>Ga0116170_10004371_pt1 | contig 12935 bp, 14 predicted proteins | sample AD_JPNHW1_MetaG_FD_89797 | JGI IMG/M metagenome (GOLD analysis project Ga0116170, IMG submission 89797) | Active sludge microbial communities of municipal wastewater-treating anaerobic digesters from Japan - AD_JPNHW1_MetaG | ecosystem: Engineered > Bioreactor > Anaerobic > Digestate | place... | reverse complement strand
CTATCCAAGAGCATAAAATTATTTTCGGTTGTCATATTAACCTCCACACTTTTAATTATACAGTTAATATAAAAAAACATACACCTTTTTTTTGCTAGTTGTACAGTATTTATTAACTTTTTGTTACTTTAGCTCAAATATTTTTTAAATGATTTATTTTTAAATCAGGCTTTAAAGTGATTGAAATCGCGTCAATACGGAATTTTTTATAATTTTTGTGTTCCTGAAGGTAAGTAAAAAGTCCTGTTTTAATGTGTTCGTATTTGGTTTTGGTAATTGCTTCAAAGCCCGAGCCGCAAAAATCGGACGAGCGGGTTTTTACTTCGCAAAAAACCAGCGTATCTTTGTCTTTTGCAATAATATCAATCTCGCAGGCACGCGAAAATCTTTTGTTGGTTTCAATAATTTCATAACCCAGTTTTTTAAAATATTCTTGGGCTAAAATTTCGCCCTTTGCACCTGTTTCTTTGTTTTTGGTTGTCATGTAACAAATCCTTGATTGGTGGGTTGGGGAATCCACCCTAATTTTATGCTCAAGAAATACTTGGCGGAGTTTTTTCTTTTAATACTTCTAAAAGTCTTGAATCCCTGAGTTTATTGTATTTTTCTTTTCCGTTTGAATAATTTGCAAAAGGTGTGATTGAAATTCCGCCTCTGGGGGTGAAGATTCCGGTGATTTCAAAATACTTTGGTTTCATCAATTTTACCAAATCTTTCATAATCATATTTATGCAATCTTCATGAAAATCTCCATGGTTTCTGAAACTGAATAAGTATAATTTTAAACTTTTAGATTCAACCATTTTAATATTGGGGATATATTTAATATAAAGTTTTGCAAAATCGGGCTGACCTGTTTTCGGGCATAAGCTACTGAATTCATAAGCATAAAGCGTTACCACATAATCATTTTCCGGATGAACGTTTTCAAAGCACTCTAAAACGGAAGGATCGTATTCTGTCGGGTAATCGGTTTTGGTTTTACCTAAAGATTTAATTGATTCTAACTTCTTTTTGCTTCTCACTTAGATTATTTCCTTATACGACTCGGGATTGTTCAATAAATCGTAGTTAATCTCGTTTTCGTTATCGGCGATTACAGCGGCCACAACCGCATCTGAGGTTACGTTAAGGGTGGTTCGCATCATATCCGTGAGCCTTTCGATAGTAAACAGGAATGCAAAGCCTGCAACAAGCTGTTCAGGGCTCAATCCCAGACCGTTAAGCACAAGAGCAATGGTTATAAGCCCTGCGCCCGGAATTCCCGCACAAGTACTTGAAGCAATCATTGCAAGGAAAGCTATTTGAATAATCAAAAACGGCCCGAGGTGGATTCCATAAGCTTGCGCAAGGAAAATTACCGCAACTGTTTGCAGAAGTGCAGTTCCGTCCATGTTCAAAGTAGCACCCAAAGGAAGCACGAAACTGGAAACTTTATGTGAAATTCCTCTTTTTTCGCAGCATGCGATAGTTAAAGGCAGTGTCGCAGAAGAACTTGCCGTACCGAATGCCACCATCATGGCTTCTGCTATTGCAGCATAGAGCATAAGAACAGGGACTTTTGAAAATACTTTCAAGAAAATCGGATAAACAACAAAAAATTGTATTGCAAATCCTATGCATAAAACCGCCAAATATTTTGAAATACTTTGAAAAATGTCTATACCAAAACTCGATACTGCAGTTGCCGTAAGCGCAAAAACACCGGGTGCGGCAAAGTACATTATCCAGTCTGTAACCTTCATTGTCGCGGCAAAAATCGATTCAAAAAACGACACCACAGGGCGGTTAATTTCCCCTACTTTTGCAAGTGCTACAGCAAAAATAAGAGCAAACACTATGATAGAAATCATGTCACCTTTAGCGACTGATTCAAGAGGATTTTTGGGTATAAAGTTTATAAAAATATTTAAAACATTGCCTTTTTGCTGTTCGATTGTTGTTGCAACCTGCTGTTGGATTGAAGCGGCGGCATCAACATTAATGTATTGTGCTGCACCGACTCCGGGTTTCATTGTAAGAGCAAGAGCCGCACCTATTGTAACGGCAAGAACAGTTATTATACCGTAATAGATAATCATTTTTGTTCCGAATTTACCAAGCTGCTTGTTGTCGCCGATGCTTGTAATTCCTATTACTATGGCAGAAATAACCAACGGAATAACTACCATTTGAATAAGTCTTATAAATATCTGACCGATAAATGTAAGTATCTTTGTCAGAAAAACACTGTCATGGCTGTGCATGAAAATCCCTACAAAAATCCCCGCTATTAAGCCAAAAAATATGTGCCAATTACGCTTCAAGCCAAGCCCGAGAGCTATCAGAATCTGCATGTGTAATTTCATATATTACCCTCTCAAGTTAAAAATAACCAAATTATTTTCTAATTCTACTACTTTCAAGCAAAAAATACAAATATATTTACAAAAAATATACAATTTTATTCGGGCATAAGTATCGAAATTACTGCATTGCTTACTGGCAAGTAGTTTCGGGCTGCTTCTTTTAAATCTTTTGGTGTAATTTTTTCCAAAATGTTAAGATATTCTTCAACAAGAGCCAAATTTTCACACACGGTCATGTAATAACCTATAGTTTCACCGATTTCAGAAACTGTTTCGGCGTTGTGCGCGAATAGGGACTTGATTTTTTTCTTTGCTTTCAAAAATTCTCTTTGAGAAACTTCTTCGTTTACAATTTTTTCAAGCTCTGATTTTACCAAATTTATTGCCAAATCTTTCTTTTCAGGGATAAAATTTGCCTGAATAAAGAAATTATTTCCGTCTTTGAACTGGTAATTGTCGGCGTTTATCATATTAAAAACAGGCTCTTTTTGTTTTTCGATAAGGTTTTGGTAAAGCCTTGAACTTGTGCCTTCGCCTAAAATTATTGCAATTATTTCAAGTGCGATTGAGTTTTTTAAATCGCACGCCAAAGGTCCCAAGTAGCCGAACATCATAAATGCAGAATTTATTTGGGATTTTTGCTCTAAATATTTTGTTTCACAAACAGGCTCATCGGGTTTGCTTGTAAGCTTTAAATTCCCTCTTTGCCCCCATTTATCCTGAAATTCGCTTATAACTTTATTTAAAATTTCCTTGTTGTCAAAATCACCTACTATAATAGTTGTAATGTTTTGTGGCGAATAAAAGGTTTTATAATAATCCATTATGTCCTGACGCGTAACCTGTGAAATAATTTCGGGAGTTCCTATGACATCTCTTTTATAAGGGTGAGAAGTGTACATGGCTTTGTTGCATGCGTTATAAACCTTTGTCCAGGGTTGGTCTTGGCGCATACGAATTTCTTCTATAACGACATGGCGTTCTCTTTTTTCATTTACTTTTGTGTCATTAACATCAAATGCAGGTCCGATTTCTTCTTCGGGCAAAATCGGATCTAAAATCATATCGGCATGAAGCTCTATTGCCTTGTATAAATCTTTGTCTTTTTCGCCTTTGGGGAGGGTTACATAGTAGAAAGTGTAATCTTTCCAGGTCGCGGCGTTTACAATTCCGCCTTTGGCTTCTAAAATTTTGTCGAATTCGCCAGCTTTGTGCTTATTTGTCCCTTTGAACATTAAATGTTCCAAAAAGTGCGAAATTCCGTTGTTTTTGTCGTTTTCATTGATTGAGCCGGTTTTTATCCAAGAACTTACATTGACAAGCCCGCCCTCTTTGTGTGCAAGGACAATTTTGTGGTTGTTTTCAAGCTCATAAATTTCGACTTCTTTGGTCAAAAACGGGTATTTTACTAAGGTTTTCTTAATATTCATATTTTGATTATACCTTAAAAAAATTTTTTGGTTATAATTAAACTCATGGAAGTTTTAGCTCAATTAAAAAACAAAATTGTCGTTTCTGTGCAGGCAATGCCTGATGAACCTTTGTACAAGGAAGAGTGCATGCTTGCAATGATGGAATCTGTAGTTCAAGGAGGTGCCTGCGCGCTTCGTGTAGCAGGCACTCGCGACACCAAAAACGCCAAAAGCTTCGGTCTGACTGTAATAGGGCTTACAAAACCCGATAAACTTCCCGATAATTGGCTTGAAATTGTCTATATTACCCCCACACTTGAAGACGTTGAAAAGTTAATCAAAGCCGGAGCCGATATTGTTGCATTTGACGGAACTTTCAGGAAAAGAGAGTGTTCGGTCGAGGATATAATCAAAAAAATTCATTCATACGGAAAGTTTGCAATGGCGGATGTTTCGACTTTTGAAGAGGGGCTGGCATGTGCCGAGTTTGGTGCTGATATGGTTTCGACAACACTATCGGGCTATACGAGTTATTCGCTTACAAAATCTGATGAGCCGGATTTTGAACTTCTTGCAAAACTGACAAAAAAGTTAAAAGTGCCTGTGGTGTTAGAAGGCAGAATTTGGGAGCCCAAACAGGTTCAAAAGGCTTTTGAACTTGGCGCGTGGTGTGTTGTGATAGGCTCTGCGATAACAAGACCGCAGCTGATTACACAACGGTAACTAGGGGAGAAAATGTAAATGAAAAAAGCACTTGCAATAGATATTGGCGGAACAAAAATTTATCACACACTTGTGAGCGAACAGGGTGAAATTTTGGGCGAAGTCAATAAAATTTCAACACCTAAAGACATTCAGGAACTTAAAAGTTTGCTTGAAGAAGTTATAAAAACTTACGAAGGGCAGGTTGATGTAGTTGCAATAGCAACGGCAGGGGCTGTAAACAATCAAAATAACAAAGTCATAAGCTCAACCGCAAATTTACCAAAAGGTTACAATCAGATTGATTTTCAATCGCTTTCGACAAAAAAAGTTTTTATAGAAAACGATGCAAACGCCGCAGCCTGGGCAGAGCATGAACTGGGCGCATCAAAAAATTGTCCTTATTCAGTTATGCTTACACTCGGAACAGGAGTAGGCGGCGGAATAATTTTACAAGACAGATTGTACAAGGGAAAATCAGGCGGAGCCGGTGAAATGCACTTTAAATTGTTTGCAGATATGCGCCGCAGGTGCACCTGCGGCGCATGGGACTGCTTTGAGGCTTACGCTTCTGGCACAGGGCTAAAATTAACCGCAGAAGAAATTTTGCGCGACAATAATGTAACCACTTATGACGTAATCGAAGGGGTTAAAAAAGGCGACACAAAAATGAAAGAAGTTTTTGACATCTGGCAAAATCATATTTTGGCAGGGCTGGTCGGGCTTGCAAACCTTTTTGATCCTGACTGCTTTGTGCTTTCGGGCTCTCTTGCCGAATTTGTAGACACGGATTATTTGGAAAATGAAACAAACGCGCAGATTGTAACGGCACCTATTAAGGTTTACAAGGCAAAAGCGGGCAACCATTCCGGAATGATTGGTGCAGCATTGTTAGCTTTAAGCTGGATTGAAAATACTAATTGAAAAGGAAATAGTAAATAGGAAATAGTAAATAGAAAAAATAAATATTCAATTCACTATTCACTATTTACCATTTACTCGGGTAGAAAATGGGCAAATCTAAGAAACGAATATTACATCAAGGAAGAAACAATCAGATTACCAAACTCACAAGGGAAGATGCTTTGGGTGAGGTAGTCAAAGCGTGCAACAAAAAACGAATTGACGAGGAAGCAAAAAATCTCATCTCGCTTTTCGGTTTTTCCGCAGAAGAGCTTTTGGAATCCGGCGCACGCTACGAAGACGTAATCGTGCTTAAAGGGATTTTAAGTTAATTATTCAAATATTTCATCAATTTATTAATGTCTTTATTCCAGCTGCCGTACCAGTTTTTCAGGATTACATCAGCCGGACAAAGCCCTTGAAGCGTATATTCTGCAATCGAGTCAAGGAATTTTTCTTCGCCAAGCCCTTGTTCTTTCAAACTTTTTTGGCTTATTTTCAGAATTTCTTTTGCGATATCTTTTGCAAAATGCCCTTTAATTTTTGTTTCAAGTGCGTTTTTGGGGACATTGTATCTGAATTCTGCTATATCGTTGTAAGAAAAATTTGAAACCAGTTCTTCAGCTTCTTCAAGGCTTTTTTGCGAATACAAAATCCCTTTATAAATTCCCAAAATAGCATACTGCATGCCATGATTTGCGCAGTCATGGTTTCTGATTTCGATAAAATCTCTCAATCTAACTTCTGGAAAACACAAATTTGCATGCAAAAGAAAATCGTCTAAAGTCGCTTCAAAGCCGTCAAAGCCTCTTTCAATGAACTGTTCAAAATCAATTTTGCCCAAAATTTTAACAGGGTTTCCTTCGCGCATTATAAAAATCATCGGCGTTTTCATAACATCCTTGATATAATCTTCAAATCCGTAGTCTGAATTTTTTTCAAAGAATTTTTTGCTCAAAAATCCGCATCTTTCGCTGTCGGTATTTAGCCAGCTTAAGCCTCTAAAGGTTTTGTAGCCTGTGTCAACGCTGCCTCTAATTGGTGAGTTTGCAAACATTGCTGTCATAAAAGGCGAGAGCATGTTTGTTACCCTGAATTTTCTTATTGCGTCTTTTTCCGATGAAAAATCAAAGCAGGCTTGAATCCCTGCAGTTTCTCTCATCATAACATCAGACAAGATTCCCCAAAGGTAATTTGCCATTATGTGGTAGCGTTTTTTGGGAATAATTTTTATGCTTTTGTAAGTCGAAACAGGCGAAACGCCGTATTCAAGCAGGTTAATATCATATCTTCTCAAAAGCGGGGTGATTTTTTTATTGAAATTATCTATTTTTGTTTTTAAATCGGCAATATTTTTTTCCGGTTTTAAACTCAGTTCAAACTGGCAGCCGGGCTCTAAAGTTATCAAATCTTCGCCTTTTTTCAGCCCGATAATGTTGTAATCATCAGTTATGTATTCCCAATTATCAAGTTTTGAAAAGGCTCTTAAAAGTTCATAAATTCCGTTTTCACCTTCGTAGCCTACGGATTTGTAAGTTAGGGCATGGATTGGAAGCCTTTCGTATTCAACACCTATTGAGTATTCTTCTTTTGGTTTGCAGCCTTTTTTGAATACCGATAAAATCGTTTCATCCTTTGATTTCAACATAAATCCTCTTTTGCTGATAAATCTTCTTGTCCAAATAAATCATAACATGTAAACTATCATATAAAACTTAAAAAAAACATTACCCTGTTTGTATTATTATAGATTAGTAACATGGACTACTTACGAAGAGCAAAATCGTTCAGAACAAAAAAACGGCTCGGACAGAATTTTCTTATTGACGAGAAAACAATCCGCGCGATATTAGAAAGCGCACAGATTTCAAAAGATGATATTGTGGTTGAAATCGGCGCAGGAGTCGGTTTTGTGACAGAACAGCTTGTTAAAGTTGCAAAAAAAGTTATCGCAATAGAGCTTGACGAAGAGGCGATAAAAGAGTTAAAAAAAATCCATTGCGACAATTTGGTCATCCTGCATCAGGATATTTTAAAAACTGATTTGAGCTTGGTTTGCGATGAAAAAGTCAAGATTGTAGCAAACATCCCCTATTACATCACAAGCCCTATAATCGCACATCTTTTGGGCGAAATTGACGATTTGGATAATAAAAACAGAAACAAAATAAAAGAAATTATTCTTATGGTTCAAAAAGAAGTCGCTCAAAGAATTGCGGCAACAGAAAAAAGCCCTTCAAAACAGTATGGGCTTTTAACCATTCTGTCGCAGTTTTGGGCGGATTGTGAAATAATCAAAAACGTAGGGCGCAAGTGTTTTTACCCGAGTCCCAAAGTAGATTCGGCACTGGTAAAACTTATCGTCCGCAAAGAACCCAAAGTTAAACTTTTAGATTATAAGCATTTCAGAAAAACAATTAAAGCGGCTTTTTCTCAAAGAAGAAAAAATATTAAAAACTGCCTTTTAAGCGGCGGTTTTTCAAAAGAAAATATTGAAAAATCACTCAAAAATGTCAAAATCGATCTTAACGCAAGAGGCGAAACTATTTCTATTGAAAATTTCGGCAAATTATCACAGGAGTTAATCAATAATGCGTGAAATTAAAATGAAAAATGACCCCTCATCCGGCTTTCAGCCACCTTCTCCCGCAAGGGGAGAAGGAAAATTAAATCCCCCTCGCCCCTTGAGGGAGAGGGAAAAATTTCGAAACGAGGTACGAGTTTCAGAAATTTGGGTGAGGGGTAAAAAAGAAATAAAGGTCAAATGTCCGGCTAAAATAAACCTTACTCTTGAAGTTTTGAACAAACGCCAAGACGGATTTCACAATATTCAAAGTGTTATGCAAACAATTGATTTGTTTGATTTTCTGACGATAAAAATTGAAGAAAACTGCAAATTTGAAATAAAACTTTCCGGCACAAGCGACCAAATCCCTTATGACGAAAGTAATCTTGTTTATAAGGCAATTTTGCTTTTTGTAGAGCATACAAATTTGCACCCGCATAAAATTTCTGTCTTTATTGAAAAAAATATTCCCGTCTCTGCAGGGCTTGCAGGCGGAAGCACAGATGCTGCAGGAACTCTATGGGGATTAAATAAGATTTTCTCGGATGTGCTTTCAAAAGAAGAACTTCATAAACTATGTGCAAAACTTGGTTCAGACCTTAATTTTTGCCTGGAAGGCGGGTGTCAGCTTGCAACAGGCAGAGGCGAAATTCTGGAAAGATTGCCGTTTCAAGAATTTTGCCTCGCATTGATAAAACCAAAAAATCTCGGCATAAGCGCAAAAGAAGCTTATACAAAATTTTCACAGCTTAAGGTTAAGCCGAATTTGAATATGAGCGCAAAACTTATTGCTGCCTTAAAATCGGGAGAAAATATAGTTCCGTTTTTGCATAATGATTTGGAAACGGCATTAATTGGCGATTATGCTCAATTGCTTGAAATTAAAAAATTATATCCCAAGACAATTATGTCGGGTTCGGGTTCGGCGTTTTTTGCCATCGGGGAAAGGATTTCAGCGCAGGACAAATTTTGGGCAAAAAACGCTTTAAAATCAATTAATTACGGCATAGCTGAGGTTCAAAGTTCTTCGTAGATTTTTCTTAAAACGTATTCTTCAAAAGTTTTTTTGTCGAAATTTGTTGATTTAGGGTCGTTTACCATAATGCAAAAAGCGTAAGTTTTTCCGCTTTTTGCGGTCAAATATCCTGTAATTGCGCTTATATTTGATAAGGTTCCTGTTTTTGCTTTAAGATTATCTTTAAAATAAAGCATCCTGTCGGTTAAAGTTCCTTCGCCTGATTTTGCAAGGGAGTTTATAAAATCGTTATAAGAAGGTTCTTTGGCAATTTTTACCAGAACATTTGTCATAAAATCAGCTGTAATAAGGTTATTTTTAGAAACGCCGCTTCCGTCAACTATTTTTATGCTGTCGGTGTTTATGCCTAATTTTTTGTAGTAATTATTTAACATTTCAACGCCTGCTTCGGCAGAGCCTGCGTTGTTTATATATTTGCCTCCTGCCAGTTTGAAAACAGTTTCTGCTGCCATGTTATTGCTTTGTTTTAAGATATCTGATTGTGCTTGTGAAATTGGGTGGCTTATTTTTCCCAGCAAAACGGCATCTTTAGGAAGCTTCATTCTTTCAAATTCGCCATAGTATCCTACTTTTTGCTTCCGCAAAACTTCTTCAAGGCGAAGCACAAAATATCTTCTGGGGTGGTTTATGGGAATTTCTATGGAATAATCGCCTGAGATTGTACCTTGGGCATTTATTACATCGGGTGAAATATAATTTTTTCTGTCAAGCTTAATTTCGGTGCTGCTTCCGGTTGTAACATTATTTGAAAATGCGGTAGGATAAAAAACTTCCGTGGAAATTTCAGCCGGTGCCCCTTGCTGAGAACCCGGGCAGAAATTTATTTTTAAAAGATTTTTGTCCAAATTATAAGCACCGAATTTTGGCATAAGAGGGTTTAAATCATCATCCCATTGCCAACCTTCGCCCCATTCCTGGCTGTCCATTACAGAGTCGTCAATGTAAAACGGTTTGTTTAAATCTTGTTTTTGAGGAAGCATGCTTATTAATTCTCTTAAATCTCTTGTCGTAAGATACGGATCAGCTCCCAATTTCAAATAAATGCTTCCGTCTTGAGCTCTGTATAGTTCTGTTTTAAATTCGTAATTTTCTTTTAAGGTATCAATGGAGGACAAAAGTGTTATAACTTTTTGTATGGAAGCAGGTGACATAGGCATTTTGGCATTCATTTCGTAGGCGGTTTTTCCGTTTGAAACCTCTTTTATTGAAACGCCGATTAATGCCCTTCTTGAAAGGTCAGATTCCCATATCGCAGAAAAAATCGGGTTTATAAGTGGTTTTGCAATCGAAATCTGTGCAAAAACAAATAATGCTATAAAAGTTGAAATTAATTTAATTTTTTTCATGACGTCCTTAAAACAATTTTACATCATAATTTTCTTGTATATCAAGTAAAACTGTACATTTTTTTCTAAATTGATACATCTTTTCAAAATCGGGTTGTGCAAAAATTACCCCTTCGCCCTTTTTTATTTGTGAAATTACCTCTCCGTTGAAATCTATAATTCTTGAATGTCCCAAATTCCATTCATCTTCGGTGATTTTGCCCGATTGTGTCAAAGCAACCATAAAACACTGATTTTCAACAGCGCGCGCCTTGGTAAGCGTTTCCCAATGTCCTGCCCTTGATTTTGGCCAAGCGGCCATGTTTATCAATAAATCCGCCCCTGCATTAGCGTAAGCCCTGTAAATTTCAGGAAATCTTATGTCATAGCAGATGCTTAAGCCGATTTTGACAATGTCATTGCGAGACGTAGATTGTCGGCTTTTACAATTATCGTTCACCGAAGCAATCTTTTTTGAGTTTAAACAAAATTCAACCATTACGGGATTGTTTCCTTTTTCTACAAAAGCTCCTTCGTCGCAGCCGTAGTAAGAAAAAAGGTGCATTTTGTCGTAAGTTGCAATAAGTTCGCCTTTATTATTTATCACAGGACATGAATTGTAATATTTTGAATCCCTTTTTGTTATAAAACTTCCGCCGATTATATTTGTATTGTATTTTTTTGCAATTTTTGATAAAAACAAAAAAGCTTTGCTTTTTTCAATATCTTTTGCGGAGTTTTTAAATCCTGCAGGCATCCAGCCTACTGTCCAAACTTCTGGCAAAATAAGCAAATCAATCTCTTCCTTGATGTTTTTTTTGATTAATCCATCAATTTTTTTAATGTTAAAATCAATATCGCCGATTTTTGACGACATTTGAATTGCCGCTATTTTTAATTTTTTTTCCATAATCTGAATTTATAAATTTCTTTATGTACTTGCGGGGCTTTTTCTTCAAGCTCTTTCAATGCATTTTGAAGTTTTAATCTTGCCTCTTCATCTTGCTCATCTGTGTTATCCGAATTTACATAAATCGGCTCCCCGTATAAATTAACAAGCCATGTAGCGCCAAGCGGATACAACAATTTATCCCAGGAGGGGAATTTTATAAAATTAATTTGAGGAGAATACCAATAAACGGGAATTATGGGAGCACCCGACATTTTTGCTATTTTAATTACCCCTTCTTTGACTTGAAAAGCAGGACCGCTTGGTCCGTCAACTGTCATTGCAATGCACTCGCTATTTTTAAGCCTGTCAAGTAATTGCATTGTGGCTTCAACGCTGCCTTTTTTGCCTTTTGAACCTCTGACTGTTTTGAATCCTAATTTTTCTGTTGCTCTTGCAATAATTTCACCGTCAATCGAGCGGCTTATTAATACATTCAAATGAGCTTTGTCTTCAACCCCGAAAATACAACACTGATGTCCGTGCCATAGGGCGTAAATGCAAGGCTTAAGCTCAGGGTTATTAACTTCCTTGATAAATGTTAAATGCCTTTGAATGCTAAATATAAAATTTACCAAATTGGTCAATAAATCTAACTGTTTTTCTCCCGATATTTTCATATAACAATTTTAACACAAAAAAGGCAACAGATATCTGTTGCCTTTAAATTTATAGTTTATATATTAAATTATCTGTTATACATAACTGCTTTTGCAACGCCACCCGGAAGTGCTTGTTGCCCACCGATTCTGACACCAAACTGGTCTTTAATATCAGTTGATGAAGTTGTAAGTGCATTAGGTCTTTTCTTGCCGTTTACGTCAATAAGGACGTTACATACACCTGTTGCTTCATTTGTTCCTACAGTTGTTGTACAAGCAGTTTCGTTAACAGTATCTGTCCAAGAAATAGCCGCCCCGTCATTTAAGAATATGATATAATTACCTTCGTCAACATTTATATCTCCGGTTCCAACGGCTGCAGATGTTGAACTGATAACATTCATTCTGTCAGAGAATAATTTATATAAGTTGTTGGTTTCATCTCCTTCGGAAAAGCTTACGCTGTCTAGTGCAACGTTCATAGTAACGGCTTGATTAATTCCTGAAATCATTTTTTTAAGCCCTGTTTTGAACTCAGCTTGTCCTGTTTGGTTCATCAAAGTCGGAATAGTCATGGCAGCAACTACACCTATAATACCCAAAGTGATTAATACCTCTGCCAAAGTAAATCCTAATCTTTTTTTCATAATCTTTCTACCTTTCGCTTAGTTAATATACAATAAAATCCTTACAACTCACCTTATATTATAAAGTACAGATAAATACTAACAAACTTTAAAAAAAAAGTCAATAGTTTAACATTTTATATCCGTATTAAACATTTTTTGTATTAAAAAATTTACGCTCACATAAACACAAGCCGCGAAACATAATACTTCAAATTCGTGATAGGAGGTTTCATAAACTATTTCGCATGCTCTGGTTAATTCTATTAAGCCTATTGCTGATGCTAAAGACGTATCTTTTACAAGTGTTACCAACTGAGCCACAAGCGAGGGTTTAATTCTTCTCAATGCCTGTGGTAATACCACATGCTCAATTACCTGAACTTTGCTCAGGGCAAGAGATTGTGCAGCAAGAATTTGGTCTTTTCCGACGCTTTCAAGCCCGCTTCTTATAATTTCTGCTATG
>Ga0116170_10004370_pt1 | contig 12936 bp, 11 predicted proteins | sample AD_JPNHW1_MetaG_FD_89797 | JGI IMG/M metagenome (GOLD analysis project Ga0116170, IMG submission 89797) | Active sludge microbial communities of municipal wastewater-treating anaerobic digesters from Japan - AD_JPNHW1_MetaG | ecosystem: Engineered > Bioreactor > Anaerobic > Digestate | place... | reverse complement strand
TCATCCAGGTTGAATACGGCATCAAAGAGCCTCTCCTTGAAGCTGCCCGGACCTTCGGCCTTTTGGGCTGCAACCTCGGCGGCGACCTCGTAGCAGGCCAGGCCCGCTGCCGAGGCCAGGGGATGGTCCCTCTCCACGGCGGCAAACGTTCCGATAACCGAAGCGGCCATGCATCCCGTCCCCACGATGCAGGCCATCATGGGGTGGCCGTTCTTGACCAGATATGTCCTGCCGCCTCCGGCCACAATGTCCTGCTCCCCGGTGACGACCACCGTGCAGCCTCTCTCCTCCGCCAGCCCCTCCGCCAGGGCGGCCAGGCTCCTGCCGGTCTCACCAACCGGCGAAGCATCCACGCCTCTGGTGGTGGCCCCTTCTCCGGCGATGCGGGCGACCTCAGAGCAGTTTCCTTTGATTATGTCCACCCGCGCGCCGTCCAGGATCTCAAAGCACTTCCTGTCCCGGAAGGCTGTGGCCCCCGCCCCGCAGGCGTCCAGGACCACAGGTATCCCCTTTTTGTTGGCGCTCTTCGCCGCCAGGATCATGGCTTCTACGAAGTCTGATGTCAATGTGCCGATGTTCAGGACCAGAGCCGAAGCCATGGCCGCCATCTCCCCTACCTCTTGGGGAGCATGGGCCATCACCGGAGAGGCTCCGAATACTTTGACGATATTGGCGCAATCGTAAATGGTCACCCAGTTGGTCAGATGGTGCACCAGAGGCCGCTCACTCCGAACCCTATTCAGACACTGCCATGCTATGCCCTTCACAGATACCTCCAAACCGCAATGGGACAATTGACGTATTGAAGTTTAAGATTATCCCACGTATTCATAATGCCTGTATCCCTGATGATCCACCCCGGAGAGGATAAACTCTCCTCGTGGCTCCAGAATGCTCTGCTGCGCTCTGCCTTCGTGAAGCCTCTCGTAATCGGCCAGGGTGATCTCCCGCCTCTCCTGCAAGCGACGCAGGAGCTGAAGCCCTAAAATCTCCAATGCCTGGGGCTGGACTATTGCCGAAAAGAACAGGGCAGAGCAGCCGCTTCCGTAAGCCCCGAAGCCCAGCCTCTCTCCTTCATGCAGCTTCTGATTCTCCATGAGGCTGGCCAAGCCCAGGTATATCGATCCGGTGTAGATGTTTCCCACCTGCCGGGATACCAGGCCCGTATCCCTAACTTTGGCATCGAATGCCTGCAAGAAAGCACGGCTCCTGGAGAAACGCCGGGAATAATCGGCCCGGGCAGCTTCAAGCTCCGCAGAGTCTTTGAAGCCCTCTGCCTGCGGCTGCTTGCCGATCTCCGCTTCGATTGCGGCCTGCCGGCTGGGGCTCTTCCTCCAGTCATGCTCGAATATTGCCGCCGAGGCATATTCGATCATCCTGGGATAGGGGGTGTGAAAGAGGAGGTGATCGATAAAATCGGTGACCGTCCGGTCTGATGAAGGACGGATGATCCCTCGCCTCCTGGCCCGCGCGGCAAAGGAGTCGAAGGCCCCCTGCATGGCATCCAGGTAGCATTGGTTGCTGTGCTTGCCATTGACCACGGCAGTCGCACACCCCATGGGCCGGAAGAAATCGTTTTCGTTCCTGGAAAAGGCTCCGTAGATCTGCTCCATGGCTACAAGCCTGGGATTTTCCTTGACCAGCAGGGCCACGCTACCTGCTCCTTGGGTGTACTCTCCCGGCGAGGATAGGGGATATTTGGCTATGTCGGAAGCAATGACCACGCCAACCCCGGACTTCTCTGTCCCTTCAATTTCCTGCTCTTCCTTCTGCTCTCCTGCCAGCCAGTAGCAGAGGCTCTCCAGGGCAAAAGTCGTGCCTATGCAGGCCGCTTTGAACTCGACCGTCTCGCACTCCTGAAAGGAGCCCCTGCCATAAACCTGCTCCATCATGCCTATGACATAGGTTCCCAGTGCCTTGGCCTCGTCCGGAGCAGATTCCGTCCCCACGTAGATCTTCCTGATCTCCCCGGGCCTGGTGGCGGAACGCTTCATCAGATCCAGCAGGGCATTGGCAGCCATGGTGGCCGCGTCCTCATGGGCATCGGCAACCGCCATCCTTTCAATTCCAATCCCCCTGAGCAGCTTGCCGGGGTCTATGCCCCTCTGCCGGGAAAACTCCCCCCCCAGAGGAAGAAAGAGCCTGGGCACATAGACCGATAGATCATCGATTCCCACCGTCCGCCCGCCTTTTGGCGAAGCCTTCGGCCCATTCTTTGCTTCAGAATTCAAGATCTTCATTCTCCCGCCGGTTTTCTGCATCATCCATCCTATCGGGCATGGCTTGCAGATTATTATTTCAGGTTTGCGCTGGCTCTAGGGGCAGAATATCAGCAAAATATATCAATGTGAAGCGCTAATAATGATATAGAATTTTAGGGGTGAGGGAAATGCCAGAAGGAGACGTATATAAAATAATAGAGCTGGTAGGGACATCGAAAACAAGCTGGGAAGACGCAGTCAAGGCGGTTGTGGATAGAGCCACCAAGACTCTTCGAGACCTCCGAATCGCCGAGGTCAAGGAGCTTGATGTCCGGCTGGAAAATGGAAAGATCGCTGAATACCGGGCCAAGGTCAGGCTCTCCTTCAAATACGAGGGAGAAGACTGAATCAGTTGCAAGGCGGAACAGAGCTGAGACAATTTGAATCGAATGAAATGAACTGAAACGATCTGGCGATGGCCGGGATCCGATATTGCGTTGCCGGCCTCAGCCAAACCACAAAAGGCAAACGATATCTGGGACAGGCGAAACAGTCTATTGTAGCATTTCTCCCGGTTCCTGCACTTTTATCTCAAAGAGTCTGGGCCACAGCTTTCCGGTGATGAAGATCGTATCATTTTCGGCGTCATATGCAATGCCGTTGAGCACATCAGCCTGATTTGCAGAGATATTCTGAGTCTCCAGGATTCCCCGCAGGTCTATAATGCCCTGCACCTCTCCGCTTTGAGGGGAGATGACGGCAATTCTATCCGACTTCCAGATATTGGCATAGATCTTGCCTTTGATGTACTCCAGCTCGTTTAAAAGGAGCAGCGGCCTGCCGAAGGCTGTGACGTTGATATGTCCCCTCTCTGCATAGCTTTCCGGGTCCAGGATGTGCAGGGTATCCGAGCCGTCGCTCATGATAAGGCTATTGTTATCGGCGGTCAGCCCCCAGCCCTCCGTCGCGTATGTGAAGCTGCCGATCCTGGTGAAATTGTCCCTGCCGTATACCAGGGCCAGCCCCGACTTCCAGGTCAATTGGATGATCCTGTCCCCCCAGATGGCCACACCCTCTCCAAAGAGGTCCCTTTCCAGGCTGACCTGCTGCAACACTCTTCCCGTCTGCAGACTTACTCGCGAGAGCGACGACTGCCCGTATCTGCCTGTTCCCTCATACAGTGTGCCGTTTTCGTAGACCAGCCCCTGGGTGAATGCCCGGCCGCTGTGGGGATAGACGTTTATGATCTCATATTCCAGGAAAGGAATGGAGCTAGAATCGACTCCCTCATTAACTGCCGGCATATCTGTAATCCCGGCTGCCGGCGAGAGAAGATGAGCGGCTGCTGGGATGAGAAGGGCAAAAAGGATAAACGCGGAGGTCAGCGCATGAGTTCGGGCAGGAGCATTGATTTTCAGCATGGCATCAGGAGGGCTTTTTGGCAAGGGACCTTAAAAATTTTCCCCTATTGGCTTTCAGCTTCCGCTCACAAAGTAAATCCCTATGGCAACCACCAGGAAGGAGATGCCCTTTTGCTTGAGAGACCTCCAGTCGGTGCTCTCATTTAAGGACCTGGCCAGCTTCGGCGTTATTATTCCAAGGCCCAGGATGAGCAGCACAGTCAAAATGGGCTGCAGCGCTCCCACGCTTGATACCAGTGTGACCGATCCGATGGCATAGGAGAACATGAAGAAGATTATTCCCAGGAATTGGAAGGTCTCCTCTGATATCAGGGCACCCAGGGCCATGCCTCCCTTTTCGAAGAAGCCTGTAACCTCGCTCCTCACCGACCTGATGCACAGCATGGGCAGCACAGTCATCAAGCCACCCAGAGATGACCAGATGTAGAGGTTCCACTCATCAATGGATACGAGCAGGAACTTCAGGGCGATGAAGTAGGCTGCCGTGAGCACCCAGTAGGAGAGGAACGGCTTTATGGCTGGAGACAGGGCACTTAAGCCCAGCTTGCTGAGTAAGCCATTGTTGTTCGAACCATAACTGTATAAACCATTGCCGTCAGATTCGTTCTTCTTGTAGGAAATCAGCACTGTGCCAAGGAGCAGCAGCAGGCCACCTGCACAGTGTCTCAGCTCCAGCACCTCTCCTAAAAGGAGCACTGAGCCTATGAAAACGAATACAGGGTACACATACTCCAGCGCTGATACTTTAGAGACTTCTTCCATCTGTAATGCCTTCATGTAGAAGAGGGAGGGAAATACCTGCAAGCTGCCGAAGAGCATGGCTATAATGGATTGGGGGTATACGAAGTCGGCTCCCGCTATCAGCAAGACCGGTATTGTAAAAAGCTGGGAAGCGATTACCTGGCATACGATGTAAGCTTTGGAGTCGTCGGTGTAGCCGCTGAGCAATAGCTTATCCAGCACTCCGGCTACCGAAAAAAATACGGTGCCCAATAATGCCAATATGAGCCAATCTATTTCAGATCCCTCCTTTTAATTGCTTAATATATAGCTTTATTCTGGTTCTTCGGCGCGCCGGCCTAACAGTCTATTTTAATCAATTGAGTATTGATCACCTACTAGTTATACTTATCTATCTTTCTTACTCCAAGACTTAATATAGTGATTGAATTTTTATTTATTTAATGTTTTAATAACATTAGTAAGACCCATTGAGATATTTCCAAGAGCACATCTGAAATTACATAAAATAAATTTTTGTAGTGATTAACTCATAATAATATTGTATTTTAATTATATAAATTATTTTGCTGTTATTCAATGATGTATTTGGTTAAATCAATAATAATTTATAATGTTAATTCTCAATTTGCTGTCTTCGCGAGCAATTCATCTAGATACAAATTTCAAAAACTTTTCTTCGGGAAGACTATGTAAAGGAGGGTGGGCAAAAGTCGATATGAAGGAGGGAGTAAAATAGCTCAACTTTTGCCATGAGGTATTTACGTCAATCAACGAATATATACTTTTCGCTTAAAGTCTATAGACGTAATATAATGCTTTGCAAAGATGCAATGGCTAAGACTTGAAATCGTCTTGTGAATCCTCATCCGTTACATTCGCCCCGCGCATTCCTCGACCTTATCTCCTCATCGGCCGGAAGGCATAATATGGACTTAGAGCTGCATCCGGCGGTCACACTGTCAAGCAGAGCCTTCCACATCCTCGTCTCTCCGTTGCAGATGATCGTTTCATCCCTGAACGATCACCTCGACCTACAGAGGCTGTGCGTCCTTTATGTCTGCGGGAACTATTCTCGCATCCTGAGCAGCCTGGACAGAAATTTAACATCCATGCAGGTCAGGAGGGCGTTTACAGCCTTTCAGCTCATGACCGTCCTGGAGGAGTGCCGTCACACCCTGCTCATCATTGAGCACGACCCTCTGCTTTACGAGGACGCAGAGGAGATGGTGGAGTATGTGGCAAGGGCCATGAGAGAGGCCTCCAGGGATCGCACGGTGCTGCTCTATTCGCCAGCCTCAGATCCGTTTCTGGAGGTGATGACCGATTATGCCGATAGAGTATTTTACTTCGCAAAGGGGCCCGGCGCTCCGCCAAGGCCTTCTGCAAAGGGCTGTAAGAAGGCGCAGACAATCTCGACAGACCACCAGACCACCCTGGAGGCATTTTGATGGGCAGGAGCTTTGAGAGCGTGCGCATGGGCGTACGGGCCGTCTCGGCTCGCTGGGCCAGGGCGGGCAGAGCTATGAAAAAGGAGGACCAGGTTTATGCCCATGAGCTGGCCCGGATGGTTAAAATGCACTCCAGCGAGGCATTCTATGCCCTGGATGATCCCCTGGAGGCGGCGGTATTCTCAGTGCTGATCGAACTGCTGAAGGAGAGAGCTGAGGAGAGAGCTGAGGAGAGGGCTGAGGAGCTAAAGCTGAAGGTTAAATATCAAAGCACCTCAATCGAGCCGATCGAAGAGCCAAAAGGCTGAACCACAAAGGCAAAAAGAAAAAGCTGCAAAGGGACGAAGGGGCCCTGGCACAGCCCTCTGTGCCTGCCCCCATGCCCCCATTCGACCCATGATATTGATTATTGATTACTACTTGATCCTTGACTCTACCAGATCCTCTCTGAGCCGGCAGAGCTTATCTGCGCCGCGAACGTAGAACCAGTAGTGAACGATCACCAGCAGACCCCATCCCACCGGCGAGAAGTAGATTGCCCAGGCAGGGGTGATGGAGATATTGCCCATCATGTTGAGTGCCAGCCAGAGGATGTTCACCACCAGGTATATCACAATGTGAAGCTGAAACAGCTTCATCTGATCTGCTACAGTAGCCTCTCGAAATAGCCTCTTGTACTCTTCGATTTGTCCAGCCATTCTATCACCCACTAGCTCATTTGACTGGCTCATATTGAGGCGTCCAAGGGATTTAAAGCTTTTTATTTTTCTGTTCTTTTCGGCGGCTTCCATCACCTGCGCATTCACTCCACCTGCTATTTCCGCGAGGGATCATGCGGGGCACCTCATTTTTATAAGCGAGATAGGCAGAGCCGAATTGAGCTGTCAGCCTCTTTTCCCAGTGAAGCGATCCCAGGAACAGGTAGACTGTGGTTATGAGATACACCAGGAGCAGGTTTTCGGTCATGAAGGGGGTCAGCCATATGAGCAGAAAGCCTGATAAAAGAAACGGATCGCGAATATGGCAGTAGATGCCCCGGATGGCCAGGGCGAATGAGTCCGGACTGGTTGGGCTGGTCGGGCTGGCCGGGCCGGCGAGCTGGGCGCGGATGAGGAAGCGGTGCGGGGCATCCAGAAAGGCGCGCAGAGAGATGATGCCCACCAGGAGCTGAGCGGAGACGAAGAGCCAGAACCAGGGAGAGGGAAGCACGTAGAGCACCCTGCCGGGAAAGGTGTAGAGGAGAGCCGCCAGAGGCAGGACGGTGACGACTGCCGAGGCGCTGAAGAACACCGCATACCAGGGGTCCACCCTGGGGCCGAAGTGCATCCTGGCCGCCCTTTTGACGGGCAGGCTGGCCAGGAGGCTGTGCAGGGCGGCAAAGCCGATGAGATAGAGAACCGGATAGATGGCTGTCTCGATGGATGTCTCTTCCATTGCCTCATCCTCCCCGGCCTAAAAACAGCTCTTCTCCGGCCCACTCGCATTGCGAGTCGCCGCACAGCTCCACCAGCTCCTCAGGATAGGGCTCAAAGAGGGTCTGCCCCTTCAGGTAATCCTGGCCATAGCGGGCGATCCAGCTCTGCAGCATGGACAATAGGGCGCTGGAGGGGATCTTTTTATTTCTGTACCTATCCAGGCTCTTTAAGAAGTGCTCCTTCTCCTCTGGGGAAAGCTCGTCCTTGAAGTATCCCAGGCAGTGCAGGAAGACGTTGGCCTTTGATGCCGCCCTGGGCGGATGGAGCAGGGCCTTTTCCAGGTGCTCTCTGTAAAGAGCGTACTGATCGGCAAAGCCCAGGCCCTGGTGGTTGGCCACGATGTTTCCCAGCGCCCGTGTCTCCTTCTGGCTGTGGGCCATGAGCAGGAGCTTGCTCTCCTCCTGGAACCGGACCAGAGCCGAGGTCTTGCCCGCTATGCCGGCCTGGCGAAGCCCTGCCAGGGCATAGAGCCTGGTGAGGAAGTGCTCTCTGATATTGAAGTTTCTCAGCCTCCCTTCGTCCTCCACCGCCAGGCCGGGAAAGGCCCTGACCACGGCTGCCCCGAATAGCCCCGCTGCCTTGCCCGCTGCCGCCCCCCTGCCCGAGGAATAGACCCTGATGTCCTTCATGCCGCAGGATGGGGAGCGAAATTTGAGGATGAATCCGTCCACCTCCTCTGGCAGGCTGGAGAGGAAGCGGCTGGAGAATTCGTTCATCCTGTCGGTCACATCCAGGCCGGTGGCCGGCTGCATGAGCCTGACCTCGCCGCCTGCCGATACTAGGCGGATGGTGTCCCTGGGGACGCCCAGGCCCATCTCCACCTCAGGGCAGACCGGTATGAAGTCCACAAAGGGCTTGAGGGCCAGGGCGAAGTCGCTCTTAATCATGCTGCCGTCGTAGCGGCAGTGATCGAACTCGATGCACCTGCTGATGACCACCTTGGGCCTGGAAAACTTTCTCATAAAAACCAATTGTGAATGGACGGGCGGATATTTATTATTGTTGATCAGAAAGAAAAATTTGGCTTCTCTGTGTCTCCGCGCCTCTGTGGTTTAGTTAGTACGTTGCTGAAAATTAAGCCTACTGCTACTGAACAAAACCACAGAGACACAGAGGCACAGAGATGAGATTGACAACTGAAGGACAGAGTGGATCAAGTTAAGCCATAGTTAGTAGCGAAGAGCCTTTTTTCTTTGTGCGCCTTTGTGGCTTTGTGCCTTTGTGGTGGATGCGTTTTCGCCTGGGCCAGCCAGTAGCGCTGACTTTCACCACAAAAAGCTCATGATTTCCCGACCGGGAAAACATGCCCAGAGGATGAAAGACCAGTATGCTCTCTGAGTTTTTCATGTGAAGACACGGAGGCACAAAGAACTCACAAAGATGGCATTTTCGTAGCACACAGAGGCCAGGAAATAAATTCAATACGGTGAGGCATCTCCGCCCGTCTGCGGAGCGAATTGCTGGAAGTTGTCCAGATAGGCCACGCCGATGGGGGTCAGCCTGTATCCGCCGTCCGTTTTTTCGACCACCACCGCCTTCTCCAGGAGGAAGAGGTGCACCTCGGCCACGCTCTCCGGCAGATCGAACTGCCTCTCGATCTCCTCCCGGCTTTTCGTGCCCGCGCCGATGAAACTGATGATATCGCGCCTGGCTTTAAGCTGCAAGACCTCGCCCAGGAACCTGTGGCCCTCGGCAGGGTCGATCTCATACCATTTCTTCTCCTCCCCAGGTGCGGAGGGCTTGAGCAGGCTCATGGGGTCGATTGAGGGGTCGGTCATGATGGAGTATTTCGTAGGGGAGGTTAAAGGGGTTCTGGTCCTGCGCTGATACGCATCATCAGGTTGAGCTTGATCTTTATTCAATTCTTTGTTCGTGGCGGGCTGAGGTCGATCCTCAGGCAATCCATATTCAATTTGCCTGCATCTTTGCCCAGGCGTTTGGTAAGATATTCCACCAGATCTTCTTGTCTCGGCTGGCCAAATACCATCCTATAGACAGCCAATGAATTCTTAAGATCCTGCATTCGTATTCTATCCCGGCTCAACGGCAAGGCGGGAACATGTCTCTGTATCTTGAACTCGCAATTGGTGGAAATCCAGTAAGGAACAATGTCCCGATCTTCCACCTTTCTATCTCTTTTTCCGGCGGTAAAAATAGCCTCCCACGGGTCGTACTCATTTTGTTTCATTTCTGAAAGGCCGTACTTTAAGGCCAGGTTCTTTCTTATGGCATGGCCCTTGAATCTGTGTACCCTGCCTTCGCGCTGCTCCAGGTCTACGGGATTGGACGGCAGGTTCCAGTGAACAACTGCATGACAATAAGCGTGAAAGTCCAGCCCCTCCTGGCCGATGGAAGTAGTCGCCAGGACAAAAGGCCAAAATGGCGAATTGAAAGCCTTTCTGACCTGAGAGATCCTGTTCACTGACGGACTCGCATCGCTTTCTCTGTCTGAGAGCATAACTGCAAAGCTCATTCTCATCTTTTTTTCCGATGACAATGTTATGGACCTTGATTTTGCATTGCAGACAATATCATCGACTTTGAGGGTTGCCGACCTGATGCCCAAAGCCTCAATAACGGTCGCCGAAATCCTCTCTGATGCCTTATTGCGATCCAGCCCATAAATTCCTTCCGACTCTTTCAAAAAGTGTACATATTCGTCAAGGACCATCTGCAGTCCGCCGGCCAGACAATAATCTAGAACATGCTTCCAGTATGCGACGTTCTCTTTAGATCCTGATGAATAAAGCCCTCGCAATAGAGCATTGGATGTCATCCTGTTAAAAAGACGTATGAAAGAGAATGCCATATTTGCTGCGCTAATCCATATGTCCTCTAAAGGCATGTTCAAGCCGCCGGTTATCCTGGACAACGCTCTCAAGCTTGCCGTCCCTGGGCCTGCTATTGCCATTTTGGCCAGGATGAGCGAAAGATCCTTTGGCGGCCTGCCCAGTTTCGTCTCTCCATCGATAAGAGCAGCCACTTCTTCGATTGCGTCCATCCATAGGCCAGTTTGCCTGTCGTCTTCCTTTTCCTCATCCACATTATCCTTTCCAGTCCAGATCTCCCTTAATGCTTTGCTGCATAGGAGAGATTTCATTGAATGATGATGGTGAATATCAATCAGTATGGGCGCTGCCCAATACCAATTGTCATCATCCGTCCCGGATTGTGGAGATGACTCTGTCAACGGCCTCAGAAGCTCTTCTATCCTGGTCTGAGCAATTTCAACAGCATGATCTGAAGTTATCAAGGATCGAGATGCCATCGTCAAAGGATCGCAATGTCTGGCAAGCTCAATGCTCGGATAGATCATTCCAAGGATGGGCATTCCGCCAAGTCCGCTACCTCCTTCGCTACTTTTCAGGCGAAGGAGAGGATCAATCTTTTTTTCCGCGTCAGCCATGCCAAATGATGGATTGAAAAGCCGGACGATATTTCTCTCAGCTTCATAGCTCGTCAGACTGGAAATCATCCTGGGAACCATTCGCCATGAAGAGAAGACCAGCCTCTTTGTGAATTCCTTGAGTGATGAATCGGAAAACGGCTCTCCCAGCTTATAATACTGAACAGACGGAGGCATCCATAACAGCTTCCAGGCATTAACACCAATGGTCCCTGAAAAAAGGTTCCTGAGCCTTGAATTTTCAGGATCTATCTGTTTATATGCCCCAATATCCTTCCAGGGAAGCAGGAGCCCATTTGCATCAGAGAGATAGTTATAGATCTCACCATGCTTGCGAGAAACAGCTTCTCTAAAAGCATCTTTCAGCTCATAATTATCCATGAAATTCAGGGGATAGGGCGACGACTTCCAGTATTCTATCAGCTCTCCGCAGTCCAATAATTCGGAGACCTTTTGAATAGCGCAATAATTCAAAAGGTCGTCTGCCTCAAGATCTGACGAATCGCCGTAAACTATTTTCAGCATACCGTTTCCGTCTTCAGATGCCGCAAGCTTTTCAGTTCTCACCATGACTTTGCAGAGTTGGCTCTCAAGAGTTTTTTTCAGATCTTTCATGTGAGAGCCATCATTCTGCCCAATCTGAAACAATTCATCTCTAAATTCTTTAAGAGCTTTATTGCACTCATTAACCTTGCGTTCGGCCTGTTCAGGCAATTTTGGATCTGTAACAAGAAATCGAAATGTATCCAGGAAGTCTTGATAATGATCATCATTCCCAGGTTCGTCGTAGGTTGTGTACATTTTATAGGGCGTCGCAGATAGAAGCAAAACTCTTGCCTTGGAATTTTTATCTGCATAAGAAAACAGCTCCTGGGCCAGCTCTCTGGCGGAAGCTGCAGCATCATCCTCTTCACCGCTGCTTACCAGGTGCTTGAATCTTTGGAACTCATCCAATATGATCAGATCTGGCTCAAGGGCTTTCAGGCACGCCTTCACAAGTAGCCTCCTCAGCTCAGATATGCATGAATTGCTTTTCCTTTCCAACTCCTTCTTTTCTTTTGTTGTGAGTCCTGGCTCAGTGAAATCTGAAGAGAGTTTTTGAATTCTCGCCCTTAAGCCATCTTCAGAATTTTTTTGTTTATCTTTGTCTTGTTTGCGTAGCAGCTTGAGGAAGCTTTCTTTCAAATCGGAGTCGATCTGTTCTGTGTCAAAATTCTTAATCATATTCCTGAAATTAACGGGAGACATTCCGCCCTGAAAAACCTTGAGCGGCTTTCCGGAATTGAGATCCCATTCGTCTTTTAGCATCAAATATAGCAGTGCTCTCTCTTCGCCGATTCCGGTTCCGGATGATACTTCAAAAGATGTGCCTGGGGTGAGAGCTATGAAATTCACCTTTTTATTGTTTAAATTTTTAATTTTCAAAGGCATGAGAGAGATGCGCGTGGCAAATGGAGATTCGTTTTTTAATATATTTAACTTCCCGATATTCTGGTTGGCAATGTTCGAGTTGGAGCAAATGTATAAGATATCAATTCTGGGCACGTCTCTCCAGAGATGCTCTATCGCCTTGGCAATTATGCCGCGAGCTACCAGGGTCTTTCCCAGACCCACCTCGTCGGCAACCAGAAAACGTCTTGTGCTGTCTGCATCGGTATAAAGCCTGGAGAAAACATAATCTACGGTATCCCTTTGGAAGTCCTTGAGACCTTGAAGAATCTCCTGGCAATCCGGTTTTTGCTGGTCAATCCAATCACTGCAATCAACTCTTTTCATGGCCTGCCTCCTTCATATTCTTCCTCGCCTTCCAAATTGGCACCCAAATCTCATCCAGGCCCTTTGGCAGGAGATTGCAGGTATCAGGATTGCTTTTGAGGTCCGAAATGAGATTATTGAGATCATCTATTCTCTGCGGATCTTTATTCAGGAGCTTGACCATGCTCTCAAATAGTGGTACTATGACATGAGATCTTGGCGAATGAGGGGTGGGCCCTGGTGGATTTGGAGGGACTTTTTCACTGGATTCTCTCTCAAGTGACAGATAAAGCATTATGAGTCTGAGGACTTCTTTTTCGTCTTTTAGCATCTCTTTAGTAATTCCACGTGTTCTGATTTTAATATCTGGAGCCCCATGAAGGGGCAATTTTAATACAAATGCTTCGCTCAGGATTTTGCTGCCATAACTGACATTTATATCAAATACAAAGAAGGCCGAGATGTCAATCATGGAGAGGTCCTTGA
>Ga0116170_10004367_pt1 | contig 12944 bp, 13 predicted proteins | sample AD_JPNHW1_MetaG_FD_89797 | JGI IMG/M metagenome (GOLD analysis project Ga0116170, IMG submission 89797) | Active sludge microbial communities of municipal wastewater-treating anaerobic digesters from Japan - AD_JPNHW1_MetaG | ecosystem: Engineered > Bioreactor > Anaerobic > Digestate | place... | reverse complement strand
TTTTTTAAACATGGTTGAAAAATTGTAATACTAAAATTAGGAGAAATCCTAGGAGGGCAAAAGAAAAATGAAAAAACAAAATGTTACACAACGTTCAATAAGAGTAAAGGAGAAAGTTAAATGACCAATGTAAGCGGACAGAATATGCCTGTCATTTTAGAAGAGATTATGCAAGTTTTGGATGACTTGCACCCCAACGCTGATTATAATTGCAAGTTAAATATTTTGCTTGCAAAAACGGCACAAATGTTAAGTTTTAAAAGGATATGCTTTAAAGAATTAGAAAATATCAAGCTAATCAATCACTATGCAATAAATTTTATGCCTTCAGGAATGGGCAAAGACAAAATATGTGATGACCTAGACAAATTTATATTCAAAGGATTTCTTGATTACTTTAAAGCTGAATCAGTTAAGTACAAAATTAAGCAAGAAAAAAAGATAGAAGACGAAGCAAATAAGCTATACTCCGAAGAAAAGCAACAGAACAACAAAAACGGATATATTGAGACGGAAAAATCTAAAATCAGAGACCTTGACTTAGAAATTAACAGTGCAACTATAGAAGGTTTTTTCGCAGATGCAAAGGCTTTGGCTGAGGCTGGATTTGGAAGTTTGTTTGTAAAGATTTCCGAATTTGGAATGCTTTTATTAAACAATCGAAAAGATGAAATGTTGTTTTTTACAGGGTTGCTAGAAGCTTATGATGGTAAAGTTTCGAGTAAATCTACTAAATATGCAAAAAGAGAAAGTAGTGTTGAAAATATGCCAGTTAATACTTTATTGCATTCTGATTACAACCTGTTTAAGTCAGATATTCAGGCATTTTTTGATAAATTGATGCAAACGGGATTTGCAAGAAGAGCTACAATATCTTTTCAGCAAAATAACACCCAAAGTATTGATAAAAACCCTAAAGAGGCACGTATGCGACAAGAACAAGCATATAAAAATGCAAGCATCGTGAGCAGTGAACTACATCAAATATTTTTAAATATACTCAATAATTCCATATATGTAATAACAGATGAAGCATATGATAATGTATTTTATCCATTTAAGTTAAAAATAATTGAATTGAGCAATGCAAATCAAAGTGATGATAAATTAAATAAAGAAATTCGTAGCAGGGAACTAAAGGTTTTAAAGCTTGCTGGAATGTTTGCCTGCCTAAATCATCCTATGGAACCTTTTGTATATGAATCGGATGTCGAACAAGCAATTTATGTAGTGGAGCAATTAAGCCAAGACTTTAAAAAATTCCTTGATTTTAAGCCCAACAAAACTGATAATTATGAGCTTTTATTTAACTTCCTAGCGGACAATTTAGACAAAGAATTTACTAAAACTCAACTGGTGAATGATGCTAATAATTACGGCTTCAAAAGAGATTTATTCAGAAAAGAGTTTGATTCTGTGTTTGAGATTATTGCAGAAATGGCTACGGAAAAAGGTTATTATCTGCAAAAGAAAAAAATTAATAATAACTCAGGACTAGAAATTAGCCTTGTTAAAAGTTGTATAGGCGACAAACTTCCTGAAGGTGTTAAAACTTTAAATGAGCTTGTTTAGGGTTTTCGGATTTACAATCACAGTAAACCTCAAAATGCTTAATTGGCAAAGCATTTTAGGATTTACCGCAATTACAATAGGAGAAAAAATGACTAAATTTTCATTAGAACAATTAACTGAATACTTAGGAGAGCCTTCAAAGGTTGAAGGCAAGCAGGTACACTGGCAATGTCCATATTGTTCCGCCGAGGGCGGAGACAATAGTAAGGATAATTTAACTTATAATATAGATGAAAAACTTATATCGTGCTTCGCTAACTCAGCACATTCCCCACAATTATATAGAGATATTTTTTCAAACCCTACTAAAAAGAAAACTGTGTTTTCTAAAACTTCGGGTGTAAACCCAAAACCCGAAAACCCCTTGCCAGATAAGGCTAAACTGACAGAATCCCTAAAATATGCTTGTAAATGCAGAGATGACTTGTTAAATAACCAAGCATATCTAAACAATATTGAGCAAAAAAGAGGTATAAATAAGACTACCATTGAATCTAGTTATATTGGATTCGATTTTTTAAAAAATAGGTGGGTCTTTCCTACAGTTCCATATACTACAGATAAAAATAACTATATATCAGGTTTTGAATATAGACCTTTTGATTTAAACAAAAATGGAATATGTAGAGATAAAGGCTCTCAGACTTGCATGTGTATGGTGAATCCTTATACTCCAAATGTTTCATGTTTGGTGATACTGGAAGGATATATAGATGCATATACATTTAAACAACATTTGTATGAACAAGGTCAGCTACTCAACTATCATATTGTAACACCTAGCAATGGAGTATCTACTATTGTTAATAACATGAAGAGTATAGAAGAGCATTTATGCAATTATAGCAAAATTTACGCTTTTCTTGATTCAGATAAAGCTGGAATTGAGAATATGCAGAAATTAAAGGAACTTTACCCCTTTATAGAAACCAAAATAATGACTTGCGGATGCAAAGATTTTAATGAGCATTATTTGAAGTGTATTAAGAAAATAAATTTAGGAGAATAACCAAATGAATTTACCCGACAAACCATTTTTAACAGTTAAAGAAACATTACCTTTCTTTGAGGTTACAGAAGATACATTTAGAACATGGGAGAAACGCAAGCAACTCCCTGAAAAATTAGTTGAAAGAATAGGTCATACAATAAGAATCAGAAGAAATATACTTCAACAATATCTTAATGGTGAACTTGCATAAATAATCATATAATCACAATAAAGTTTTTTGTGTAATTTTGTGTAAAATTTATGTTAAGGCAGGTAGTTTTTTGTGTAATTATAAAAATATATGAGGTATAGTGTATTTATGGGTGTATATCAAGATAAAGATAACGGCAGATGGTACTGTGAATTTATGCTTTTTGGTAAGCGTAAACATAAGGCTTGCAGAGGGGCTAAAGATAAGTCAGAAGCATTGGAGTTTGAGGCTGACCTTAAATCTAAACTGTCTTTAATTCATCGAGGCAAGTTGCCTGATGATAAAATAATCACAATAAAGGAAATGTTTAACGTTTATTTAAACCATTCTAAAGCTAATAAATGCCCTAAAGCATACAAGGATGATGAAAACAAGGTAAGATTTTTCAAAGAATACTTTAAATGCAAAGACAGTGATAGTATTTCAGAGATAACCCCAAGTAGGATAGAAGGTTTAAAAATACATTTAGTTAATGATAAAAAACTTTCAAAGGCGACCTTCAATAGGTATTATTCTGCCTTGTCAAAGGCTTTTAACGTCATTATAGATGATAGGGAGTTGAATATGCGAAATCCTTGCAAATCAGTTAAAAAATATCTTGAAGATAATGAAATTGAACGTTACCTAACACAAGAGGAAGAAGAAAAATTAATGCAAGAGTTACCCGATTACTTAAAGCCGATTGTTGTTTGTGCTTTAACTACTGGATTAAGAGCTTCAAATATTTTAAATTTGCGTTGGGAAGCCATCAATTTTGAATATAATTTTATAGAAATTTTGAAACAGCAAAATAAAGGTCATAAAAAAATACAACTTCCTTTAGGTGTAAAATTTAAAAAAGAACTTGAAAAAATCGGTATAAAAAAAAGCGGTTATGTGTTTGTAAGTCATAGAACAAATCAACAATACAAGAAAATTTATAACGGTTTTCAGGCTGCACTTAATAGGGCAGGAATTAAAAAGATGCGTTTTCATGACCTTAGGCATACGGTCGGAACAAGGTTAGTGGCAAGTGGAACAGATTTAAGAACTGTCAAAGAGTATCTTGCACATAGTAATATCCGAACAACAGAGCGATATATGCACCCTACGCCCGAAAATATGGTAAGAGCTGTTGACATTTTGAACCGTTTTTAATAGTATATGTATACGGTTTTGTTCAAGTAATTGTTATATTGTTCAAACAAACAACTACACAAATATTACACAACAGGCAAAATCAAAATCAGCCTAAAACTTATATGGGTAGGTGCCCGAGAGGCTAAAGGGAGCAGACTGTAAATCTGCCGTCGCGAGACTACGGTGGTTCGAACCCACCCCTGCCCACCATCAAACAGGCGATAACATTTGTTATCGCCTGTTTGATTATGTTGTAAATGTGGGTAAGAACCACCAAGCGGAGCTTTTTAAACTTTAATTTTTCAAGACGGTGGACCAAAACTTTTCGCCCTATACATGAAAGATTCTATACAATCGTCTTTGTCAAAATTTATTACCAAAGACTCTGTTGTTTCGGTTGTGTCGATGCTTTTACATCCTTTACGTTTACCAAATAACAGAAAGAAATTCCAGCTTTTATCGTACTTTTCTATGGTGTGGCTGGACGTTTTATTATAAATCCAGACTTGATAACCTTCAGGAGATTTTTGGACAACATCAGGAGTGCCCGCAACTTCAGCGACTTCGGCTTGCGGCATTCCTGTGCGCAAATTCTGCTTAATCGATTTTATATCAGCATCTTTGGCAAAACAAGAAATTGTCAAATAAAAAAATAAAAATATAACAATAAAACTTTTTTTCATAAAACAGCCCCCTTTATAAATAATCATGACAGGCATTCTTACAATAAAATAGTTAATAAAATAAAAAGCAAATAAAAACCACCCCTTTTAGGGTATATTTTATAAATAGTGCGAGTAATATAAGCAAAAATTTGAACATTTTAAAAACTTAACTAGACTTATTTCCAATGTAAAAGTTTTTATTTCCGATATTCTGATAAAATATCGGAGCAGATTATGTTTAAAAAAATTATTTGGCTTTTAATCTTCAGCATTTTTATTTTAAGCGGATGCGGCGGAAAAAATTCTGTCAATCTTTATGAATATATAATTCAAAAAGACAATGTCATTGTCGGAATCTCTTTTGATTCAAAACCTTTCGGATTTAAAGACACAGACGGGCAAATCAAAGGGCTTGAAGCTGATTTAGCAAAAGAAATAGTAAAAAGACTTTTGGGAAGTGAGGACAAAGTGATATTTAAAAATGTCAATGCTCAAGACAGGATAAATGCGGCAAAATCAGGCGATGTGGATATGGTTATTTCAACGATGACAATAACCCCTCAACGAAAAAAACAGATTAACTTTTCTAATCCTTACTTTATAGCAGGACAGGTAATTTGTGTAAGAAAAGACAGCAAAATAGATTCCATTTACGACCTAATGAACAAACGCGTAATTGTAGAACTTGGCACAACCGGTGAAAAAAATATAAAAAGGTTTATTCCAAATGCGCTTATACAAGGCTACAACAATAATTTCGACGCAATGGAATCTTTTAAAAGCGGCTTTGCCGACGCAATAACAACGGACGACTCTCTTCTGCAAGGTCTTGTGGCCGAAAATCAAGAATATCTGCTTTTGCCCGGAAAACTTACAAAAGAACCTTACGGTATCGCCTTTAGAAAATCCAAAGACACAAAATCCTTTAAAAAAAGGGTAAATGAAATAATAAAAGAAATAAAATCAGACGGTACATTAATTCAACTCAAAGACAAATGGGGAATAAATTAATTACATTTACAGGCATTTCTTATATCGCAATTTTGTTTGACAGGTTTGCCAAAAATTATTCTGATACCTGCGAACCTCTTGCTCAAAGTATTGTTAAGCCCGCTTGTTATGGAATTTAAATTCTGTGCTGTTTCGTTTACCTGCACTATTGTATCGTCAATTTTTTTAACTGTTTTGTCTATGTCATTTGTTGCTTTTGCTATATTTTCTGTTGTATCTTTTATATTTGAGGTAGTGGATTTAAGCTCTGTTTCATCAATAGCATTATTCAATTTTTTTGAAACCTGATTAAGATTTTGTGCCATTTGGGCAAGGTTTTTTGTCATATCAGAAGTATTATTTACAGACTTGTTTATTGCTTTTGAATTTTGTTCTATCAGAGTTGTAGCAAGTTTAAAAAACAATTTAACTTCCTGATTGGTTGCATCTGCAGAATTCAAAGCTTTTACAATATGCACGGAAACAACATCCGTCATCCCCGAAACGCTTTGTCCCATCATAAACTGCTCGACATTGTAAGGTGCTACACCCTCCAATAAATCGCCCCTTCTTAAAGGGTTAAGTGAAGGACTTGCAGGGTAGGAAAACTGCAAATAAAGCCCGCCGCTAGGAAAGCGTTCGACATAAACTATAGTATTTTGAGGCAATTTAAGACTTTTTTCCTTAAGATTGACCTTTACCAAAATGTGCTTGAAGTCTTTATCGGGGTTAATCGCGACAATTTTACCTATTTTAAAACCGTTATAGTATGCAGGCATGTTTTTGACAAGCGGACCGAGTTCATCAAAGCGTATTATTATGTAATAAGTGGTATTGTAGATATATATTGCGGCAAAAATAAATAAAACCCCGAGCACGGCAAGGATTTTTTTGCTTTGCTTTTTAATTATGGAAATATCTTCCTGAAGCGTTTTCATAAAGCCCCTTAATTAATGCCCGCTCAAGGAAAATTTTGCGCGAATTTATAGAAAAAAACCATTGTCTTTATGGCGGGGGTAAACGAGGGGGTAAATGAGAGGGGAGGGTAAATATGAAATAAATACATTTTAGATTTTTGCCCGACTTAATGTCCTGCCCCCGTATAATTGGTCCAAAACTAAAGTTAGTTTTTGTTAGTACGAAAATCAATTTAGAAAGGACAAAAAGTTATGAAAAAAGGTATTAAAATCAAACCAGAAGAGATTATTGCGATTCTTCGCCAAGTAGAAGTGATGATTAGTCAGGGAAAAACTGTCCCAATGGCTTGCAGAGATTCGGGAATCACGGAGCAAACTTACTATCGCTGGAGAAAGCAATACGGAGGAATGCAAGTTCCACAAGCCAAAGAACTCAAAAATCTTCAACTGGAAAATGCTCGACTAAAAAAAGCTGTAGCTGAATTAACTCTTGAAAAACTCGTTTTAAAAGAAGCCCTATCGGGAAACTACTAAGCCCTCAACGTCAACGACAAGCTGTAATTCATATCGTTCAAAAACTCGATATTTCTGAAAGAAAAATCTGTAAATATCTTGGAATAAATCGAGCCACAAAAAGGTATATTCCAAAGAAATTAGATGATGAAGATTCTCTCAGAAGAGATATTGTAAGACTGGCAGAAAAATACGGTAGATATGGATACAGAAGAATTACGGCGTTATTGAAAGCTGAGGGCTGGCGAGTAAATCACAAAAGAGTTGAAAGAATTTGGCGAGAAGAGGGACTTAGAGTCCCTCAAAAACAGAAAAAACGAGGAAGATTATACTTCAATGATGGTTCTTGTATTAGGCTTCGACCTATGCACAGAAATCATGTTTGGAGCTACGATTTTGTGCAGGATAGGCTTAGCAATGGAAAGAAAATCAGGATACTCACGGTAATTGATGAATATACAAGAAAATGTTTAAAGCTCAAAGTCGGTTACAGTTTAAAAGCCGATGCTGTTCTTGATGCACTTGCGGATTTATTCTTAACTGAAGGCATTCCAGAATATCTTCGCAGTGATAACGGTTCGGAGTTTGTTGCAAAAAATATCCAAAGTTTTTTGCAACAACTCCACGTCACCACTGCATATATCACGCCAGGTAGTCCTTGGGAGAACGGTTTTAATGAGCGGTTTAACGGGATACTCAGAGATGAATTATTGAACGGAGAAATGTTTTACACGATAAAAGAGGCAGAAGTAATGCTAGAAGATTACAGGAGACTTTACAATGAATTCAGACCGCATAGCTCCCTAAACTACGCTCCACCTGCTCCGATGGCGAAAGTTATGCCGCTAAAAAATTGCCAAAAACTATCTTTAACTTTGGACCAAAGATTGGGGGCTTGACAAGTCCTATAGATTTATTTTTGAAACTATTATTTTTAATTGCTTCAAAGTTATCTTTTACAAGTGATTTTAATTCAATTGACTTTGAAGCTTCTTGACTAAGCTTCGAATCCACCTTCGGTAATACGACATCTACATTATCTGATACATTATGTTTTATTTTAATAAAATCCTTGATTGAAGTATTTCCAAGTTCATTAAGTTTAACTTTGATATTATCATTGTCAATTGTGTTAATAGAACTCAAATTATTTAGAGAAAGCCTATAATATTTTTCGGGTAAATCTTGAATTGGTAAATTAGTAGCCACATCTTTTTGTATTTGCGCAGACAATGTAAGGTTATTTTTTGAATCCTTTAATTCTGTTAATAAATCTGAAGGTTTAATATCTCTCGCAAAACCTGTAGCTTCGCCCTGCATCATATTTTTTGACAAATCATCTAATTTTAAAGCTTCTTGATTCGCTTGGTCAAACATTTCAGCCTGTACAAATTTCTCATATCTGTAGCCTGTGTTTTGAATTTTTTCTAAATTATCATAAGTCCCTGCCGCTTCATCATAAATTTTAGCATCAACTTCTTTTGAAAATTCCGCAAGCTTATTGCCCACGGCATCTTTTAATTGACCCACAACACCCATACAATTTGTAAAGGCACCGATTGCTTCTTGTATTATCTCAGCTTTATCTCCTGCATTACAGGCTTCTGCCAATTTAACTATTTTAGGTGCAACATCAACCGCTAATGTCGCAATAACTCCTGCAACAGGGTTAATCATACCTGCAATTTGAGAAATTTTTAATTTTTCTCCAATTTCATCCCACTTAATATTTTCAAAATCGCCGCTAACCACTTGTCCTGTGAAATCTGCAAAATTAGAAACCCATTGTTTCATTTCTTCTATTTGCTGTTCTTTTCTTTTTTCGGGGTCAAGCATTATTTCTAATTGTTTACCCATATTTATTTTATATTGCACCAAACTTTTTACGGCATCGGTCACCATTGAATCTTGAGGCAAAAGATCGACAACAGAAGTCAAAATCGGGTCAATTTGTTTGTTAAGCTTTTTGACCATTTCTAGTAATTCTTTTCCACCCATATCATCACCCATAGGATCTTGAGCGTCGTCATCAGGAACAACATTTCTCACAAGATGGTCAATGAATTGGTCTTTATTGAAATTTCCGGTTACCGCATAATTCAAAAGGTCGTTCAAAGGATTAATTTTTTCTTCTTTATCTTTCATAGAATTTTTACTTTCATTATCGCCTTTTCCTTCCCAAGGATAATGAGGATCTTCGTCCATAATACCGCCGTTGCCACCGCCTGTCGTGCTTGAACTACCTCCTATGCCATCAGGTTTTGAACGATAATATGCACCCACTTCTGTTCCATCTGCTCTTGTATATGCCGAGACATATACAACATCGGAGAAATTTCCCAAATCTGCATTTGTTGGAACACCAATCGTCTTCATTTGATGCTCGATTGCTTTTTCATTCTTGCTGTATTCGGCAGCAGACATTTTGCCGACATCTTCCCTAGAATATATTCTGTTTAAGTTGTTTTCTTTATTAACGTAGCCTTTCAAAATTCCCATTGTTATCCCTTTCTAAAAAATTGCACTATTCTTAGAATAACAATTTTTAAAAAGGCCCGCAAGTCCGCATTTTTACTTAGCTTGAATAACGTAAGCAAATTTGGCAGTTAAGCTTTTAATTAAACTTGTGCCGTATAGTATCGTCGTGTTATTAGGTATAAGCACTAAAAAAGGGCATCATACAAATCGGCTGAAATCCTTATAAATAAAAAACTCCCCAGGTTGGACTTCAGCTCAGATGCAGGCGAGAACAGGACGTTCGAGCCTTGCAGATGAGGGTATCGACTTGTCGATTAACCAACCGTTGTTTTAGAGCAGGAGCGAAAAAACAACCTTGGTTCGTGTCCTCTGGGGGATATTTTTGTATTACTTACACAAATTGTTTTGCATTTTTGTGCTAAAACAATTTGTTAAAAAAGCAAAATAAAACTCCCTTTGTTGGAGACGATTCACAAATTAGCCATGGATGAAATTTTTGTTTTTAGCGTTAAGGAATTGATAGGGTAAAAACAAATATATAAGCTCTTTTTGCACAACAAAAAACAAGCTACACCTTAGTTAAAATGAAGCTATAGCTTCATTTTAACTAAGGTGTATAAAACAAGTCAATCATTATTGCAAAAGATTTACGAAAATATTGCTTTTATTTTAAAAATGTGCTAATATAGGTACCATGAGTACCGAAAACAAAACAAATATAAAGAAGATATTTACTGAATTACCTTACAATCCGGTTATGACATCTAAATGGCTGGCAGAACATGGGGTTTACCATGATTTGCAAAAAAAATATGAGCGTAACGGTTGGTTTAAACGTATAGGTATAGGTGCCTACGCAAAGCCCGATGAAAAATTAAACATAGACAGTGCCATGCATGCCCTACAAGAACAATTAGGTTTGAGCATACATGTAGCCGCCATGACTGCATTAAACGAAAAACATGGAATCATGCACAATGTACCGTTTAACCGAAAAACTTTATTGTTTGGGGTTAGGGGAGAAAAACTACCGGCATGGTTTAAGAATTATTTTAAAGACACATACAAACTGGTATTAACCGACTTTTTGCCGAAAAATTTAGGCATGACAACTTATAATAACGGCTCATTTACTACCCAAATACCCACAGCAGAAAGGGCTTTGCTGGAATTAATATACTTGCTACCAAAGGATGCGGGGCTTAAAGAAGTTTACCATATAATGGAGATGGTAATGACTTTACGCCCGAAAAAAATACAAGAGTTGTTGGAAAACTGCACCTCAATAAAGACAAAGCGTATATTTTTGTTTTTAGCGGATAAGGCACAAATGCCCTGGTTTAGCGAATTGGATTTAGGCAAAATAGATTTGGGCAAAGGTTTTAGGGAAATAAACAAGGGCGGAATAGTTGATTACAAATACCAAATAGTGATAAATAATCCCGAGGATACGAATTAGTGACTATATACGAAGAACAGACAAAATTGTTGGTACAAGTGTTGCCGGAAGTTGCGAAAGAAGATTGCTTTGCACTTAAAGGCGGAACGGCTATCAATTTGTTTTATAGGGATTTGCCGAGAGTATCTGTGGATATTGACCTTTGCTACGTTAATTTTGAAGACAGAAAAACCGCCATTACCAATATTGAAAGTGCGATGGAAAGGATTTGCCAAAGCGTAAATAACGCAGGATTAAGGGCAGAAATTAAAGGTACAGAAAGCAAGAAAATCTATTGTTATAACTCTTCGGTAAGCATAAAAATTGAACCGAATTACACAATAAGGGGTTACGCTTACGAGCCTGAAATGATGAAAATTTGCGAAAAGGCGGAAGATGATTTTGGTTTTGCCAAAATAAAAGTTGTATCCAAAGCCGAATTATACGGCGGAAAAATTTGTGCTGCACTTGACAGGCAACACCCCAGAGATTTGTTTGATATTAAGGAACTGCTTGATAATGATGAGCTGGATGATGCTATTATAAAGGGCTTTATAGTTTTATTGCTAAGTGCAGGCAGACCGTTGCATGAAATGCTAAACCCAAACATTTTGGAACAAAATGACGTGTTTTTAAGCGAATTTAGCGGAATGACCGACAAGGAATTTACTTACCAAGACCACATTGAAACACTAAAAGCACTTATAGACATTGTTAATACAGAAGTTAAAGCCGATTACAAAGATTTTTTACTGGACTTTGTGCGGTTGGAGCATAACTTTGCCGACATAGACATACCAAACCTTGATAAACTCCCTGCGATAAAATGGAAGGTTAAAAATTTAGAAACCTTACATACCGCAAACAAGGCAAAGTTTGAGGAGCAATACAAAAATTTGCAAAGATGTTTTATGTAACCGCTACTAAGTACTTGATGGATTTTTTAGTTGATGCATATCTTCTACTAAATCGACAACCCCATCAATATCATCAACAACTTTTTTAGCGGGGCATTTTGGAGCACAGTCAGATAATTGTTCTTTTAGCCCACCTTGTATTTTTTTAATTTTATTTAATTCTTGCTCCGTGGTCTGTTTATTTGCTTTTATAGCATTTTTCAAGTCAATTATTTCTTTTTTCATAAGTTTCATAAGTATTTTATATACTATAAAAGTGCCTAACATTGATAAAACCATGCTTAATAACATAGATGAAAAATCAATAGCATGTTTTTTATATTTTCTTATTCCATTAAAACCTGACCAATTCCCTTTTATCAAAAAATCATTATCGGAACCACCATCATGAATAACAGAAAAACTAACTTTGTCGCCTTTATTCATGTATTTAAATTGGGGAATAATTTTGTTGTTTATAATTTCTAATTTAAAATTCGGAGCTAACGATGTGTCTTTGTAATTTAAAAATACTTTTATTATTTTATATTTATTATTTAAAGCTGCCTGAATTGGCATCTTGGGTGAAATAATACTACCATCTAATGCTTTATTTCCTAAATTAAAAATAGAAATAGTTGTTAAGGTTAATCTCTCAAATTTTTGATTATTTAGCTCTGCGTAATTATTTGGATTATCCCCTTGTAATGATGTTGCTATTGGAGTACTTTTAATAGAATATTGAATATCAATTTTATCGTTACTGTTAATCCAATAACTAATACAAATACCTAAAATCAAAAATAATAAACCAGATACAACAGCAATTATAATTTCTGATAAATGCTCTTTTAAAAAAGTAATAATCTTTTGCATAACTAAAATATCCCTTTTTGCTTAGATTTTATCACAAACCATTCCCAAACAATACTTGATATTTAAAGAATTTTACAAATTAAACTTAGTTTTATTAATTTACAATATTTTGTCTAAACTATAGCCCAAACAAACAAGCTCAACACGTTTTATAAACTCATTGCACAATGGCAGACAGCGGGTTTTGCAACAAGTCCATAGCGAAATAATACTGCCCAACATTTAATACACATTGTCAAGGCAGGCAACCCCACGACCTGGCATCTAAAATCTGCACA
>Ga0116170_10004366_pt1 | contig 12944 bp, 15 predicted proteins | sample AD_JPNHW1_MetaG_FD_89797 | JGI IMG/M metagenome (GOLD analysis project Ga0116170, IMG submission 89797) | Active sludge microbial communities of municipal wastewater-treating anaerobic digesters from Japan - AD_JPNHW1_MetaG | ecosystem: Engineered > Bioreactor > Anaerobic > Digestate | place... | reverse complement strand
CAAGCACAAGGGCATCTACGCCTGCGTGGTGGACGACATCTTCTCCGGCGAGCGCGCCAAGATCGTCAACAACGCCAACGTGATCACGATGGGCGGCTGGATCACCGCGCCCTTCGTGGCCAAGGAGATCGTGGACGGCTGGCTCGCCATGGCCTTCACGCAGAAGATGGAATTCAAGAAGGACTTCCTGACCAACGCCTTCAACCAGGTGAAGGCCATCGAGTCCGAGAACTTCAAATAAGGATGGTCGCCGCCATGCTCAACGCCCTGCTCTCGCCGGTCAAGTTCGTCTCCTTCGAGGAGATGAAGAGCGAAGACCTCGCGGCCGCGGTCGCCTTCGTGGCCGCAAGCGCCCCCGGCGTGGCGGCTGCCTCGGTTGTGTCGCCCAACGCGCCGGGCGGCGAGGTCCGCCGCCTGCGCGTGGCCCTCGTCCGCGACGGCCGCCCCTCGGCCGCGGTGGACGCCCTCGCCGAGGGCCTCCGCGCCCGGTTCGACCTTGTCGTCCTCGACAGGGTCCGGCCCGATCCCCTCGCCTCCGACGTGAGCGCCATGGCCGCGAGCTGCGACATCGGCAGCGTCGGGGCCGTGGTCGGCCTCGGCGGCGGCAGCGTCATGGACTCGGCCAAGGCCCTCGCCATGCTCGCAGCCAACGGCGGCAGCCTCGAGGACTACCTCGGGCCCACGCCCGCTCGCAAGATCGAGCGCAAGGGCAGGCCCCTCGTCCTCGTACCCACGACCGCGGGCACGGGCTCGGAGGCCACCAAGGTCGGCGTCTACACCTCGCCCTCCGGGCGCAAGTACACCCTGGGCTCCCTTCCTCCAGGCGGACGCGGCCCTCCTCTCGGGAGCCCTTGCCGCGAGCATGCCTCCCGCCCTCGCGGCCTCCACCGGCTTCGATGCCCTCTCTCATGCCCTCGAGTCCATGTGGAATAAAAACGCGACGTCCCTCTCCCTCGAGGCCTCGACGCGGGCCGCCCTCATGGTCCTCGGGGCCATCGGGCCCGCCTATGACGCCGCAGCGGCCACTGCCGCCGGAAAGCCCGTAGAGTCGCACAACGCGATAGCTCTTGCCATGCTCGAGGCCGCCTCGGCCGCTGGCGTGGCGTTCAGCGGCACGGGCACGGCCCTCGTCCACGCCCTCTCCTTCGTGCTTTCCGAGGACTGGCACGTGCCCCACGGCACCGCCTGCGCCTTCACCCTCGAGGACGCCTGGCGCCTCCAGCGCCGCGACCCCGAGATCGCCCGGCGCCTCGAGGCCCTCGCTTCGCGGGCCCTTCCCGAGGCCCCCGCCGGCAAGGCCGCCGACCTCCTCCTCGAGCGCATCGTCGCCATGAAGCAGCGCATGCGCCTGCCGACGCGTTTCGCGGACCTCGGCATCTCCATCGACAAGGCGGCCATCAGGGAACGTTTCGCGCGCTCCTTCGATGACCCCAAGATGGCAAACAGCCTCCCGGCCGCGAAGCCCGAGGAAATCTACGCGATGCTCGCGGAGAAGGCATGAGCGCGACGGTCACCATCCTCCTCGCGGGCCTCGTGGTATTCTCGACCCATGCCCTCGAGGCCATAACGGGTTTCGGCTGCACGGTCCTCGCCCTGCCCTTCATCACGGCCCTCTTTGGCCTCAAGCCCGGCGTCATGACCCTGACGGTCCTCGCCTGGATCCTGGCAATCTACATCGCCATCACGAAGCGCAAGGACATAGTCTGGAAGACCTGGATCGTGATCGTGGCCTTCATGCTCGCGGGCCTGCCCATCGGCATGTACCTCTTCAGGCATGTCGATGCGGCCCCACTCAAGAAGGTCCTTGCGGCCTTCATCATCCTCGCCTCTTCCATCCAGCTTTTCGGCGCCCTCGTGCCGCGGGCCGCGGGAAGGAAGCTTCCGAAGCCACTCGGTTTCGTCCTCCTCTTCCTCGGCGGCATCGTGCATGGGCTCTTCTCCTCGGGCGGTCCCCTCGTGGTCCTCTACGCCTCGGACGCCCTGCCCGACAAGGGCAAGTTCAGGGCGACCCTCTGCCTCCTCTGGGCTACCCTCAACACCATCATAATTACCTCGTATTTCGTTTCCGGGACCGTCACGGCCGAGGTGGCGGGGAAGACGGGCCTCATGCTGCCCTTCCTCGCCGCCGGCATCGTCGTGGGGGAATGGGCCCACAAGCGGGTGAAGCCCCAGGCCTTCCGGATCATCGTCTTCTCGATGCTCCTCGTCACGGGCATCATCATGCTGTTCTAGCCAGGAGCGCCACATGGGCATCGAAGCGATCAGGAAAGCCAATCCCGGCCTCGTAATCCACGAAGCGGGAGACAGGGCCATGACGGCCTATGGCCGGCTCCATTATCCCGCGCCCTTCGCCGGCTTCGTCGAGCGGGCCGACGACCTCACGGACGTCGACCCCGCGGGGAACCGCTACGTGGCTTCCATGCCCGAGCTCGAGGCCGACCCTGCCGTGGCCCTCTTGAGGCTGCCCTTCGGCTTCGCCGACATCCAGGTGGGCTACTGCAACGGTCCCAACTCGACGCTCAACGGCCTCGAGTGGCACAAGTCGGCAGAGATCGACATCGCGGTGACAGACCTCGTACTCCTCCTCGGCAAGCGCGAGGATGTAGGTTCCGATGGCCGCTACGACTCGGGCAAGGTCGAGTGCTTCTACCTGCCTCGCGGCACCGTCCTCGAGCTCCATCCCTCGACCCTGCATTTCGCTCCCTGCAAGGTAGTGCCGGCGGGCTTCAAGAGCATCATCGTCCTGCCCCGCGGCACGAATGCCGCCCTCTCCGACGCCGAGCTCGCGGCCGCGCGCAACGCGTCAGGCAGGGGGGACATCGAGTCGAGGCTCCTCTTCATGAAGAACAAGTGGCTCGTGGCCCATCCCGAGCGCAAGCCCCTTGTCGAGAAGGGCGCCTTCCCCGGCATCGTCGGCGAGAACGTGGAGATCAGGCTCGCGTAGCGAAGGAGGCAGGTACTCGATACCTGCCACATTCGCGTCCCGCGCCGAGGGGCGACAAGGCGCGCGGCGCGGGGTGGCCTCTGTCAGAGTGCTCGCGAGTAGACGATCTCGTCGCCGTCCATCTCCCCGTCCGTGGCGAAACCGTTCCTCTCGAAGGTCCTGCGCATGGCCGCGTTGTCTGGCTCCGTCGATGACCGTACGATGGAGTACCTCCCCGCCGCTTCGGCCAGCGCGAAGACGGCCTTGATCGCCTCGGAGGCGAGCCCCCTTCTGCGGAAGGGCGCGGCGATCATGAGCCTGTCGATGATGTACCAGTCCTCCTGGTCCTCGTCTCCGCCGTGGAGGACGTAGCCTACCATCCTGCCGCCTTCGTAGATCGCGCGTGAGACTGCCTTGGGATAGAACTGGGCCTCCGCGATGCTGTAGAGGTTGGGCGCGATGTAGCTGTCTTCCTTAGTCCAGAGTTTCGCGCATTCGAGCCAGTTGTCCTTGTCGAGCTCCCTGAATTCCATGTTCCCTCCTCCGTCGTCGCGCTGTCGCACCGTCGGCGCAGCTGTCGTCTCCGCGCCGCGGCCCGGCAGCGAGACCACGCGACGATGCCACAGGATCGCCCGTATGGCCATGAAGGTAAAGGGAAAGAACGGGTTTAGTGGAAAGAGGCGACCGACAGTGGCTGGCGTGGCCGGCAGGTCGGGGCTGGCAGGGCCCTTTGGAAGTTGTTCTCACACGGAGACGCAGAGGAAGAAGGAAAGACTAATTTGTTCCTGCATATTAATAATAGATATTAATACCATGGCGTCATCTTTCTCCGCTTCGGCTCTCTGGTCCTCTTCGCTTTATCTTTGTGCCTCTGTGTGCCTTTCTCTTGATCCCTCGCCAGGGGAGAAGACCTTCGCAGGCCGCCTCCCATGGCGCGCGATGCGCATGACCGTGCTTTCAGGCCTTGCCGGCCCCTTCGGCCGCCGCAACGGCATCCTTGAAGAGCGGCAGCCACTTCGAGTCGACGCGCGCGAAGGCAGGAGGCATGCCGGCGGGAGCGCCTATCTCGATTTCGCCGCCCTGGCCGGCAGTTGACACATGGTAGAGGGCTCCGCTCCAGAGATGGTACCAGGAACCGGCGGGAAGGCGGACCTTGCGCCTTGTCGCGCCCTGTTCGAGTACCGGTGCGCAGAGGAGGTCCTCGCCGAGGAGGTACTCGTCTTTGCAGGTCATGAGGGCCTCGTCGCCGTCGTAGTGGAGGAAGAGGGGCCGCATGGCGGGGAGGCCAGAGGTCGAGTTCTCCGCGATGACCGCCTCGAGGTAGGGCTTCAGGGCCGCGTGGAAGCGCGTCATGCGCGCGAGGTGGGCGAGGGTTTCGTCGTCCGAGTCGAACTGCCAGTTGTCCTTCGGCCTGTTGCCCTCGTGGCTGCGCATGAAGGGCGAGAGGGCCGAATGCTCCACCCATCGCAGGAGGAGCTCCTTCGTACGCTTCATGCCGTAGAGGGTCGTATAGCCGCCCATGTCGCTGTGGTTGAGGCCATGCCCCGACATGCCGAGCGAGAGGGCGGCGGTGATGACCGAGGGTAGGCCGTCGTCCTCGGACCAGTCGACGTTCTGGTCGCCCGCCCACATGAGGGGGCAGTGGACCTGGCTTCCTGCGCCGCCGGCCCGCATGAAGTAGACGATCTCGTTCGCGGGGACAAGACCCTCGCGGACCGCCTCGTCTACAGCCTCGCGGTTGCAGCGGGCCCAGAGGGCCGGCCATGCGTTGTGCGCCGTCTCGGCGCTCTCGCCCGAGAAGAGCACCGCGTCCGTGGGCAGGTACTCGCCGAAGTCGGCCATCCAGCCCGAGAGGCCGAAGCCGATGAGGTTCTTCTTGATGACGCCCTTGTACCATGCGAAGGCCGCGGGGTTCGTGAGGTCCACGATGCCCGCGTAGAACTCGCCGAACTCCACGAGGTAGTCGCCGCCATTCGAGTCCTTGGCAAGGTAGCCGCCCTTCGCGGCCTCGTTGAAAAGGCTCATGTTGGCGCCGACGTAGGGGTTGATGTAGCCGAGGAAGCGGACTCCGTCTGCCCTGAGGCGCGGGATGGCCTTGTCGAGGCCGGGGTAGCGCACCTCGTCCCAGACCCAGTTCCAGCGCAGGCGCTGCCCGAAGGAGGTCATGTTGATGCCCTCCCAGTCCTGGGCCCAGATGCCCGCCACCCTGACGCCGGCCTTGCGCGCGCGATCGAGCTTGTCGAGGCAGGCCTCCGTCCCGCCCTGGATACCGAGGACGGCGCCTTCGTGGCACCAGCCCGGCAGCGGGCCCTGCCTCCCGAAGTATGCAGACTGGTCGATGACGAGTTCACGCATCGTGGATGCCCGTGACGGGGCCGCGCCCGCGGCGGCGGCTCCGATGACGAGACGCCCGGGCAGGTCCCAGGCGTAGAGCTCGTGCCGGTCGGGAGAGCTGAAATCGAACTCGGACCAGGCCTCGGTCTCGAGCCTGTACCAGAGGCCCGCGCTCGAGACGAAGCTCGCCTGCGGGTAGAAGGTCCAGAAGTAGTCACCGCCAGCGCCGTCGTCGGCATCGGCGAGCCGCGTGGTCTCGGTGAGCTTGTTGCGCCCGACACCTTGCTCGCTCGTCCAGAGGGGGAATTTGCGGCCGCGGAGGTCGAGGTAGGAGAACTGCTCGCCGCAGCCGTAGACGTGATCGGCCGGCGAGGCCGGCAGGCTGAAGCGGAAGCGGTTCGGCGCGAGGGACGAAGCCGCCGCGCTCCCCGTGGCCGCCGCGCCATGCGCCATACCGGCCGCGGTAGCCGCCGCGCCCGCCGAGGCCGCGCGGTCCCCGCCTGGCAGCGAGAAGGCCGCGACGAGGCGCCCTTCCTCGAGACGGAAGTCCACCCTGAGGGCGTAGAGGCCCGACCTCGAAAGGATGACCGAGGCCGAGTCCGGTCCGGCTTCGAGCACCTGGGCGTCGCGCAGGGCCACGAGCTCGTCGAGGCGCTCGCTGATCTGGAAGTTGCCGCGGTGCATGCGGTAGTCTGCCTCGCCGCGGCCCGCCCGCGCGAAGGGCTCCGCGCGGGAATGTGCCACGGCGGGCCTGCCGCGGAGCCAGAGCTCGAAGCCGCCGTCGGTCCGCCTGAAGTCGAAATCGCCCATCACGCCGCTCCTAGCCCTTCACCGCGCCCGCAGTGAGGCCGGAGATGATCTTGTTGTGGAGAAAGACGTAGACGAGGACGCTCGGCACCATGGAGAGGACGATGGCCGCGAACATGCCGGTGTAGTCCGTGATGAACTGGCTCGTGAAGTAGCGGATGCCGAGCTGGATGGTGCGCGAGGACACGCTCGAGGTGAAGAGCATGGCCATGATGAACTCGTTCCAGGCGTAGATGAAGCAGAAGGTGCCGGCGGTCGCGAGGCCGGACCTCGCGAGGGGGAAGATCACCTTCGTGAAGCGCTGGTTGAAGTTGCACCCGTCGATGATGGCGGCCTCCTCGAGCTCCTTCGGTATGGCTTTCATGAAGGACGTGATGAGCGAAACCGAGACCGGCAGGTTGATGGCCGCGTAGACGAGGACGAGGGACAACAGCTTGTCGTAGAGTCCCGTCCGGGTGATGAGCATGAAGTAGGGGACCATGAAGGAGATGATGGGGATCAGGACGCCGGCCGTCACGACCGTGAGGATGACGTCTCGCCCCTTGAAGTCCTCGCGCGAGAGGGCGAAGCCCGCGAGCGAGGCCACGAGGAGGTTGAGGAGGACGGCTCCCGCCGCGACGATCACCGAGTTGAGGAAGAGCCTTGGGAGGTCCGCCGTGACGATGGCGTTGTGATAGTTCTCGACGACCAGCTTCGCAGGAAGGCCGAAGGGCGAGGTCTCGAGCTCGATGTTCGTCTTGAAGGAGGAGAGGATGAGCCATGCGAGGGGAAGGAGGGCTATGGCGAGGAAGACGATGAGGACCGTCCACCTCAGTATGTCGAGGGCAATGCCTGCCGCGCTCTTGTTCGTTTTCATGCTGCCTTTCCTTGTCACTGGGCCGCTTCGGTCATGGGGTCCTTCCGGCCGAAGAAGCGACGGAGGAGGACGATGACGACGGTGCCGAGGAGGATGAGGATGATGCCGGCCGCGCTCGCCTCGCCGTATCTCAGGGCGTCCATCTTGAGGTAGAGCGCGATGCCCATCGTGTTGGTGGAGTAGGCGGGACCGCCTCCGGTCATGAGCCAGGTGGTCTCGAAATGGCGCATGCCGTAGGCCATGGCCAGCGTCATGCAGGTGAGGATGGTGCCGCGCGTCATGGGGATCGTTATGCGGAACTCCTGCTGCACCTTGCTGGCGCCGTCGATCTCGGCGGCTTCGTAGAGCTCCTTGGGAATGTTCATCACCGACGCGAGGATGATGATCATGAAATAGCCGATGTAGATGACGGTCATCGCGATGATGGAGGGGAGGGCCGTCGAGGGATCGCCGAGCCAGTTGCGGGGCTCGCCGCCCGCGAGTTTCCAGATCGCGTTGATCGGGCCGTACTGCGGGTTGTACATCGCGACCCAGACCATGGCGATGGCGACCGTCGAGATGACGTTGGGGAGGAAGTAGATGGTCCGGAGGGCCTTCCAGCCGCGGGGTTCGCGGGCGAGGATGAGGGCCACGAGGGTGGCGAGGGGGATCTGGATGAGGCCCTGTGCGAGGGCCCAGATAACGTTGTTGCGGATGGCGAGGATGAAGCTGTCATCGCGCAGCAGCTTGAGGTAGTTGGCGAAGCCGTTGAAGGTCATGCCGCCCCCGCCCTTCCACTTCATGAAACTCGTGTAGAGGTTGAAGACGAGGGGAAAGAGGAAGAAGGCCACGAAGAGGATGGCAAGGGGGGCCAGATAGGCCAGTATCCAGATTCTATTGGGGTTCCTGCAGCGTTTCATCCTTCCTCCGTAGGGGTACAGGGCAAGTATAGTGGATTCAAGTCGTGCTGTTTGGTGATGGGGCCGGAAAGGGGCGGCGGACCTGAGGGTCCGCCGCCCGCATGCCGGAAAGGTCTAGCGGTCGATCTTCTTCTCGATGAGTGCGCAGAACTGCTCGGGCGTGATCTTGCCGAGGGCGAGGGCGCCGAGCTGCTGTCCGAACTCGAGGGTGGCCTCGGGGCCGAGGGCGGCTTCGAGGTCGTTCACCGCGACGTAGCCCTTGCGGCCGACGAGGGAGTAGAACTGCTTCTGGAAGGCGTCGGTCGGCTGGTAGCCGGGCAGGTAGGCGAGCATGGCGCCGGAAGTGTCCGCGAGCTTCTTCGCGTTGTCCGCGTTCGTGAGGTACTTGAGGAAGGCGATGATGGCGTCATGACGCGCCTTGTCCTTCGTCTCGGCCGCGGCGATGTTGGCCTGGAGGCGGCTGATGATGAAGTTCTTGTTCGGGCCGGCGGGCGGCATGGCCGCGACGGTGATCGTCGGGAAGAAGGGCGTGGCCCTGAGATCGGCGCGTCCCGCGTACCAGGGGCCGTTGGAGAAGATGGCGCTGCGTCCGGCGAGGAAGTGGCCGCCGGAGACGCCGGCGCTCGCGCCGATGGCGTCGGGCGTAGTGTAGTTGTCGAATATCTTCTTCATGAGCTTGGCGGCCTCGACGAAGGCCTTGTCGGTGAAGGGCTTGTCCCAGACGTTCGGTCCGCCGTAGGAGGCCGCGAACCAGGAGAACCAGATCATCGAGGTCTAGGCGTTGGTGTCGCCGGTCATCTGGCTCGTGGGATAGAAGCCCGCGGCCTTGACCTTGTCCATGGCGGCCCAGAGCTCGGTCATAGTGGACGGGACGGCGGTGACGCCGGCCTTCTTGAGCATGTCCATGTTGTACCAGAGGGGGAGGATGGCCGTCTCGAAGGGCAGGGTCTTGAGCTTGCCGTTGACGGTGGACTGGGCGATGGCGCCCGCGTCGAAGCTGGCCTTCCAGGCTCCCGTGAGGTCCTTGGAGAAGTCCATGAGGAGCTTGTTGGAGTAGTAATCCTTGGTGGTGGCGTTGAGCTTGATCGTGAAGATGTCCCCGGGGGCCACGCCGGCCATGAGGGAGGTCCTGACCTTCTGCTCATAGGCGTTGTAGTCCGGCTGGGGCTCGATCTCGACCCTGATCTTGCCGGCGTTGGCCTTGTTGAAGGAATCGACGATCTCGGCGATGGCAGGGGCCTTGGAGTCCTTGCCAACCCAGATGCAGGGCCACTTGAGGACGATCTCTCCCGACTGGGCGGGAGCGAAGAAAGGCAGGGCGAAGAGGGCAATCGCCATCGCGAAGCCTGCTCTCCTTATCCTCTGTGATTTCATGGAGCCTCCTTGAGGTAGATAATTACTTTCCAAAAGAAAGTAAAGCATGAGTCGCCGTACTTGTCAACAAAAACCGCCTCCAGATAGCGAATTCTAGCTGCCCTTGACCACCACGTCCAATACTCGAATTATCTCCATATGCTTACTGAAACCCGATCGACCCGCCTCGTCAAAGGCTCCGACCTCAATCACCACGGCACCCTTTTTGCCGGACGCATGGCCGAATGGTTCGTGGAAACCTGTTTCCTCGCAGGTGCCCGCCTCCTCGGAAATCCTGACGACCTCGTCTGCGTCAAGATCCACGGCCTCGCCTTCACCAAATCCGCCAACCCTGGAGATATCATCGAAATCGTCGCCTCGCCCGCCAAGACCGGCAGGACGAGCATCACCATCGGGGCCGAGGTCATCATCAACGGCGAGGCAGTACCGGCCGTCAGGGGCTTCACGACCTTCGTATGCGTCGACGGCAAGGGGAAACCGCTCGCACATGGTCTTTGCCTTCCCGAGGAATGGATCGCGAGCCACAAGGAGCTCTGCGAGGAAGCGGAAAAGCTGCCGCGCTAGGCGCTTTGTCGGTGCCGGGCTGCGTCCCGTAGGCGGAAATGTGTTCCGTGACGCAGCTGTCCATAGTAAAATGCCTCCGCATGGAGGCATCAACATGAATCTCAACCATCCCGAGCTCACCCAGCAGGCCCTCGGCATCCTGCGCAAGGGGAGCGTCTTCCAGTGGTACTTCATCCCCCTCTTCGCCTTTGTCGTCTACATCTACTTCTCCGAGATCGAGAAGCGGAACTGGAAGGCCGTGGCCTCGGGCCTGGCCCTCTACGCGACCCACTGGTTCTACGAAATCGGCAACGGCCTGATCCAGCACTTCTCGGGCCACGCCCTCTGGACCGTGCCCACCGGCACCTCCTTCCTCCTCCTCATCGGCGTGGGCTGGGAGCTCTCCATGATGTTCGCCGTGGCCGGTGTCATCTTCTCCAAGCTCCTCCCCGCGGACCCCAAGGCGAAGATCCTCGGCGTCAACAACCGCGTGGCAATCGCCGTCATCAACGCGGCCTTCTTCTCGATCGTCGAGATCTTCCTCGCCCAGACCCCGGCCTTCCACTGGGTCTATCCCTGGTGGGGCGCCTTCCCCGTCTTCATAACGGTCTACGTGCCTTTCTTCCTCATGGCCAACTTCGCCTACGATTGGAAGCCCAGGGTCCAGAAGATCGTCATCGGTTCCCTCGCCGCAGTCGACGTCGTAGCGATGGTAGTCTTCGCCGGCATCCTCAACTGGATCTAGGCCGCCTTCGGCCTGCCCCGTCCTCGGCTCCGCCCCTGTGAAAGTCCAGGTGTTGGTCCGGCCGGGCACTGAAAAGAAAGGCCCCGTCCTTGCGGGCGGGGCCTTGGGGCTTCTTGGGTCTCCGGAGGGGGAGCAATCCGTCAGGAGGATCCTTGCAGCCGGGCAGTGGTGAATTGGTGTATTGGTACACCAGCTCATTGATGCCCTTTATTATAAAAGGCCGGCGCAGCCCCGTGGTTACGGGATTGCATCGGCTTTTTTATTACCACCTTCCGCCCCTGCCAGGGCCCATCATGTCGCGGCCGTTGCCGCCCATACCGCCCATGTCGTTGTAGCCGCCCATCATGCCGCCCCTCATGCCGCCGCCCATGTGGCGACCATAGGCTGCAGTGAAGTCATAGGTCTTGCCGTTGATGACGGCCTTGGTGACGAGGAAGGTCGGTTTGTCCTGGCCAGGGACGGTAGGGAGCTCATAGCCATCGAGGTGGACCTGGTCGCCCGCCTTGATGCCGTCGGTGTAGGCGTAGTAGTAGAAGCGGGGCATCTGGATGAGGTAGGCCTTGTCCTTGGTCTGGAGGACGGGGTACTCGCCCGAGAAGGCCAGCTTGCCGTCAAGGCTCTTCGCGACCGGGGCGACGGGGGTCTGACCCTGGACGACCTGGCCGGGCTGGCTTCCCGGGGTCTGACCCTGGGCCGGAAGACCTTGGGCTGCGGAGAGGGTGACGATGGCTAGGGCGAGTATGAGGCCGATGGAGAATTTCTTCATGGATGTCTCCTTGCTTTCGATCGGGGCGCCAAGCGCCTCGGCCTCCCTTTGGAGGCATTTATCTCTAAGCAGGAAACATGCCATTCTTTCTAGTTTTGATGTAATAATTACTAACTTGTTTTGATACAAGCAATTAATGATTATTTATTTCAGCTCCGATGTCGTCAATCTTCTGTGTAGCTCTGTTTTGGCGCACGGCTACGGGAAAAAATAACCCGCGGGCATGCGCACTTTTCTCGCATTGCGGTCCTCATCGGGGGGATAAATCTATGTCGACAGCGGAGAAACGTTCGGGGGACGGTCTTCTGCCTTGCGCCGCGGTTCGCCCCCGAGAGGGTTCCCCTTGGGTCAGAGCGCGATGTAGATGCGATCCAGGCGCGGGCCCGAACGGAGGAGGAGGGATCGCGAAAGGTTCCTGCACATGCGCAGGCCTATGCCGCGCCACCTTCCGATGAGGGGATCGAAGAAGGGCGCCATCTCGTCCTCGGTGTCCGGGACGGTCCGGTCCTCGGTCCGCCCGCAGGAGGAGCAGGCTGCGAAGTCGGCGAAGACCGGCGACCTGAAGTAGAAGGCGAGGAGGGGCCTCGTCCCTGGCCGCTTCGAGCATCGCACGACGACGCTTCCTCCTTCGAGGGGGGGGGCGTGCCGGATGAGGTTGTCGAAGATCTCCCCGCCCGCGAGCTTGAGCCTGTTTCGCTCATCGCGCGACAGGAAGGCCACGGAGTCGACGAACTCCTCGAAGTCGAGGATGCCCGCCGCGCTCGCGACGAGGGCCTCGGTTGCCTCGGCCGAGCGCCGGCGCTCACCCTGGGCCGGAAGTCTCTCCTCGCCGCTGGCGGGCCGCCGGACGGCGGGCTCGGCGCCCCCAGGGGGGAGGACTTCGCAACCGGCCGGAAGGGTGGGCATCAGAGGGAGTGGAGGCTTTCGGCTACCGGAAAGCGCTCGGCGAATCCCGTCGACTCGAGGGCAAGCCGCGCGATCTCGGAGGGCTTGAGGAGGACGACCTTCTTGCCCTCGGCCTCGGCGTCGTCGAGGGCGGCCATGAGGACGCCGATGCCCGCAGAGGAGAGGTTGGTCACCTTCTCGAGGTCAACGACCACCGTGGAGGCGATGGCCATGGCCTTGGTCATCTTCTCCTGGAGGTCGGTGTAGGTGTAGCTGTTGACCGGTCCCGCGACCTGTAGGATGTAGCGGTCGCCGTCTTCCCGTTCGACGATGTCAAGCTGGGTCATGCATCCTGCTCCTTCACTTGATCTTCATGACAAGGAGGGTGATGTCGTCCTCCTGGTGCTTCCCGGTGAATTCCATGAGGTCCTCGATGGCGCCGTCCGCGATCTCGCGGGCGCTCGCATCGAGCCGCGTGCGCGCGGCCTTCCTGAGCCTGTCCTTGCCGAAGCGCTCACCCCTGATGTTCTCGCTGTCGAGGAGGCCGTCCGTGGAGAGCACGAGGGCGGTTCCCGGCGACAGGCTGAGTTTCCGGGGCTTGAGGTGCGGCTTCACGTCACGGACGAAACCGAGGACCTTGCCCTCGCCCTGGACCTCTATGAAGGCGTCGAAGGCCGGCGAGTAGAGGAGGATGGCCGGCACGCCGCAATTGATGAAGTAGAGGGTCCGCTTCTCGAAGTCGAAGTAGCCGAAGACGCCCGCGAAGAAGGAGCCCTTGGGCAGGTAGTCCTTGATGAAGGCGTTGACCCGCT
>Ga0116170_10004363_pt1 | contig 12951 bp, 8 predicted proteins | sample AD_JPNHW1_MetaG_FD_89797 | JGI IMG/M metagenome (GOLD analysis project Ga0116170, IMG submission 89797) | Active sludge microbial communities of municipal wastewater-treating anaerobic digesters from Japan - AD_JPNHW1_MetaG | ecosystem: Engineered > Bioreactor > Anaerobic > Digestate | place... | reverse complement strand
CATCATCTGACCAGGGAATTATTGTGCCAAACCCACTCCGCCACGATACGTACTCAACGTCTGCTCGATGCAACTCGAGCGGGCTGTTTCCACGCCTCTCTGCTGCGCATGTCTGAAAGCTCCGCGCCCGAACCTGCTTTCCGCATCGGCAGCATACCGGTCTACGGCCGTCTGATCCTCTCCCCAATGGACGGCATTTCTGACCCGCCCTTCCGCTGGATTACCCGCCGCCTGGGTTCCGCGCTCTCCATCTCCGAATTCATCAACACCCTGGATTACGCCAATCAGAAACACTACCAGGTCAGCCGTCTCAGTTTCCGCGCTGCCGAGCGCCCCTTTGGCGTGCAGCTGCTGGATAACGACCCCTTCCGCATGGCGGATTGCGCCGCCGAAATCTATTCTGAATACCAACCCGACTTCTTCGACGTCAACCTGGGCTGCTGCACCGCCAGCGTAACCTCACGCGGGGCAGGCGCCGGCATGCTGCGCACGCCCGCCAAAGTGGCGCAAGCCTTCCAGGAGCTGAGCAAAGCTGTGCCCGTCCCGCTCACCGCCAAGCTGCGCCTCGGCTGGGATGAGGACTCACTCAACTACCGCCAGATTGCTGAAATTGCCGTCGAGAACGGCGCCTGCGTGATTGCACTGCACGGGCGCACCGCGAAAATGGCCTACACCGGCAAGGCCCGCTGGCAGCCGATTGCGGAGCTGAAGGCCAGCCTGCCCGTGCCGGTGATTGGCAACGGCGACGTAACCAGCCCCACCCGGGCGCATCAAATCTTCGCGCAAACCGGCTGCGACGCCGCCATGGTCGGGCGCGCGGCAAAAGCAAACCCCTTCATTTTCAGCTGGCGCGACCGGAGCGAGGTCAGCCCTGAGGAGATCTACGGGCTCATCCGCTACCAACTGGAAGCGATGCAAGCTTTCCATCCTGCTGGCGCGCTGCTGCCTTTCCGCAAGTTCCTTAAAGCCTACCTCGAACCCTACGCGCTGCCTAAAGAACAATTGCGGGCGCTGCTGACATCGGGAGAAGAAGCTGAGCTGCTGAGGCTCATCGACCAGGTTTTTCCTGCGCAAGGCGTGATGGATTTGGCCGGCGCAGAACAGGATTTTCGAAATCGCATGCACGAATGATGAATTAACCGGTAAAATTAGACATTCTACGATAAGGAGCCAGCATGGATAACGAGCGTTTACACAAACTTCAGGTCAGAGCCTGGACAATGTACGACTGGGCGAATTCCGCTTTTGCCACTTCTGTCATGGGTGCCATCCTGCCCAACTTCTTTGGGGCGTACATCGCCACCGAAGGTTCTTTAGCGCTGTGGGGATACACGGTCGCGATTGGCAGCCTGATAGCGGCGCTGCTCAGCCCGGTGCTGGGCGCCATCGCGGACTTCCGCGGCTCCAAGAAGAAATTCCTTGCTTTATTCGCGGGCTTAGGCATCCTCAGCACCGCGCTGCTCTTCTTTGTCGACAAGCCGGAGGAATGGCTGCTGTGCTGCATACTGTACATCCTGGGCACTATCGGCTTTGCTGGCTCACTTGTATTCTACGACTCACTCCTCCCGCACGTGGCGCATGAAGATGAAATCGATCAGGTTTCTTCGCGCGGGTACGCTATGGGTTACATCGGCGGCGGCATCCTGCTGCTGGTGAACGTGGTCATGATTTTCCTCGGACCAAAACTTACACCGAACCTGGGCGAACGCGGCGCTACCATGTTGTGGATGCGTCTGAGCCTGGCCAGCGTGGCGCTTTGGTGGGCAGTCTTCTCCATACCCCTCTTCCGCCACGTGCAGGAACCTGCGCGCATGGCGGAAGTCGGTGAGCTTGGGAAGAATGTCTGGAAGGTCAGTATCACCCGATTTACGACAGCATTCAAGGAAATCCAAAAATTCAAAGATTTATTCTGGTTCCTGCTCACTTTCCTGGTGTACGCCAACGGCATCGGCACCATTATCACCATGGCGGCGGCTTTCGCCACGGACCTGGGCTTCAGCACCATCACCATTCTGGGCACCTTCCTGATGGTGCAGTTTGTCGCCGCGCCATTCGCGATTTTGTTCGGCAAACTTGCCAAAAAGATGGGCAATAAAAAGGCCATCACCATCAGCCTGTTGATTTACTCTGTCGTCGCGATTGCCGGGTACTTCATGACCAAGGAATGGCATTTCTACGTGTTGGGCTTTGGGGTAGCTATGGTGCAGGGCGGCAGTCAGGCCCTCAGCCGCTCGCTGGTGGGCAAATTGATGCCCAAGAGCAAGAGCGCAGAATTTTACGGCTTTTTCAGCATCTCGGAGAAATTTAATACGGTCATCGGACCCGCTACCATGGCGGTCATCAGCCAACTTACCGGCAGCGGCCGCTGGGGGATCGTCTCGCTCGTCGTCTTCTTTGGGGCAGGGATCCTGATGCTGCGCGGCGTGAACGTGGAGCGCGGCATTGCCCGGGCGGAAGAAGAAGATGCCAAAATGATTGCGGTTGAATCGTAAGTATCATTTTCCGCGCGGTCTGCCTGAAATCCCTGGGTAGACCGCGCTTTTTTTGTGCGCTGCGATGTTATAATTGCGGCGTTCATATCATTACTTTATTCGGAGTTGTTTATTCTCGATGAGAAATTTTCGTGTTGCTGTTCTGGCAAACCTGAAGAAAAACGCCCCTCAGCTTGAGGGCGCTTCTTTTGACAAGTGGGATGACCTCGATTCTGAATTCACTGTTGAGGCAATTTGCGAAGCAATCCGCAGTAAAGGCAACGAAGCCATATTCCTGGAAGCGGACGAGAGCATCATTGATACTGTCCGGGAGTATAAACCCGATATTTGCTTCAACATCAGCGAAGGGCACTACGGGGACTCGCGCGAAGCGCAAATCCCCGCCATCCTGGAAAAGCTGCAAATCCCCTATACTGGTTCCAAGGTGCTCTGCCTGGCCCTGACCCTGGATAAATCGATGACCAAGCGCATTCTGGCCTGGCACGGGCTGCCCACACCGGAGTTTCAATCCTTTGAACGCCTGGACGAGCCGTTGGACGAGGGCATGACTTTCCCACTTTTCGTAAAGCCCAGCCGCGAAGGCACGGGTATGGGCATCAGCTATGACTCCATCGTGCATAACGAGGATGAACTGCGCAAACAGCTGGAGTTCATCCTTCGAACCTACCACCAGTCTGCGTTGGTCGAGAAGTTCATCGAGGGGCGCGAAATTACAGTTGGCATGGTCGGGAACCTGATTGGCCCGGTTGCCCGGCGCATCCCGGTCAACGAAGACGCGCAGCGCATCCAGGCCGGCCTGCACTTTATGCCGCCTATGGAGGTGGACCTGAAGCCCTACCTGCTTACGGATGGGGTTTACGCGAACCGCCTGAAGACCGCCCTGGCAGCCGACCTGACCTACCTTTGCCCTGCGCCCCTTGACGAAGAAATGGTGGATGAGTTGAACTGGCTGGCGGCGGCGGTTTTCCGCGTGACTGGCGCGCTGGACGTGGCGCGCGTGGATTTCCGCCTGGACGTCAACGACAACTTCAAGCCCTACATCCTCGAAATCAATCCGCTGCCCGGCCTCACGCCGGTCATTTCCGACCTGGTGATAGAAGCCGCCGCGGCCGGTATTGACCATACCGAATTGGTGAACATGATTCTGTATACCGCGCTCGACCGCTACAAAATGCTGTAGCCTCTTTCCGCGGCGCAACCGCCTGGCGCGCTGACGGGCTTGCTTGGACAAAATAAATACTGGCTGCCAAATGGCAGCCAGTATCGTTTTGAGCAAGTAAAGCTTAGCGTCTGCGGTTGAAGCTTCCGCGGTCGCCGCCCCGGTCTCCCCGGTCGCTGCCCCGGCTTCCGCCGCGGCTGCCGCCGGAACCAGACCCGCCGGAAGAGCTCTTCTTGCGGTTGGCGTTATCGTGTTCGCGGGCTTCTTCCACGCTCCAGCCTTCCAGGAGGGCCTGACGGCTGAGGCGGATTTTCCCTTCCGGGCTGATGTCGGTAACCATCACAGAAAGTTCATCGCCCAGCTGGACGATATCTTCAACTTTGTTCACGCGTTCGCTGGCGAGTTGGGAGATATGCACCATGCCGTCGATTCCGGGCAGAATTTCAATGAAAGCGCCAAAATCGGTGACGCGTACGCACTTGCCGGTATAAATCCTGCCGATTTCCGGCACTTCCACCATACTGAGGATGCGTTCCTTGGCCTGTTCAAAGCCCACGCCGTCCGTAGAGGCAATGTACACTGTGCCGTCATCGTCGATATCAATCTTAGTATGGGTTTCTTCCTGCAGCGCGCGGATATTCTTGCCGCCAGGGCCGATAATCGCGCCGATTTTGTCCACGGGGACCTTGACAGTCTCGATGCGCGGAGCGTGCGGTTTCAGGTTCGGATTCGGGACCGCAATGGTCTCGAGCATAATATCCAGGATGCTGAAGCGGGCTGCGCGGGCGCGTTCCAGGGCTTCTGCCATAATCCCGGGGGTGATACCGGTGATTTTGATGTCCATTTGCAGCGCGGTGATGCCCTCACGCGTGCCAGCAACCTTGAAGTCCATGTCGCCCAGGTGGTCTTCCGCTCCGAGGATGTCGGTCAGGATGACATAGCGCTCGTCGGATTTAATCAAGCCCATGGCGACGCCGGAAACAGGCGCCTTAATCGGCACGCCGGTATCCATCAGCGCCAGGGTGGAACCGCATACAGACGCCATCGAAGACGAGCCATTGGAAGCGAGCACTTCCGAGACCAGGCGCAGCGTGTAGGGGAAGCTCTTCTCATCCGGAATGACCGGCACGAGGGCGCGTTCCGCCAGAGCTCCGTGCCCGATTTCACGGCGGGACTGCCCGCCGAGGCGTTTCACTTCGCCGGTGCTGTAGGGCGGGAAGTTGTAGTGGTGCATGTAGCGCTTGGATTCGGTTTCCACCAGGTTGTCCAGTTCCTGGGCTTCCTTGGGTGTGCCCAGGGTCGCCAGGGTGAGCACCTGGGTCTCGCCGCGGGTGAACAGGCCGGAGCCGTGCGCGCGCGGGCTGATATCCACTTCGCAGGTGATTTCGCGAATCTCGTTGATGCTGCGGTTATCGGGACGTTTGCCTTCGTACAGGATTCTGTCGCGCACGATGGCTTTTTCGGCTGCGTCAAAGGCGGCGCCGAAAGCGGCGCTCTGCTCGGGGGTCAGCTCCGCGCCAGCGGCAGCTTCTTCCAGGTAGGTCTTGCGCAGTTCGGCGGTGCCGCCGTACATGTTTTCTTTGCTGTAAGGCTGGTCCAGGATGGCTTTCAGGCGGGTTTCAACGCTTGCGCGGGCCTGGCTAATCAGTTCGGGGTCCAGAACTTTCAGTTCCACTTCCTTTTTCTGCTTGCCAACTTCGCGCGCCATGCGTTCCTGCAGTTCCACGACGCCCTGAATTTCCTGGTGGGCAAGCTGCAGCGCTTCCACCATCAGGTCTTCGCTGACTTCCTGCGCGCCGCATTCCACCATCAGGATGGCTTCGCGGGTGCCGGCAACGCGCAAATCGAGCGTCGAGATTTCCATCTCGGAAATCGAGGGGTTGACGACCAATTTGCCGTCCACGCAGCCAATGCGCACCGCGCCGACCGGTCCGCCAAAGGGGATGTCGGAAATCATCAGCGCGGCCGAAGCGGCGTTAATGGCCAGCATATCCAGCTGGTTTTCGGTGTCCGCGGAGAGCGACATCAAAACGACCTGCACTTCGTTGCGCATGCCTTCGGGGAAGAGCGGGCGCAGCGGGCGGTCCGTCAGGCGGGCGATCAAGGTCGCGTCCGTGCTGGGTTTGCCTTCGCGGCGGAAGAAAGAGCCGGGGATGCGTCCGCCGGCGTACATACGCTCTTCGTAGTCTACGGTCAGCGGGAAGAAATCCGTGCCTTCACGCACGCCGCCCATGGTGGCCGCGGCCAGGATGATGGAATCGCCCTGACGCAAAGTGACCGCGCCGCCGGCCTGACGGGCAAGCCTGCCGGTTTCAAAGGTCAGTTCTTTGCCGCCCAGGAGGGTCTTAAAATAAATAGCTTGAGGTTTCATAGTGTCCTTTCGACTGGTTGCGCCAGTACAGGGACTGAAAGCTGATTGTCATATCTGATGATCACCTTTCAATACCCGACTGGCATAGTTTGTTTAATCCAATAATAACCGCGTCAGTTCAGGTCCGCAAGCAGGCTGTACTGCCTGCGGACCAAGCTGCGCGGTTGGGTCGCCGTGGGAAAACGGTAGCTGACTACTTTTTCCGAATGTTGAGTGATTCGGTGATGGCGAGGAAACGATCGTAATCCTTCTGGCGAAGATAGGCCAACAAACGGCGGCGCTGACCGACCAGTTTGAGCAGCCCGCGGCGCGAGCTTTCATCATGGCGGTTGGCGCGCAGATGGTTGGTAAGCTGGGTGATGCGGGTGGTCAGGAGGGCAATTTGCACCTCAGGCGAGCCGGTATCACCGGGTTGGCGTTCGTACTTCTTGATAATTTCGGTTTTTTCGGTTTGGTTTAAAGACATGACGTCTGCTCCTGAAAAGAATTTATGCAAGTCTCCTGGCAAGCAGCGCGAACCGCTCACCGGACCAGTCACAGTTTGAGATTATACCAGAAAAGTGAAAAACGCAAGCCTGGCGGGCTGACCTCGTGCAGGACTGGGTGGGCGGCCGGGCGGCTGATTGGGAGGAACGGCAAGCTCACTCCCTGGATGCTTTTTCATTCAGGTAGGCGGACAGCACAACGGCCTGGTTGTGCTCGGTGTCTTTGGCCGAGTAGAGCAAAGTCACCTGCCCGCTGCGGCTTTTTTCCAGGATTTGCTGGATGCCGGTTTGCGCGGAAGCGTTTTCGTCCAGCTCAGCGCGGTAGCGTTTGCTGAATTCATCGAAAAGCTCCACCTTATGACAGAACCAGGTGCGCAGCTCTGTGCTGGGCGCCAGGTCCTTACGCCAGTCATCCAGGCGGGCCGCGGCTTTGGAGACGCCGCGCGGCCAGATGCGGTCTACCAAGACACGCCAACCGTCCTGCGGGTTGTAGCCCTCATAGATTCTCTTAATCCTGATCGGCATTTTGGCGCTCCTTAAGGCGATGAAAAAGGCCTGCTGATTTGAGTTTATCGCAGCGGAGGCGTAATAGCGAGACACAGCGTGAATAAGCTTGGACGGGATGGGAAGGCTTTCGTTTTAGCATGGTCTCGGAGATCAGCAGGAGCATTTCATTCGTCATCGCGAGGCACCAAGCGATCTCCCGATATGTTAATCAATCGACATTTCACCCACTATGCATGGCCGTAGTCGATAAATAATTCTCCCATTGCTTCATAGAGTGTAATTTTGACCCAAGTTTCGTGCAGATTGCCACACCGTTTTGCCTGAGAGCCAAGGAAGGCATAGGCTCAAGAGCGAACGGCAAAACGGTTCGCAATGACGAATCCGTTGTCATCCTGATACCCTTACAGGTACGGGTCATCAGCGAAGGAATATCTTTTCCAACACCTTGTTCTATCGGGGTCAGGAGACCGGAGAGAGCATTTCATTCGTCATCGCGAGGAACGAAGCGATCTCCCAGCTAATCAAGAAAAGGCAGATCCCACAAGGGGTGCTCCGCTATGCCGCACCGTTTTGCCTGAGAGTCAGAAATGAAAAGGTTATGGTTTTAACGGCAAAACGGTTCGCAATGACGAATCCGTTGTCATCCTGATACCCTGAGATCGCGCCGGCCTCCCGACCGCGCGCGGAGGCCGACCGCCAGGTCTCCAAACATCAGCAAAGGACGCTCCTGAGATCCGTGAGAATAATCCCGTGATAAGGGCGCAGTATCCTTGGCATGTGCTTTTGGTGAGGCAAAGGCGCTGCCACAGGATGCCTCTCCACAACGACTACATGGCTGCCGCTATCAGATCCTTGGCCGCTTTCCCGGTCATGTGCTCAATCCGCAGCTCCAGCGCGTGGAAGCGCTCCCAGGCACTTGTGATTTCGTCCTCCCCTTCCGCGAGGAACCCCGGCGAATACTTCTCCACCAGCAGCCTCAGCGCGCGGCGCTTCTCCGCATCATCCGTCAGCACCCTTGCCCGGCCGAAGACGACCACGCTGCGGTAACGCGTCGTAAAATTCTCCGGAACCACCTCGTCCTGCGCGACAACGCAAAACGAGACCTTGTCATTGCGCGCGATTGCGTCCAGCTTATGCCCGGAGCGCGCCACGTGGAAGAACAGCTTGCCCTCAGAGTACGCGTAGCTCAGCGGCACTGCGTACGGGTAGCCCTCATCCCCCGCGACCGCCAGCACGCCCGAACTGCCGTTTTTCAAAATCTCAAGCGCTTCACCCTCCGGAAGCTGCTGTGCTACTCTCCGCATTGGTCTGAACATACCTGCTCCTCTCCCGGCCGGCTCCTCCGGCGCCCAAAGCCTAATTTTACCCTGCATGTCCTCGGTCTGGCGTGCCACTGATGCCTTGCCCCTGCAGCTTGCTTTCCATCCATCCTCCCAAAAACGCCTATCTCCCCTGCCCGTTTGCAGTATACTTAGCCAATAAACCAATCATGGGAGCTGCGCTATGGATATCAACGGTTCAGATTTCTATTTCGGGCGCCAGTACGACCTCGTTTCCAAACTTGCCCTGGAGGACAAACCCGTCTTTTACGACCCAACCGACCTGACCACTCACGCGGTCATCACCGGCATGACCGGCTCCGGCAAGACCGGTATGGGCATCATCCTCCTGGAGGAAGCCGCCCTGCAGGGCATCCCCGCCATCCTGATCGACCCCAAAGGCGACCTGACCAACCACCTGCTGCACTTCCCAAGCTTGCTGCCCTCCGATTTTGCGCCCTGGATTGACACGGATGCCGCCGCGCGGGAAGGCAAAACCGTCCAGCAAGCCGCCGAAGACGCCTCAACCTCCTGGTCCAAGGGGCTCTCGGATTGGGGCATCGACAAAGCCCGCCTTGAAAAGCTGGCAAAGGCGGTCGATTACGCCATCTACACCCCCGGCTCGGACTCCGCTATCCCGGTCAGCATCCTCTCCTCGCTCAAGTGCCCGGATATCAGCTGGAACGAAAACAAGGAAATGCTGCGCGAGAACATCGCCAGCACGGTCACCGCGCTGCTGGAGCTGGTCGGCTTCAAGAACATCGACCCCGTGCGCTCGCGCGAACACATCCTGCTCGCGAACATCTTCGAGAATTCCTGGAGCGCCGGCAAGGACCTGGACCTGGAAAGCCTGATTCTCCAAACCCAAAACCCGCCCTTCGAAAAGCTGGGCGTGTTCCCGGTATCCAAGTTCTACCCGGAAAACGACCGCTTTGAGCTGGCGATGCTGCTGAACAACTTTCTGGCCGCCCCGGCCTTCGAAAGCTGGCTGCAGGGTCAGCCTTTGGATATCGGCTCATTCCTCTATTCCCCCGACGGCAAACCCCGCCACAGCATCTTCTACCTGGCACATTTGGCGGATGAAGAGCGCATGTTCTTCATTACCCTGCTCTACTCCGCAATTGAAACCTGGATGCGCACGCAATCCGGTACGACCAACCTGCGCGCGCTGGTGTACTTTGATGAAATCGTGGGCTACCTGCCCCCGATTGCCTCGCCGCCCAGCAAGCCCATCATCCTGCGTATGCTCAAGCAGGCGCGCGCCTTTGGCGTGGGCCTGGTATTAGCCACCCAAAACCCCATCGACCTGGACTACAAAGCGCTCTCCAACACCGGCACCTGGATCATCGGCAAGCTGCAAACCGACCAGGATAAACAGCGCCTGCTGGACGGGTTGGACAGCCTGACCGGTGGGCTGGACCGCAGCTATTTCGACAAAACCATCTCAGCGCTGGGCAAACGCGTCTTCGTGCTGCACAACGTGCACGCCAAAGCGCCGCTGGTGTTCACCACGCGCTGGGCGATGAACTACCTGCCCGGCCCAATCACGCGCAACAAGCTGGACGACCTGAACCGCATGGTCGGCGCGGAAGCGGTGCTTGCCTCCACCGCCGCGAGCGGTACAGCCAGCGCTCCAGCCGGTATTACCGCCGCGGAAGTGAAAGGCGGAGCCAGGGAGGACCAGCCGGGCCTGAGCGTGGAGCCGCGCCTGTCCTCCAGGGTGGCTGTGCACTACCTACCCTTCAACCGCAACCTCTCCGAAGCCCTGCGGGAAGCCAGCACGCAGCTGGGCGGCACAGCCGCGAACCCGCTTTACCATTACCAGCCGGTCCTTTTGGGGCAGGCGACGGTTTACTTTGCCAACCGCACCTACAACCTGGACACGCAGACCAAAATCAGCGTGCAAATCCCCAAATTGGAAGGCCGCGGGCTGGTGCGCTGGGAGGATTACCTGAGCGAACCAATCGATAGTTCCGCGCTGGACAGCAGCCCGCTCCCGAACGCCAGCTTTGGGGACCTGGTCTATCCGCTGGATGACGAGCAAAACATCAACACGCTGTCCAGGGATTTCGTCGAATGGGTCTACCGCTCGCAAACCCTCAAACTTTTCAGCAACGACACCCTCAAGCTGGTCTCCCATCCCGGGGAAAGCCGGGAAGCTTTCGAAGCGCGCTGCGCTGCCGCCAGCAGCGGCAGCAGTTCGGAAGGCGTGGAAAAAATCCGCGACAAGTACGCCAAACTGAAAAAGACCATCGAGGATAAGAAGCTGCGCGAAGAATTGGAGCTGGAGAAAGACCAGACCGTCCTCAAGCAGCGCCGCGGGGAAGAGACCATCAAGGGCCTGGAAAACGTCGCGAAACTCTTCACCGGGCGCAAGAGCAATTTGAGCTCCTCCATGAGCAAACGGCGCATGACCGCTACCGCCAAAGCCAACGTGCAAGAATCCGAGGAGATGATCCGCAAATACGAAGCTGAACTGGCGGACCTGGACGCGAAGATGGAGAAGGAGATTAAGGATTATCAGGCCAAAGGCACGCAGTCCGCGGGTACCATTCGCGAGGTAAGCGTCGCACCGCTCAAAAAGGATATCGTCGTGGAGCTCTTCGGGCTGGCGTGGAAACCGGTTTACGCTTTCAAGAAAGGCAGTGACTGGCTGCTGGTCTCCGGACATCAGTAAGCTTGCAGAACACCGCAGACGGGCTGTCCCAAAAGTCGGACAGCCCCTTTGGTTCTCCCACTGCGTGCCCTTTTTTCTGGGCGTTCGCGGATTTGCGCTATCAATACGAGATCGGAGCCAGGCAAACCCTCCCACTTAGGACTGTCTACACAGAAAAACCTTTTCATATTTGGACAGCCTCGTCTTTTTTTGCACAGCGCCTGAGCTGTGGGGCAGCCTATGCATTTGCACCGGCGTGAAGTTAAGCCTGCCCTGTTTCCATTGGTTTTTCGACCAGGGCCTAAGCATGGGGGAAAATAACGCTGCGAGGCGGCTTTGGAGGCCCTCTTTTCGCTCACTATGGGATAAAAAAAATTGCCCGCAAAGGCTAATGATTACAGGGAGTCAATTTCCGGCGACAGGCAGGAAAGCATTCGTTTACCGCGCGGGCTCCGCCGAGGCAACCGAACCATACTGGTTCACTTCCAGCGTCCAGGCGCTGCCCGGCTGCGCCAGCATGTACAGGTCGGCGTCCGAGGTGGTGTACGTGTAGGTATCCGCGCCGGAAAGGAAGGTAATCGTGTAACGCTCGTCCTGTGTGCCGTAGCGTTGGGTTTCGCTCAGGGCGGTAGAAGGCCAGTAGGGGTTCAGGTCCTGTCCGGAAACTACCAGCGTATCGATTGGCACCCAGTCCAGGCTGGTATAGGTACAGTAATTCTCGTAGACCCGATAAACGCAGTCTTGCACCACCTGCCCGATACCGGTGCCGGTGTCGATGGTGTAGGGCTCACCGCATACTTCGGTGGCGTTCGCCCGCGGCGTGTCGGAATCATAGCGGTACTGCATGCTGCAGCTTTCAATTTGCGCGCCGGACGGAACTGCGCTTTCCCAATCGCTTTCGCTCACCTGCTGGTACGCCAGAATTTGCAGACTGCGCTGCCAGGTTCCGCCGCTGACCACCGCGCTGACCTGGTCCGTACGGGTCAGCTTGCTGATGAACAGAAACATCAGCCCACAGAGCAAGCCTATCCCGACGAGGAGCAAAATCAGTGCAACGGGGGAGAGTTTGCGCGCTGGGGCGCTGGGCTGGGGGGGAGTGGGTTTTTCAAGGATGCTGCCGCTTTCGCGCACCTTGGCGCCGACCGTGATGTCGCTGCCGCACTGGATGCAGCGCTGCGCTTCGGACAGGTTGCGGGTGCCGCAGTAGGGGCAGTGCTTGTCCGGTCCGCTCTGCGCCATGCGGATAAGGGCTTCATCCTTGATGAAGTCAAAGGTTTCGGGGTCCACCTTGCTGAACTGCACGTCTGGTGGTTGAGGAGCGCCGCAGCTGGTACAGGATTTTATGGCGCCGGGATTTTGCGTTCCACAGTGATCGCAGGTCCAAACCAATTGGATGTAACCGAGTATTTTTTGTGCCATGCCTGCTCTTCTCCTGTTTCGGAGTGCTCGCGCGCTCATCTCTATTATATCAAGCCGCTCCAGCGATGTTTAATTTCTGGAAGCAAACGTTGGAAATTCAGAAAGATTGAAGGAACATGCGGATATATCTTGTGAGCGTCGTAGGTTGAGCGCAGGGACTCAGGAGAGAAACCTGGTGGGAAACCTCCGATCGCCGTGGGGATTGGGTAGAGGAAATGTATCCTTTTGAGCAGAGAAGTCGTAGGTCGGGTGGAGCGTCAGCGCAACCCGACAAGTTTTGGCCGGCGGGCTTGTGGGGCCTCCGCACCCGACGAGTCGTAGGTCGGGTGGAGCGCCAGCGCAACCCGACAGAGCGTGGGCGTAGGTCGGGTGGAGCGCCAGCGCAACCCGACAGAACGTGCTTGTAGGTCGGGTGGAGCGCCAGCGCAACCCGACAAGTTTTGGCCGGCGGGCTTGTGGGGCCTGAGCAGAGAAGTCGTAGGTCGGGTGGAGCGTCAGGAAGCTCGTAGGTCGGGTGGAGCACCAGCGCAACCCGACAAGTTT
>Ga0116170_10004361_pt1 | contig 12953 bp, 5 predicted proteins | sample AD_JPNHW1_MetaG_FD_89797 | JGI IMG/M metagenome (GOLD analysis project Ga0116170, IMG submission 89797) | Active sludge microbial communities of municipal wastewater-treating anaerobic digesters from Japan - AD_JPNHW1_MetaG | ecosystem: Engineered > Bioreactor > Anaerobic > Digestate | place... | reverse complement strand
GCTGGCCACCTTCCTCGTAGCCGACGTAGCCCGGGGGAGCGCCCACCAGACGGCTGACCGCGAACTTCTCCATGTACTCGCTCATGTCGATGCGGACCAGGGCGTCCTGCGTCTTGAACATGACGTCGGCCAGCGCCTTGCACAGCTCCGTCTTGCCCACGCCCGTGGGCCCCAGGAACATGAACGACCCGATGGGCCTGCGGTTGTTGTGGAAGCCGGCGCGACTGCGGCGGATGGCCTTGGCGACCACCTCGATGGCGCGTTCCTGTCCCACGACCCGCTTGTGGAGATCGGTCTCGAGCGAAAGGAGGTTCATCCCCTCCGTGGCATCGACGCGGGTGATGGGGATGCCGGTCATCTTGGCCACCACGTCGGTGATGATGTCCTCGTCCACTTCCAGCCGTTCGCTGCCCTTCTCCTCCTTCCATTCCACCTTGGCCTGGGCCAGGGCTTCCTGGAGCTTCTCCTGCTGGTCGCGGAAACGCGCGGCGGCCTCGTAGTCCTGGTCGGCCACCGACTGTTCCTTCTTCTGGACCACTTCGGCGACTTCGTCTTCCAACTGGCGGATGGACGGGGGGACCGTCAACGCGGACAGGCGGATGCGCGCACCGGCCTCGTCGATGATGTCGATGGCCTTGTCCGGCAGGAACCGGTTGTTCATGTAGCGCTCGGAAAGCTTCACCGCCGCTTCGATCGCTCCTTGGGTGTAGACCACCTTGTGGTGCTTCTCGTAGCGTTCCTTGAGCCCCTTGAGGATCTCGATGGTCTCGTCGGCGGAGGGAGGCTCGATGGTGATGGTCTGGAAGCGACGCTCCAGGGCGCCGTCCTTCTCGATGTGCTTGCGGTACTCGTCGAAGGTGGTGGCTCCGATGCACTGGAGCTCGCCGCGAGCGAGCGCCGGCTTGAAGATGTTGGACGCGTCCAGGCTGCCTTCCGAACCGCCCGCGCCCACGATGGTGTGGATCTCGTCGATGAAGGTGATGACGTTGTCGTTCTTCTGGAGCTCGGTCATCAGCGCCTTCAGACGTTCCTCGAACTGGCCGCGGTACTTGGTGCCGGCGACGATGCTCGCCATGTCCAGGCTGATCACCCGCTTGGACTCCAGCACCTCGGGGATCTTGCGCTCCACGATCTTCAGGGCCAGGCCTTCCACCACCGCGGTCTTGCCCACGCCGGGCTCGCCGATCAGAAGCGGATTGTTCTTCTTGCGGCGCGACAGGATCTGGATGACGCGCTCGATCTCGGCGTCGCGGCCGATGATGGGATCCAGCTTGCCCATGCGGGCGAGCTCGGTGAGATCGCGCCCGAAGTGGTCCAGGAAGGGAGTCTTGCTCTTCTTCTTGCCCGGGATCTGGGCTCCCTCGGGGAGGCCGGGAGTGGCCTGGGAGGGCTGCGCCCCCGCTTCCGAGCCGCGCAGGACGCGGTCGATCTCCTCGCGGCAGGAATCGTAGTCCACCCCGACGGCGGCCAAGGCGGAGGCGGCGGCGGATTCGTTGTCCTTCATCAGGGCCAGCAGGATGTGCTCGGTGCCGATGTACTTGTGGGACATCGCGCGCGCTTCCTGGGCGGCGATCTCCAGGACCTTCTTGGCGCGTGGCGTGAAGGGGATCATCTGGCCGATGGTCATCATGCCACCGGAAGTGTTGATCTGCTTCTCGATGGACTTGGAGAGTTCCTCCAGATCCACCCCCTGGTTTCGCAGCACGGCGATGGCGACGCCATCGCCTTCGCGGATCAACCCCAGGAGAAGGTGCTCGGTGCCGACATAATCGTTGCCCAGCCGGACGGATTCCTCCCGCGCCAGCTGCATCACCTTCTTCACTCGGTCTGTGAACATGCCGTTCATGGAACGCTCCTTCGATTCTTCGACGGTAAGATAGAACGGTGGGCCCTCCGCGTCCTCCCATCACCTCGGCAAAGTCGGGAATCCCCGTGCAAATCCCCAAAAAACGGGAAAGGCGCCCGGAGGGGCGCCTTCGCGAGATGCATCGCAGAAATTCCGCGCGGAAAGCGCGCGCAGCCTACTTCCTCTTGCCCTTGCCGCCCTTGCCCTTGGCGGGCGCGGCCACCTGGATGGAGTTCTTCTGGGCGTTGTAGAAATACGTGGGCCGGTTCTTCTCCGCGTCGGCGCCATCAGGTCCGAACTTCTTGATCAGACCGGGAATCTTTCCGGGGTAGCTCCGGAATTCCACCTTGCCGCGGAAATCGTCGAACGGGATCTGGGACAGCTCGATCTTGTTGGGACGGATCTTGTTGCGTGTCGTATCGGAAAGCCAAAGGCGCATGCGCTCGTCGGCCAGGCTCTCGACGTTGGAGGATGTGAAGGGCTGGCCGTAGATGGCCGCCGAGGACATGGAACCGTCGCAGATCAGTGCCCAGTAGCGAGGATCCTGGGTGGGCTCGAAGATCTTCTTGCGCAGGACGTCGTTGAGGGAGAGGGACTCGGCCGCCACGAAGAACGACTTGGCGTTGGAAACCTCGCCGGGCATCTGGAAGAACGACCCCTTGGAGGGATTCTTGAGGATCAGATCGAAGACGCCCGCATTGAACACGTTGATGTAGAATGCGGTACGCTCCTCCTTGGAGGCGGATTTGACCACGTTGGAGTCGATCTCGCCCACCGACTTGAAGTAGGCCTCCAGCTTGGCCTTTTCCTTCAGCACCCCGGCGTAGTCGACCCGATCGCCCTTGACGTGGGCGGAAAGAAGCTCCCCCCACGGACCTTGCAGGTTGTCCAAAGCGCCAGCGAACCCGAAGGAAGCGGCAAGGGCGAGAATTTTGGTCATCGATCGAACGTTCATCGGTCTCCCTCGGGATGAAAAGTGTGGAGATCGGAAAGTATAGGTCGACCTCCTCTTTTGCGCCAGTCGATTGGAGTGGTAGATTCCAACCATGGAAGGCGTCGGTGGATTCTCCAGAATCGGTTCGGCGACCTCGCCGTCGCTCTCCGACGACGACCGAGATGCCCTGCGCCGCATGAAGGAGACCGACCGCAAGGTCAGGGCCCACGAGCAGGCGCACCTCTCCGCCGCTGGCGATTCCGCCCAAGGTGGGATGCGGTTGGAGACGAAGGTGGGCCCCGACGGGAAGCCCTACGCGGTCTCCGGCGAGGTCTCGATCAAGGTCTCGGGTGGACGGACTCCGGAGGAATCCCTCAGGAAGGCCCAGACCGCGCACCGCGCCGCCTTGGCTCCCGCCGACCCCAGCCCCCAGGACCTCAAGGTGGCCCAGAAGGCCGCGCAAGCCGAGCACCAGGCCCGACAGCAGATGCAAGCAACATCCACGGGAGCATCCAGTCGTCGATCGGGCGGGTATTCTCCGGCAGCCCCCACAGGAGCCAACGTGGATCTGGTCGCCTGACACCCCCCGCCCGGGAGCAACTCACCTGGCCACGACGATGATTCCCCTTTGCAACAGTTCCCTGGTGCCCGTCTGGGCGGGATCCGGGATCCGCAGCGTGATGGTGTACGGATAGATCCCGTTGGCCACCGGGATCCCGTAGGCGTCGCGAAGGTCCCAGTCGGCGCGCGGACGCGGCAGTGCGGGCCTGGACAGATCCGTGCGCAGGATCCGCACCAGCTTCCCCGTCACTGTGTGGATCCGGATCGCCGATTCGATCCGCGTGTCCGTCCCTCCCGTGCTGTCGGGCTCGCTGGCGATCTTGAAACGGAACGAGACCCCTCCGTCGTCGCGGACCGGATTGGGACTCGCGTAGAGCTCGTAGAGACTGTACTCGCCTCGGACCTGGGGCTCCAACCGGAGGTCCGCACGCGAAAGGTTCCCCATCAGGTCGCGGGCGCCCACCCGGAAGGTGTACGTCTTGCCGGGCTCCACCAGGCTGGAATCCAGGCTCAATCGCGCCGTGGCCACCTGGAAACCCTCGCCCTGGTTGATCTCCGGATGCCAGGGTTCGGAAACTCCCGGAATCGAGAACAGGACCCCTTCGTCCGGACCCAGGTCCGTGGAGATGCCCGAGGAGTCTTCCAGCTGCACCTCCATGCAGAACGGAAGCGGGATCCTGGCCACCTTCCCGAATTCGATGCCCCCGGTCCAGGCCGAATCGCAGGGACGGATCCCGATCCGGGGCCCCTGGACGTCGTCGGGGATCTCGTTGCCCGTGCCGTAGATCAGGCGCGAACGCGAGACCAGGCCGCCGTCACGACGCGTCTTGGGATCCCAGGCGTACACCTTCACGTTCGCCGAATCCCCGATGGGCAGTTTGGCCGGAAGCAGGAAGGACGCGGAAAAGGACGTCTGGGGCGTGGGAAGGGAAACCCCCACGATCTGCTGGTCGGAGGCCGTGACCGTCTGGTTGATCACCTCGGTGAAGGTGATGGGCGAGAGCGGATGGTCCAACCGGACCTGGGAGGACGCCTCGCTGGAGACCGATCCGCGGATGGTCAGCCGCTGGAGCTGGGACAGGGTGTCCGGCAGGGAATCCAAGCGCACGTCCAATCCGCCGGGAAACACCACCAGGGCCGGATCGCCCAGGAGGTTGTAGAGGTCGGAATTGCGGTAGCCACCCAAGGTTCCGCTGCGTCCGTTGAGCTTGGCGTACATCATGGCTTCGGCCAGGGTCTGGCCACGCCGCGCGGAGTCCATCAACCCCACCATGAGTTCGTTCCCGAAAATCCCGTTGTTGTCGGAAAGTGTCGCACGGGTTCCCGCGATGGAAGCGAAGGCACCCTTTCCGGGCTCGTTGACGAAGAGGGCGGCCAACCCCATGGAACCGGTGCGGTCGTTGCGTCCCACGGAGCACGATCCGGCGAAGAAGAACCAGGGACGGTCGGGATTGACCACCGACGACCGGAAGGTCGCCTCGTCCATCACGATCTCGTCGGTGAGGATGGCATCGGAGCCGTGTCCGATGAAACAGAAGCCCACCACACCCTCGTTGAGCTGCCGCACCAGATCGCGGCGCACGTCGGGCTTGGTGAAGTTGGCCGTGCGAGGGTAGGAGTTCTGGAAGATCTTCACCTGGCGCGTCCAGGGCCGCTGCTCCTTGATCTTCTGTGACATCTCCTCGATCTGTTCGGAGTGCCTCATGTTGTCGGTCTTCAAGGACTGGTACTGGTCGTCGGCCAACAGCACCAGGGAATTGCGCCAGCTGCCCCAGGTGGACCGGGACGGATCCTCGAACGCCTTCACCTTGGCGAGCCAGGCGTTGGCCTCGGCCAGGTTCGTCGCGGTCACCCGTCCGATCCCGATTCCCAGGATCGAGCGCAGGACCGGCTCCCCTTCGTCGAACCATCCGAACATGTCGTCGGTCGCGATCTGATGGTCTTCCCATTGCGGGATCCAGTTGGTCCGGGTGGAGGGCCACAACCCACGTGCATCCACCGAACCCGCTCCCAGAAGCACCGCGTGGGAGGTCCCCCAGCGGCTGGCGGCCCAACGCAACGCGTTGCGGATGGCCACGGGATCCTGCGAGCCGCCAGACCATCCCGCGTAGATGTCGCGAGTGCGGAGGATTCCCACCTTCATGGGGCGCACCTGGAGAGGGTTCTCCCGCCACGCGGCGTAGTCTTCGGCCACCGGGAGGAATTCGTCCGGGGTCACCACCACCACGTCGAACTTCGCGGAGGTTCCCAGATCCGAGATCGCGTAGCGACTCCCCGCCGCTCTCCACATGCCCATCGAAAGGCTCGCGAAGCCCGGTTGGGCGGGAAAGACCGCATACCAGGTGTTGGGATGGGTGACGCTGTCCCGCAGGACACCGCCTTGGATGGTACACCGACGAACCAGGGCGCCATCCTCCAACACCCAGCAGGTCCGGCCATCCCTGACCTCCACCGCGATCGCTCCAGAGGCTGGCGCGGGAAACAGGACGCTGTCCATCGCCTTGGCCGACCGCGTCGTTTCCAGCGTGACCCCCGCCAGGAGCAGATCCTGCACGTCCCGCAGCAGGATCCCCGACTTCCCGGCGGAGAGCCCCGTCAGACGGAATCTGGCCATCTCGTACCCACCCATGGAAGGAGCCGCCACCCCGGTCCGTTCCACCACGAGATCGGCGACCGAAGAGCGGGAACCATAGCTGGAGGCTCCGTGGATCGTGAGGTAGCCCGTGTCGGAAGCCAACGACGGCAGGGGGGGAAGGCCCATGCTGTCCAGGGAAGCGGTGCGTTGCTTGCGCAGGTTCGCCCAGTACCATCCCTTTCCGGATTCGAGGTCGTCGGCGTCGTTGGAGCTGAGGTTGGGTTCGAGCAGGCGGTCGGGCTTGCCCAACCATTGGAACTGCGACACCCCGGACACGTGCCGCGGATTGGCCACCACCCGGGGCTGGGCCGGCTCGGGGGAGGAGTCGTTGGACTGGAGCTTCAGGAAATACTTGCGCTGCAAGTCGTATGGGTGGTGGGAGATCTGCATTCCCCGGATCTCCTCGTTCCACTTCCAGACCCCCGTTCCATGGGCCCAGAACCGGATCTCGTCGTCGCTGTCCACGATTCCGTCCCGATTCCTGTCGGTCCGTTCGAAGGGCAGCAGACGAAGCCCAGGAGCCGGTGGAAGGCTGTCGTTGGCCAGACGAAGGGTGTCGCCGTCGGTGGACAGGAGAGCCAAGTGGGAAAAGGAGAGAGAACGGGGAGCCGAAGAACTCAGGCTGTAGAGGGACTGGCCCGAGATCCGCACCACTCCGTCTTCCGACTCCGAAAAGGGATCGCGATCCCCCACGGTGATCACCACGGTGTTCTCGTCGGGTAGGCGGTCGCCCCTGGCATGGAGCCGGGCGGAGGAGGCCATCAGCCGCTGGAGGGAACCCGGATTGGCCACCAGCCGTTCCCAGGTGGTTCCCAACCGGGGACGGGCCGGCCCCGTGGTGGTCAGGCGCAGGCGCAGACGGCTACGGCATGCCAAAGATCCGTCGGACTGCAAGAACGAGAGGGGAAGATCCAATCGCAGAAGGCGCATCCCCCCGGTTTTCGTGATCTCGCGATCGGGGGGCGTGCGGGGCGCCACGACATGGCGGACTCCTCGGGAATCCAGGGAATCGACCCGTTTCCAGGCCAAGGGAGCCAGGCGGATCTGTTCGCGATCGGAAATTTCCAGGCTCCACTCGCCTTCCAGCGGCATGGCCAGGGTCAGGAGCAGCCGTGGCGCCGCCAGATCCCCTGGATGGTCGGAGACGGATGCCGCCGACCGGACGAAGAACCGACCGGAATCCGTCGAGACACTCGAATAGCTCGAATCGATCCATTCCGCCTCCCACAGGCCCACCCGATCGGTGAGGACCTTGAGGGGCGACGCGGCAAGCTGGACGGCGATCAGGAAGAGAAAAGGAAGGATGCGCATCATCCAGCAAAGTAGACATCGCCCCTCGGATCGCCCTCCGTCCGGATATCAGGGGGAATGCGGAACCGTCATCGGGAGATGACCAGGACTCCTCGTCGCTTCAATTCCTTCACGCGCGTGCCGAAGGGCTCGGGAATCCGCAGGATCGCCGTGTAGGGGTACATCCCGTTGGCCAGCGGCTGCCCGAACGCATCACGCAGATCCCAGTCCGCCCTGGGCCGGGGACGCGTGGATGTGGTCAATTCCGTCTTGATCACCCGTACGAGTTTCCCCGTGACGGTGTGGATGCGGATGGACGCTTCCACCCGGGTATCGATGCCTCCCGTGGAATCCGGTTCGCTGGCCACCTTGAAGCCGAAGTGGACTCCCCCGTCGTCCCGCACGGGGTTGGGCCAGGCGTACAGGTCGTAGACGGCGTAATCGCCCCGCTGGAGCGGCTCCAGGATCACGTCCGCCGTGGAGATGTTGCCCATCAGATCGGCGGCCCCAACCCGGAAGGAATAACGTCCCCCCGGCGGGATGATCGACGAATCCAACTCCAAACGCGCCGAAACCGATTTCAGGGAATTGCCGATCACCAGCGGTGGATGCCAAGCCTCGCGGATTCCGGGCAAGGAGAACACCACGCCTTCGTCAGGCCCCAGACTGGAGGAAATGCCCGAAGAATCCTCCAGAAACGCGTCCAGACAGACCGGCAGGGGAAGCTTCGCCACGCTCCCGAAGGAAATTCCGCCACCCCAGCTGGAATCGCAATGGCGAAGGCGGATCTTGGGGCCGGTCAGATCGTCGGGTACCAGACTGCCCATGCCGTCGATCCGCGCCGGAGGCGAGACCGCTCCGCCGTCCGACCGGGTCCGCGGATTCCACGCGTAGACCTTGGCCCAGGCCGTATCGCCGATGGGAAGCCGCGCCGGCAGAAGGAAGGGGACGGAAAACGACCGTGCACCACCGGGAACCACCAGGCCGCTGAACTGGGCCGGAGAAGGACGGATCTCCTGGACGACCTTGGAGGTGACGCGGAACGTCGAGCGGTCCTGGCTGACGGAGGAATCCGCGAACCGGACCAAGGGCAGCGCATGTTCCATCCGCAGTTGGAGATCGGCCTCCTGGGATCCGGTCCCCGAAAGGGTCAGATGGCTCAACGGCTGGAATACCGAAGGGATGGAATCCAACGCGACCTTGATCCCTCCCGGGTAGGGCACCACCGCGGGATCCCCCAGGAGGTTGTAGAGGGATTGGTTGGTGTAGTTCTGGTTGTAGACCGCCTCGCTGGCTTTCTTGGCCGTCTGCAAGGCCTCGCCCAGCGTGGTGGGTCGGGAAGGGTCCAGGAGGGAACGCCAGAAGCGGATGAACAGATCGCGGTTGAGCAGGGGCGTGGTGATCCGGGTCGCGGCGATCCCCGCGTAGGCCCCGCGATCGGCGGACACCACGAAGCTCTCCAGAAGCCCGGTGTTGCCGACCTGGTCGTTTCGTCCCACCGAACAGGAGCCCAGGACCGCGAACCAGGGACGATCGGAATTGCGCACTTCCCGCTGGAACGAGGGCACGTCCATCACGACTTCGTCGGCGAGGATCCCCGGGCTGCCATGGCCCATGTAGACGAACGCCGACGCCTCGCCGTTCAACGCCGAAACCAGATCGCGGCGCACGTCCGGCTTGAATCCCTGGGCGGTGGACGGGTAGGCGTTCTCGTAGATGTTCAGCAACCGGACCCAAGGCCTCCGGATCTCGATTTCCCGGGAAATGGCCTGGATCTGCTCGGAATGGCGGATCAGGTCCAGACTCAATCCCTGACGTTGGTCGTCGGCCAGGAACACCACCGTGTTCCGCCAAGGCCCGAACGAAGCGCGAGCTGGATCCTCGAAACGTTTGATCTTCTCCAGCCATGCCCGGGCCTGCCCGAGATCGTAGGCTGGAACCCGTCCCAAGGCGATGCCCGGGGCCTGGTCCGTGCGGGAAAACCATGTGAAGAAATCGTCCGTGGCCATCGCCTGGTCCTCCCATTGGGGCAGACGGGTCGCCGGAGACTTGGGCCACAAGCCGCGAGGATCCGCTGTGCCCGCGCCCAGGAGCACCGCGTGCGTGGCGCCCCACCGGAGCTTGGCCCAGCGCAGGGCGTCGCGCAGCGCGGAAGGATCCATGGAACCTCCCGACCATCCGGCCCACACGTCCCCGGCCCTCAGGATGCCCACCTTCATCCGGCGGACCTGCCAATCCATGGCACGCCAGGCCGCGTATTCCTGGGCCACCGGCAGGAATTCGTCCGGGGCCACCACCACCACGTCCACCGACTTGGCGGATTCCGTCAAGGAAAGCGCGTTGGCGACCGTCGCTTCCCGCCAAGGCGCGATCGCGACCTGGCGGGACGATGCATCGCCGGGAAAGACCGCGAACCAGGTATCCGGCGTTTCCACGCTGTCGCGCAGCAGTCCACCTTCGATCGAGCATCGGCGGACCGCGACGCCCTCCTCCAGGACCCAGCATTCGCTGCCCTGACGGACCGGAACGCCGATCCGTCCCAGCGCGGGAGCGGGAAAGACGACGCTGTCCAGGGACGACGGATCCAGGCGGGATTCCAGCGAAACGCCCGCGAGATGGAACTGGGAGAGCCCGACGAGCGATACCGAATTGGACTCCGAGCGCAGACCGGAGGTCCGGAAACGGGCGGCGCGGGTGGAGGACCCCGCGAGGACGCCCGAAGCGCCGTTCACGCGGATCTCCAGCTTCGACGGAGTCTGCGGCACCTGGGGAAAGGAAGTGGAGGCCTGCTGGACGACCAGCCAGGCGGAATCCGCTGCCAGATGGGGGAAGCTCGAGAACCCTTCCGCGTCCAGCGCCAGGTCGCGGGGAGTCTCGGAGCGGATCCAGTACCATCCCATCCCGCTCTGCGGATCGGCGGGGTCGGCCGCGCCCAGGCTCTTTTCCAGGAGCGAAACGGGGCGACCGGCCCATCGCAGGGACGCCACATGGGAATGGGTCCGCCCCCAGCTTCCCCCACGCGCACGCCCCAGGTCCGGCGAGGGCGTCGCGGAGGCGGTCTGGAGGTAGTACCGACGTGCGGTGTCGTAGGGGTGGAAGGAGCGGATCCATCCACCGAGAGCGGTATCCCGTTTCCACAGGGAGGTCCCCCGCACCCAGAAGCGGATCTCGTCGTCGTCGTCGACGATCCCATCCCGATTCCTGTCCACCCGGTCGATGGGAACGACCCTGGATCCCGGAGGCCGGGGCAGGGAGTCGGGTCGCGAGGCGACGGTGTCGCCGGTGCCGGTGGAAAGGGCCAGATCGTCGAAGGAGACGGTCCGTGGCGCCGCGCCCGCGGCCACGACGATGGTGCGCCCGGAAATCCGGACCAGGCCATCTTCCCGATCCGTGAAGGGGTCCCGGTCCCCGATGGAGATTTCCAGGGCGCCTTTGGAGGGCACCAGGAGCGCGGGCCGCGAGGCCACCGTCCCGACGAGGACAAGAATCGTCAAAACGGCACGGCCGGATGCCACACCCGGAGCGGCATGGATCTGCCTTGGACGTTCCATGGAGCCAAAGCTACCTATCGCTCGTCCGTGCGAGCGGCCATCCGAACCCATCGTCCGGGCTCAGGGCATGCGGAATTCGACACGCGAGCCCGACAGGGGCAGCAGTTTGGAGAAACCTTCCGCTTCCGGATCCAACAGACGCCGCAGCAGCGGGATCTTTGGCTCGTCCTCGTCCACGGGAGCGTCGGCTTCGAGACCGGCCAATCTGAGGGCCTCGGCCTTGGCGTCGTCGAAGGTCCCGATCGAATCCACCAGCCCCGCCTTCCAGGCCTGCCGACCCGTCAGGACCCGACCGTCCGCCAGGGTGTCCAGGGCCGCGGAATCGATCTTGCGACGCTCGGCGACGGTGGTACGGAACTGGTCGTAGACATCCGCCACCATCCGCTGGAAAAGGGCGCTCTCGCGCTCGGTCATGGGTCTCCACGGCGATCCGGCATCCTTGAATTCGGCGCTCTTGACCGTGGTGGAACGCACGCCGATCTTGTCCATCAGCTCGTGGAAATCCGTGAATTGCGTGATCACTCCGATGCTTCCGGTCAGCGAACCGGGATTGGCCCAGATCCGGCGCGCCCCCAGGGCGGCGTAGTAGCCGCCGGACGCCCCTAGATTGCCGATGGTGGCCACCACGGGCTTCACCCGGTCGGTGGCGCGCACGGCCTCGAAGACTTCCTGCGAGGCTCCCACCGCGCCTCCGGGGGATTCGATCCGCAGCACCACGGCCTTCACCGAGGAATCCGCCCGCGCCTGCGACAGTTTCTCCACGATCTTGCGACCTTCCAGTAGCGTACCGTCCAAGCGGACCACGCGGATGCGGGATTCCCCCACCGAACTGGACGGGAACTGTCTCCCCAACATGCACGAACCCACCGCGACGAACAGGAGCACGACCAGCCAACGCGCCTTCACAGCGAAGCCACCTGGGGTACCTGGATCACCTGGCCGGGCTTGAGATTGGATTGGGTGAGTCCGTTGAGCTGCATGAGGGTGTCCACGGTGGTGGATCGCGACCGCGCGATGGAATAGAGGGAGTCGCCGGGCCGGACCGTGTACGAGATCGTCCGCACGGGAACGGTGGGTCGGGCGGCGCGCTGGGGAGCGGAAGGGGCCGAGGGCTGCTGGAGGGCGACTCCCGCCGGGAGCATCAGTTTCTGTCCGATGTCGATGCGGGAGGAGCGCAGGTGGTTCAGGAGCTTGATGGACCCCACCGACACCGCATGCTTCTGGGCGATCGCGTCCAGGGTCTCGCCGTCGCGCACCACGTGGACCGGTCCGGTCGAGGCCGCTTCCGGCTTGGCGAGAGCCAAACGGTGCGGCGTGGGCTGTTCCAGCTTGACGGGAACCTTGGCGGCGACGACAGCGGCGTGCTCCTGGCCCTTGGAAGGCTTGGCGACTTCACCGGAGACCACGATCCGTGTTCCGGAGCGCAGATGGTCGGAAGCCAGCTTGTTCCAGGCGCGCAAATGCGCCGGAGTGGTCCCGTAGAGGGAAGCGATCTTCTCGAGGGTTTCGCCTCGGCGCACGCGATGGCGGGTCCCCTGGGGAGTGGACGCTTCCGGCTTGGAGGGCGCCTCCTTCGCGGCCACAACGGCGACCGGCTTGGCGGTGGGAGCCGAAACCGCCGGCAGATCCGCGAGCGGAGCCGAAACCCACAGGAACTTCCCGGCCTTCAAGCGGTCCACGTTCCCGCCGTTCCAGGCGGCCAGATCTTCGCGCGAGACGCCGTACCGCAGGGCGATGGAGGACAGGGTCTCGCCCCGCCTCACCTTGTGGACCGCCTGCTTGGACCGCGCCGGGATGCCCTCGCCGCGCTTGGCCAGCGGCGGCTCCTTGGCCTGCACCATGGGTGCTCCGGGATAGTCGCCGTAGACCACCAGATTCCGTCCAGGCCAGACACGTCTGCCCGATATCTTGTTCCAGCGCTTGAGGTCGGCGACGGTGACCCCGTAGCGGGAGGCGATGCCGACCAGGGTCTCCTTGCGCCGCACCCGATGGACGGTGCGCTGGGGCGCGGGAGCCTGGTAGGATTTCTCCAGATCCGGATAGACTTCCGCGAAGCGCTCGCGCACTCCCATGGGCAAGTTCAGGAGCCAGGGCTCGCGAGCGGGTGGAGTCGTATGGCGGACCAAGGCGGGATTG
>Ga0116170_10004355_pt1 | contig 12966 bp, 12 predicted proteins | sample AD_JPNHW1_MetaG_FD_89797 | JGI IMG/M metagenome (GOLD analysis project Ga0116170, IMG submission 89797) | Active sludge microbial communities of municipal wastewater-treating anaerobic digesters from Japan - AD_JPNHW1_MetaG | ecosystem: Engineered > Bioreactor > Anaerobic > Digestate | place... | reverse complement strand
GAGATGTCCTGATAAGTTATTCATTGACCCCTAGACTTTGCCTGAAAAAAACAAAGCCCCCGGTTGGCGGGGGCTTTGTCTGTTCAGCCAGGTAAGGAGCTTATCGCGATAGAACAAATTTGATCCGAAAATCTTTAAGGCCATCGATCTTGATGGTATGCGCCCCGGTCGAAAAAGTCATACGACGCGCCAGACTGCGGGCTTTCAGGTTGTCTGACCATTGTTTGTGCAGCTTGTTCACGCCTTCAGGGCCAGCAGTGTAACGACAGGATGGTGCAGAAGCAAAATTTTTCGGGAAACTGGTAAAATTAACTTTTCTCATGCATTGAAAATACCACAGACAGCAACTGTTTGCAACTATGCCCACTGTAATGATTGCTGAGCAAGAATTTCCATTTTCCGATCACCCGGCCAATTTGTTTCGGATTATTATGCAAAACTTGTCAATCGACCAGAGAGTGCTGTTTGTGGTATCCTGTCGCCGCAAGAAAAAAATGAAGGTATAAATATGAAAGAAAAAGAAATCCCCTGCAAGAATAAAATTTTCGTCAACCGCACTCTTAACATGAACACCATCAAGCTGATCGGCTTCGACATGGATTACACTCTGGTAACCTACAATGTACCTGCGTTTGAAGCCAAGGCTTATGAAATCCTCAAAGAAAAGCTGATCAGAGACTACAAATACCCCGAAGATATCAAAAGCTTCGAATTCAATAAGGATTTTATCATTCGCGGTCTGGTTATCGATACCGAAAATGGTGATTTTCTCAAGGTAAACCGTTACGGTTTCGTAAGAGTTGCCGCGCATGGCTCACGTTTTTATTCATTCGAAGAGCAAAAAGAAAAATTTGGACCCAACAGCATCGACCTGCTTGATGCCCGTTATTACATTGTGCACACTCTTTTTTCACAGGCTGAGGGCTGTATGTATGCCCAGCTTGTCGATTATTACGACTCAAACAACCATAAAATCAGCTACCGAAAGCTGTTTACTGAAGTCAGAAAATGCCTGAACGACGCGCACCAGGAAGAAGAACTCAAAGGTGATGTCGTCAGTAATCCAGCAAAATATCTGATCCAGGATCAGCACATTGTCGATGCTCTGCTGAAATTCAAAAAATTCGGCAAGAAACTCGCGCTGATCACCAATTCAGACTATGAATACAGCCGCAAGGTCATGGAATATTGTTTTGGCCCCTACCTCAAAACCCCATGGCAGAAGCTTTTCGATCTGGTTATCGTTTCGGCCAACAAGCCCGACTATTTTACCACCCGCAATCGTTACCTGCGGGTCAACCCTGAAACCGGCACCCTCTCGAATTTTTATGGTCCGATTGAATGGAATGGTCTGTATCAGGGTGGCAACGCTGCGATTCTCGAAAAAAATCTAAATCTCAGCCCTTCCGAAATCCTGTATCTCGGCGATCACATTCTCGGCGATGTGGTAACCCTCAAAGAAACCATTGGCTGGCGAACTGGTCTGGTTGTCCAGGAACTGGCTGAAGAAGTGCCGATTCTCGAAGAAACCATGCGTATTCATCAGCAGATTGCCGAAAAGATGGCCGAAAAAGAGTCACTTGAAGATATTGCTCTTGAACATCGCGAAAAAATGTATCTCAAGGAACACGACCGATCAGAAGCTTCACGCCGCAAATACGAAGATGTAAAAGACCGCCTGATCAAGCTCGACGATGAAATCAGAGACCTGATTATTGCCAGCCAGAAGGGTTTTAATCAATACTGGGGCGAGGTAATGCGAGCCGGCAACGAAATCTCACGTTTCGCAACTCTGGTCGAAAGATACGCCTGCATTTATATGTCGGGTATCGCCAACCTTGATTATTATTCACCTTTCAAATATTACCGCTCACAGCGCCGCTTTCTGGCACACGACCCACAATAAGACAGGGTTTTACCACTGCTGACAATGGTTCACCCCATCGTCAGCGGTTCTTGCCACGCCGGCTTCAGGCACATGCTTTTGCACCAGCGATGCAGCAGGGCTGTATGGTCGCCGGGCACCAGCACATGATGGTTGCCAAGCGGCCGGCTGAAAAAGTAGTCAGAGGCGCCAGGCAGATCAAGTTTAAGCTGTGTCCGGCAGAGGTTGGTGGCCATGGCATGCGGCAATGATTTCCCGGTCGCCAGGGCATAGCGGCCGCCGACAAAGTCAAGGCGGCACAGGGTAAAAGTATCGGGGGCAAATTCACCGGCCACCGCCAGGCCAATTCCTGATTCAAAGTGGGTCGGCAGGGTGAACGACTGCAGAAGCGTCAGCGGGCAGGTGCAATGCGCAAAAACCACCTGATTGCCGTCAACCCTGGATGGATTGGCCATAAAACCGGCTTTGCCGGTAGCAGCCTGCAAGACCATCATGGTCACCATTGCGGGAACGTCGCCTTCACATGCGGCCGGAATGCCATCGTCATTAAGTTTTGCCAGCGCCAGACAGCCAGTGGTCTGGTTACTGGCCAGAATATCGAAGCAACGCAGAGTCAGAGCATTCAGACCGTGCGCTTTGATAACCCTGATCAGCCCGCCATAAATTCTGGCGGCCCGCGCCAGCTCTGAAGTATTGCGGCATTCCCCTGTTTTATAAAAGATACGGGCAAATTCTGAAAGCGAACCTGCTTCGGCTTTATCAGCATGCTTGCTGAATGCTTCCATGGAAAGGGTAACAAACCTGATGCCCAGTTTTTCTTCAAGGAATTTTGGGTCGGGCATGCTGGCTATAAGCCACTCAGAGGGTTCGCCGATGATACCGGCGACCCGGGTTCGCAGGCCTGCCGTGATTTTTTCAAGGTCAAGCCGTTCTTTGATCTGACCGGCCAGCCTGGCGTTGCTGCCGTGCACAATAGCGGCATCGGCATCAGGCTCATTGGCTTTCAGCCAGCTGAGAATCTCAAGGGCAGCCGGCAGGGAATTGTCAGAAAGGGTCGCAGCCAGCAACAGGGCCTTGCCGGTTTTTTTGATTGCCGGCCAGATTTTTATAAAACTGCTTTCAGTGCCGCCGGTCATTACCGGAATAACGAGCAGTTCATGGTCGGCATCAGCCGGGTCAGTAAGCAGACGGCACGGAAAGGAGTCATTGAAGGCCTGCATTAACTCATTTATTGCCGCCAGACCGCGTTGGGCATCATGTAAAGTTGAACGCAATGGTAAAATGCCCGCTTCGACAGGTTTCATTATGCTTCTTTCATTGATGGAAAATTCAGGAGAAGACTGATATTTGTCAGTGTGACCCCGTTCTGGTCGGGTTATTCAGAGCAAATGGTTCAGGAAACTTAGTTTTCGTCGTGGTCTTCGTCGCCGGCATCATTTATTTCGTCGTTGTCGGCATTGTCGGCAAAATTTTCTTCGGGTTCTTCACTGACCGATTCAGGTGCGCTGCTCTCAATGGTCTGGTGAGGAGCTTCGGCCATTAATTCACCTGATGCAGAAGGGGTCAGGTCGTCATCTTTTGAAGTGGCCTTTTGTAGGGCAAGGCGGTTGCTGTCGACTACTTCGAACATACCCCCGGCCACAACGCTTACAAGAGCAATCAGAACACCGACGAGAGCCCAGAATGCCCCTGTGTTAAAGGAAAAAGCATCGCGATAGACTTCCATTACCGGTCTGAACCAGCCGTTAACGCCGAGTTCCTGGCCAAGCTCAACCGCTTTGTTATCGTAGATAATTATGATTTCATGCGTCAGAAAAAAACCTGCAAAGATCGTGATAAAAAAGCCAGAAAAAAAGTCACGCCGGAACATTAAAAAGGCGCCAAGAATACAGCTGATCATTACCGGCAGACCAACCCCGGCACTGCGCCAGTTCTGGGCCACGGCCGGGGTAAAATTCATAGAGGTAGAAAACCCGATGATAGCAAAACCGATAACGGCAGTTATGGCAAAAAAACTCGGCAAACCACGCCCGTCGATGCCTGCAACTCCGTTATGCACATTTAATTCCATATTTTCTCCTGATTATTCTTCGCTCGACTCAAGAAATCGACGCAGGCATGAATTAACTAAGGCCGTGCCCGGTGCGCCCTTCACCCCGCCCTTCTCGTAAGGAATATCAAGAATCAGTTTGGGAGTTTTAATCGGGGTAGCGATAGCAAAGAACTGTTTATTCTCATGATTTTTTAAGAGGATATAACCGCTGGCAGTGAGATTTTCAATGGCCCGTTCGATGATAATACCATCATAGCCTGTTCGTTCAGCGATCTCTTCAAAATCGAGGGGGATATTTCGGTCAGCTGGCTTGCCGACTTCAAAATCAAGTTCAATCAGCTTTTTTAAAACCGGCCAGGTTTCGGGGCCGAATTTATGGTTAAGTAGACGGGGCAGACCTGAGAATTCAAGCCATTTTGGAAACCTGAAGCACATTTTTTGTGGGCTTTCGGCACCTTTTGGAGTTTCGGTTCGATTGCCGGCCGGGTTCAGAAAGGGTTGCAGGTCAGCGGGATTAACACGCCAGTCGCTGCCAACCTTAACCCCGGTCAATTTGCCGCTGCGCAACCAACGTCGCAGAACTTCGGTGTTAATTTTAAGAATCTGAGAGACTTCTTTGAGATTAAGTAATTTTTGTTGATCTGCCATAAAATTCCTTGTTCGAACTATTTTAAGATACCATGCACGCAGAGTAGTATCAAGCTGTTTGCAAATTATGCTGCAAAAAGATTATTATTCATCGCATGAACAACCCCGACTGGAAAAACGACGACGGAGCACATTTTGAAAAGCATGCCAGCCAGCTTTTACAGGGTATCTACCCCTGGCTGCTACGTGATTGCCTCGATATTATGCACCGAGACCTAGCGGGGGCGGCCATTCTTGAAATCGGTTGTGGCCCTGGCTTCATGCTGCAACAGTTCTCCACGTGCTCCCCCACCCTGCTCGCCGGGCTAGATCAGTCAAGAAGCATGCTGCAACTGGCTTTAGTCGCCAGCAGAGCCACCGACGCTATTTTGTTGCAAGCCGATGCATGCAGTTTGCCATTCAAAGAAGCATGTTTTGATGCGGTATTCAGTCGCGGGTCAGTCTTTTTCTGGCCAGATATTCCGGCCGCCTGCGCCGGAATAAAAATCGCATTGAAAACTGGTGGGCAGGCATTGATTGGTGGCGGGTATGGTTTGAGTACACCTGACTCTGTGATTGCCGAACTTCGCGCCCGGCAATCCGGCCACTGCAAAAACGATGTTCCCCGCCTCGACCCCGAAAAACTTTGCGAAATCATGCGCAGTTTCGGCGGGAAAGCATCTGTTCATCAGGCAAACAAGCGAGGGTTCTGGGTACACTGGCAGCTTTGACAACCATCTATGCAACTTCATAAAAGCGTGATAAAATCACCGGCGAAAGTTAAACACTGCTAACCAATTCAACAGGAAACACGCATGAAATATCGAGTATTACTGATCAATCCCGACGCAAAATCAATTGAGATCGAAAGCCGCGAGTTGTCTTCGCGCGGCATAAACGTGGTTACTACCCGAAGTGTCGAGGAAGCAATTCGTCTGCTGCGTGAAGACGGGCTGATTCACGTTATCTTAACCGAGTGGGAAGTACCGGTAAGCAGTGTAGAAGGTGAACTGGTGCGCAGTGTAACCCTCAAAGGGGCCGAACTTTTTGAGGAATTCAAGGTGATTCGGTTTGAGGTTAATATTTTTCTGTTCACCAAAGCCGCCGATCTGCCCTATTTCAATACCGGTGGCGATCTGAACGGTTATTTTTACAAGGGTGACAACGATTACGATGACATCGTGCGCAAGATTCGCACTGAAGTCATAAACAGCAAGAATCGTGCACCATTTTTTGAGAAACTGCTCGAATATGCACGAAAATCAAAAGATTCATGGCACACCCCCGGGCATGCATCGGGTTATTCAGTCAAAAACTCAATCTGGACCCGCGAATTTTACGAGTTTTTTGGGGCAAACCTTTTCAGGTCTGATGTTTCGGTTTCGGTACCGATGCTTGACTCTCTGCTGCACCCGACCGGCGTTATTAAAGAAGCGCACGAACTCGCTGCCAGAGCCTTCAGCTCCCGGTATACCTTTTTTTCTACCAACGGTACCAGCACTGCCAACAAAATATTATTGCAGACTCTTTTGCGGCCTGGCGAAGCGATTCTGCTCGACCGCAACTGCCACAAATCGGTGCATTATGGCACGATTCTGGCTGGCGCCGAGCCGATTTATCTCACCCCATCTGTGAATAATCGCTACGGCATCTTTGGCCCGGTTCCCAAAAAGCGTATTTTCGCAACGATGGACAAAGCTCTGGCGATGGGCAAAAAGCTCAAAGTTATGATTCTGACGAATTGTACCTATGATGGCCTGGTTTACGACATTGCTGACATCGTCAAAGAAGCTCACAAACGCAAGATCAAGGTGATCGTTGACGAGGCCTGGTATGGTTACGCACGGTTTCACCCGCATTTCTACCCCTGCGCCATGGAAGCCGGCGCCGATTATTCGACCCAGTCGACCCACAAGACCATGAGTGCTTTCAGCCAGGCATCGATGATTCATGTTAATGACCCTGAATTTGAAGATATCGAAGAGTTCTTCATGGAAAACTTCAACATGCACACAAGCACTTCGCCGCAATACCCGATGATCGCTTCGCTTGATGTGGCCCGCAAGCAGATGGTCATGGAAGGCTATTCGCTGCTCTCGAGGTGTATAGAGCTGTCTGATACGATCAAGAAGAGCATCAACACCCTGAGCAAATTCAAAGTTCTTGAGCTTGACGACCTGCTTTCTGAAGAAGTCAGAAATGACGGCATTCGCCTTGACCCGACAAAGCTGACCATCGATGTTTCGGGCACCGGTTTTTCGAGCAAGGAAGTCGAGCATTTTCTGCTTGAAAAACACAATATTCAGATCGAAAAAACCACTTTCAATACACTTACGGTGCTGATCACCATTGGCGCCACTCACAGCAAGCTGAACCGCTTGTTTCTGGCGCTTGAGAACATCGAAAAAATGAGTGGCACACGCAGACCGCACAAGCAGATTTCCCGCAACGACTTTTTCCTTGAACTCTCACCGATGCGCTATATGCCGCGTTTCGCGTTTTATTGCGACGGCGAATATCTGACCTTGCGTGATGCGGTCGGAAAAATTTCGGCCTGCATGGTTACCCCCTACCCGCCTGGTATTCCGCTGCTGGTGCCCGGGCAAATCATCACCCGAACTTCAGTAGAAGCTCTGAACTATTATCGCGATTATAACGTCGAAGTTCACGGGCTCAAAGAAGGGCGCATGAACGTGCTGACCGATGCCGAAGAAGCCCAGCTAACCGCTGACGGCTACGGCATCGTCGATATCACTGAATCCTGCGATTAAACGACTCTTGAAGAAACCAAAGCCGGTTGCAGCCCGACAAACTGCAACCGGCTTTTATATTTTTGCTGCTGAATTTGCTTCTACAAACCTTGTCTGGCGTTATTTATCTGAAAAATATCTTTCTTCGAGCTTTAAAAGTTCCGGCATTGAAGACACCTGAATATGCAAGTCTTTCAGAAGACCGTTTTCAAGTGCGTAAATCCAGCCATGAACAGTGACCTGCTGATTTCTTCTCCAGGCATCCTGAACTATGGTGGTATCTCCCACATTAAGAGCCTGTCTTATAACATTTATTTCGGCCAGGCGGTTGCGCCGCTCAATGGGGTCTGCAAAGCGCGACAATTCTTTTTGCTTAATTCTGATTATCTCTTGCAGATTTCTCAGCCAGTTATCGATCAACCCATGATAACTGTTATCAATAGCGGCTTTAATGCCACCGCATCCATAATGACCGCAAACAATAATGTGTTCTATTTTTAAAACATCAACAGCATATTGAATAACCGAAAGACAGTTAATATCAGTATGTATAACCTGATTCGCAATGTTTCTATGTACAAACAGCTCCCCCGGCAATAACCCAACGATTTCGTTCGCCGGAACCCGACTGTCAGCGCAGCCTATCCAGAGAATTTTGGGGTCATGAATCTGCGAAAGCTGCCTGAAAAACCCCGGGCAATTTTTTTCTGTTTCGTGCGCCCACTTCTTATTCCTTCTAAATAAATGCTCAAGCTTCTTCAGAAGCGCCTCCTTTGCTGTTTCCAGAATTTGATACAGGTGTTGCCTGCCACGATCAAAAACTTGTTGCCATTATATCACAGCGAATTCAACCATACCTGCCAGTTCACGGGTGCGTTACATTAACCCGGCGTCAATATGTTTCATGGTTTCCCGGCGGAATAATACCGTTCGCGATAGAAACACAAATTTTGCCATGCCATGCAGATATGGTATTATTCTTCAAGTTCTTAATTATTACAGTATTTACGGGCAAATCATGTGAGAGCCAGTTGGTTAGCTTAAGTGCTGAAACAATCTGAGTTAATCTGTGTTCGGAAAATTCGGAGGCCTGTCGCTTGCTGAAAAAAATCTTCTTCTGCCCTGTCTGCCGAGGCATTGCTGCATTATTGCTTGCTGCTGCACTCTGGTTGCCGTTTGTCCACTTGTTTTATGACCAGTCTGCTGCCAATTACCATTCCCCTGATAAGATTCCACCATTGGCGATGTCAATTGCAGCACGGCATATTGCCCTCTGGACCGACCCTGAACTCCGGCGTCTGGAACTGGAAAAAATGCGATCGCGCAACGCTGAATGGGACTTCATGGCCCGCTGCTTTTTCGTCTGGTCGCTGGGCAACATGGGTTTGCGCGACCCTGAGATGAAACCGACCGTGCTGCCGGTCATGGATGCGATCATCGATGAAACGGTCAGACTTGAGAAAGAACAGGGCATTCACTTTTTTCTCATGCCATACGCTAAATACAACGAATTCAAGATGCAGCCACCGCGCTCGATATTTATCGATGGCGAGATTGCTCTGATGCTTGGGTTGCGGCGCCTGATCGAAGATCGTGATGACTATCGAACTCTGCACCGTGAACGAATCGACGTTATGCTTGACCGCATGCAAAAGGGGCCAATTCTCTGCGCCGAAAGTTATCCTGATGAATGCTGGCTGTTCTGCAACAGTGTTGGTCTTGCCGCCATCAAGGTTGGCGACTTTCTTGACGGCACCGATCATGGTGAATTTTTCGGCCGTTGGCTTGAAAGCGCAAAAAAGAACCTTATCGACAAAGAAACCGGCATTCTTGTTTCAGCTTTCGATCTGTCGGGGAAAAGCGTTTCGGATGGCCCTGAGGGCAGCACTATCTGGCTGGTCGCCCATTGTTTGCAGGTGATCGACCCTGAATTTGCCAGGGAACAATACTGGCTGGCCCGTAAGCAACTGAAATCGAGTTTTTTCGGGTTTGGTTACGCTTATGAATGGCCTGGAGGCAAGGGGCATGATGACGTCGATTCTGGGCCGATAATTCCAATAATCAATCTCTCGGCCGGTTCTACTGGTCTGGCATTCCTCGGTGCAGCTTCTTTCAATGATCAGGAATACCTTACCTCTCTGTACCGTTCCCTTGAAATGGGTGCATTTCCTTTGCCGACTGGGCAGGGAGTAAAATATTGCGCCAGCAACGCTGTCGGTGACGCTGTTCTTCTCTATTCAATCACGCAAGGGCCGGCCTGGCAAAAAATCCTGTCGGGGAGGCAACCATGACCGATCAGATTCCCAGCCCATTCAAGGCGCGGCTGTTTACTTCCTGGGGCTTTCTTTACCGGGCGTTGCTGATAATCTTTGTTTTTGCCATGCTGCACCTTGCTGGTCTGCGCGAATATACCAGCTTTATAACCGGTACCACCTCTGGCGGTTATCTCGACCTGCTTGGCATGACCTATTTCATTTTCTACGCCCTCGCGGTTTTCCTGGCGCCGATTCTTTTGCTGGCCGCAGCGTTTTTGGCGCTCCTGGAGCGATTCTGGCCACATGTTTCCATGCAAAGTGAGGCAAAGTAATGAAATGCCCCGAATGTGATGGAACCATCAACGACACTCAGCCGCATTGCGAAAGTTGCGGCTTTGACATTGCCGACTTCGACGAGCTGCTGAAGGTGCCCGCCGAGAGGTCTGGTGCGGTTAATGACTGGGCCGGTGCCCTCAGCGACACAGGTTATGAAAGGCTGACCGGCAAACTTGAGGAATTCACCGCCGCAACCGGCATTGATTTTTGTCTTGTCACCCTGCTGTCTTCAGAACCGAGATCGCCACGTGAATTCTCGTTCTGGCTGTTCAATCGCTGGAAAATAGGTGGCGACGGTCATCTTGGGGCGCTGGTGCTGCTTTCGATGACAGAACGGCGTATCGAAGTTGAGGTCGGGTATGGAATCGAAAAGTATATCGACGACGATGAGGCGGCGGGTGTTTTGCAGCATCACGCGGTGCCGTTTCTGAAAAAGGGCGATTTCGATAACGGCCTGTTTTATTCGCTGGATATGCTGGCGAAGATTTTCGAACACGGTCTTGCCGAGGAGAAAATTAATGGGCAGTCATCCTGAAAATCATTCGGTTGAGAGATGCCGTTTACGGGTAATTTCGTGTCTGCTGCTCAGCCTTCTTCTGGGGCTTGTTTTGCCGGTCGAGGCCAGGCAGATGCCGATTCGGCGCGTGCCTCTCAACGATGAAATATTGCTTCTCGACGCCTCAACCGCAACCGAGGTTAAGCGTTACAGTCAACTTCTTTACCGTGACTACCGCAGTGAAATGGCGGTGCTGATCATTCGCAGTACTGACGGTGAAAAACACTCAGTCTGGGCTGAAAAGGTTTTTAATCACTGGGGTCTTGGCCAGGCCGGTGTAAACAATGGTATGCTGATTCTATTTGCCATCGACGACCGGCGGGTCGAAATCAAACCTGGAATCAGGTATAAGAACCGTTTTACGGCTGATTTTTGTTCAACATTGCTCAACCGTTACGTCGTGCCGGCAATACGTGCCAACCGCCCGGCCCAGGGGGTTCTCGCCGCAGCCCGCGAGGTAGCCGCCGAAATTCGCAGTTTTGAAGATCCAGCGGGTCTGTTGGCGGCGAAATCGAGTCAGCGACCCGGTGAAACCGGCGTCTCCGGTAATTCCGGGCCAGCGCAAAACTTGAACAAAAATTCCCTGCCGACAGCGAGTTCGAGCCATAAGGTTTCCGGAAAGGGTTATTCGTCATCTTCATCGGCCAATGCAAACAAGAATGTCATTAAACGACCCACATGGGTCGAACGCCAGCGTGCGACTCTTGATTTCTATCTGGCCAGGCCGCTACATCTGGTGGTTTATGCGATTATTGCAATTTCGGTCTTGTTTGGCCTGTTTTTTTTCCAGCAGACTTTCATGCACGGTCGACTTATCATGCCGGTATGGTTGTTCGTTTTTATAATGCTCGCTTCGGTTGCGGCTTGTGCCGGGCTGGTATCGACCATGTCTGACTTTTTCGAAGGTTTTCTCGATAGCGCTTTCAGCTGTTCAGGCGGGGTGGCGTTGTTGAGCTTTCTTATCTGCACTAACCACATTTGCCCGCGCTGCAAAAAATATATGAACGTTGACAAGCGCACCCTGCGTTCTCCGACCTATACCTCAAGCGGGCTTGGTGAAAAAACCGTACATTGCGACAATTGTGGTTATCACAACGTTTCAACCTATACGATTTCGAGAAGAACAAAAAGTTCGAGCAGTTCTGGCCGCCGAAGCAGCGGTGGGCGCTGTTCAGGTGGCGGTGGCGGCGCCAGCTGGTAGTTATCTCAAAAGTTCAGTTGCCCTTTACCGGTTTGAGCTGAGAGATTACCCTGTGGTTGCGCCGGCTTAACAGGCAGGGTCAGTCGGTCGGGCGTGATTTTTTAAGATTGAAGACGCGCAGGTATTTGCCGGTAATATCTGGGAAATCTGAGAAAATTCCGTCGATGCCGACTTTTTCGAAGAGCACTTTGAGCAGTGCTTCAGACGAAACAGAGGCTGGTAATGAGTCAGCCCTGAATGTGTATGGGTGCACTTTGAGACCGGCCTGGTGCGCCCGGGCCACCAGATCAGAGATTATCGGCTGGCCTTTCGCATCGATACCGGTGATTATCTGACTGATAGAAGGCCCGATACCATAAGCGTAGCCGGCAACGGCTTCGATATCACAATCTTCTTCAATAAGCTGAATCAGGCGCAATTCGCACTTCAGTTCATTTTTGATGCGCTTGAGTTCAGCAAAATCAAAGCATTGCAGGAAAATATTATCGCTGCTGTTGCTGTAACCATAGTCAGCAAGGGTTTTAAGCACTATGGCGGTGATATCGCGCCCTTCGTTTCTATGCCATTCTGGTTCTTTTATTTCGGGGTAGATACCAATGTTTCGGCCGGTCGAATGGTTGAGGCCCTGAATCATTTCGATTTCTTCGCCGAGACTCGATAGCATGAATTCAGATTTGCCGAGCGGAAAGCGGCCGGAAAAAACAGCCCGGCCGGTTGCCAGATCGATGCGTTCGTGCACTTTGAGGGTTTTAATTTCGGCAAAGGTAAAATCTATAGCATAATAGCGGCCATCAGAGCGTTTTCGCTCAGGAAACCTCGTGGCAACATCGGTTACCGTGTCGAGGTGAATGTCGTGAATGACGATTGGCACATTGTCGCTGGTTAAAACGACATCCTGTTCAAGGTAATCGGCATCCATGTTATAGGCCAGAGCTTTGGCCTGCATGGTGTGTTCGGGCAGATAGGCGCAGGCGCCCCGGTGAGCGATGTTTATGGTTTTGTCCATGGCAGATACGCTGGTCAGGCCTCCGATCAGAAGAATCAGCAGAGCTTTCGCGATTTTTTTCATAGGTACCTCAAAAAGATATATTTCAGAAAAATTATAACAGTTTGAGATTCTCCATGCAGCAATTACAGTATTTTTACCAGCAATTCTCGTTGAGTTTTATAACTCGCATCAAAAGCCACTTGTGTTCAACTAGTTGTCTTTTAAAAGCGGAAGCTTCGGCCTATCAGCCGGGTTGCTTTTTCTACAGCGATTCGCTTCGCTCACAAGCTTCCGAAAAAGCAATCCCGTCTTCTC
>Ga0116170_10004354_pt1 | contig 12969 bp, 11 predicted proteins | sample AD_JPNHW1_MetaG_FD_89797 | JGI IMG/M metagenome (GOLD analysis project Ga0116170, IMG submission 89797) | Active sludge microbial communities of municipal wastewater-treating anaerobic digesters from Japan - AD_JPNHW1_MetaG | ecosystem: Engineered > Bioreactor > Anaerobic > Digestate | place... | reverse complement strand
GTTTTGCCCTCCAGGCAAAACGTCCGGTCTTTGCGGCATCGTTTGCAGGGAACTATGGGGTGCTCGACAAGCGTCGCTTATGCAATCGCCTGACCTGCCGAAACTATCATCTAGAGAGAGTTAAGTAAGCGTTTGCCATGCAAAAAAATACCGCCAAGACTACCAGATTTGCTTCAGCAAAGAATAGCCGCGAAATGATACAATTTTCGGTGCAATATATTTGACTTCAGAGCAAATAATGTTTAAATTTAAACGGAAAATTGAATTTTACAAGCTGCTCCAGATTATTGTGAGCATGCAGGAGGCAGAAAATTGAAACAGCAGATTTGCCAGGATATCTTCTGGGTTGGCGCTCTTGAATGGAGCAAGGAACACTTTCACGGTCATGAACTTTCGATTCGCCACGGCACCAGCTATAACGCCTATTTTATCAACGATGAAAAGAAGGTTCTCATTGATCTGGTGCGGTTATCGCAGTGCGACGATCTGTTCAGCCACATTGAACAATTCTGCAAGGTAGAAGAACTCGACATACTCGTCATAAACCATGCCGAACCTGATCATTCAAGTTCGCTGCCGCGTCTGCTTGAACGCAACCCGGGCCTGGAAATCTATGTCAGCCGGGGTGGCAAGCTTTCGGTTTCGCGGCATTTTCCAGGTTCAGAAGGCAATCTCAAAGTTGTGAAAACCGGCGACAGCATCAACATTGGCAAAAGAACCCTGAAATTCTTCGAAGCCCAGATGCTGCACTGGCCTGATACGATGTTTACCTTCTGCCCCGAAGAAAAAATTCTGTTCTCTTCTGATGCTTTTGGTCAGCATTACGCCAGCATCGAACGCTTTGCCGACCAGATTGACCAGAAGGGTCTGTGGTTCGAAGCAGAAAAATATTTCGCCAATATCCTCACTCTTTACTCTCAGCAGATTCTCAAGAAAATTGACGAATTTCTCAAGCTTGGCTGGCCCCTCGAAATTATTGCCCCGGCGCACGGTCTCTGCTGGCGGCAAAATCCGACCACCATCGTCGAAAAGTATCTCAAATGGGCAACCGGCACCCCCGAAAAAACCGCAGTCATCATCTTCGATACCATCTGGGGCGGCAGTGAGAAGATGGCCCGCGCTCTGGCCGAAGGGCTTGAAGACGAAGGCATAACTTATCGCATGTATAACGCCGGCACTTCTGACCTGGCCGATGTCATGACCGATATTCTAACTACCCGGGCCGTAGTGCTTGGCTGCCCGACCCTGAATAACGGCATTCTGCCACCCATGGCCCTTTATCTTGAAGAATTGCGTGGTCTGCGCTTTAAAAACAAGATCGGCACCACCTTCGGAACCTACGGCTGGAGCGGTGAAGCGGTTAAACGCCTTGAGGCCGGGCTTCAGGAAGCCGGTATCGAAGTAGTCCTTCCAGGTTTCAAATGTCAGTTTTCGCCAGGCAAAGACGACCTTGAAAAGTGTCGCGAACTTGGCCGCGAACTGGGAGTCAAAATCAAGGCTCCCTGAGCCTGGAAAGCCAGCGGATGTCTGCAAATTCACGGCGACCTGCCTCTGAAACCAGCGTTAATCTGCGAACCAGCGGGCGATTTTTGCGCAACAAAACTCACCTGCTGGTTTTGCTTCTGCTGATCAGCACGGCAGCTGCGGCAGCGCAGAGCTACGATCTGCCAGTGCGGGTCATTGCCCGGGCTGACGTTCACAGGCTATATTACAACCATTACAGTATCCGTGAATGTCTTGATGTTTATAACGACGACAACGCGAAACCCCTCGTCATAACCGGGGTAACAGCCAACACCTGGCGCGGTCACCAAAAAGACGCCATCGGGGAAGACTGGTTTGTGAACCGGGTTCCGCTGACTATCAAGCCTGGCAGGGTTTGGCGGGTTGTCGAACGCAAACGGGTGGTAATCGGCATGATTAAACGCGACTGGTGGGTTCGCTGGCTCAAGTTTAACATCACCACTAACCGCGGCGAATTCACCAGTAACTTTGTTGCTTCGCCTTTCAAAAGACCCGGTGAACTGCTTGACGAGCAACAGCAGCCACAAATAGACACTCTCAGCGAACCCCAGGCCCTCACTCCTTTTCAAAAGAAGTTTTCCAATGATAAAAACTGATTTTCACTGTCACAGCAATTATTCTCAAGATTGCCACGAAACCCCAGAACAGCTTCTGAGCGCTGCCGAACAAAAGCAGATTGATATTCTCACGATTACCGACCATGCCGACTTCGTGCCTGGCGACTCTATCTTCGACCCAGCCACCTACCTGACAAATTTACGCCAGCTTGCCAGCACGAACACAAAAGTCAGGCTGATGGCCGGGGTTGAACTTGGCATTCAGGCAGCGCATGCCGAGCGCTGTCGCTCTTTCATTGCCGGCCACAACTTTGACTTTATTATTGCTTCAATGCATCGCGCACTCGAACTCGACTTTTATTACGGCGAGTTTTACGAGCAGCACAAAAACGTTCATGAATGCTGGCAGATTTATCTTGAAGAGTCGCTGAAGGCTGTCAAAGCATTTTCAGATTTCGATATTTTCGGGCACCTCGATATTATCAGGCGTTACAACCTGACACGTGGCACCCTTATTCCAGACGAATTGCAACCAGCCCTCGATGAACTGCTTATCTGGCTTATCGAACACCACAAGGGCATCGAAATAAATACTTCCGGAAAACGCTACGGGCTCGAGTCGTTTCACCCGCATCCGGTTATTTTAAAGCGTTACCGGCAACTCGGCGGCGAAATCGTCACGATCGGCTCTGATTCACATGGTTCAGCCAACCTCGGCGAGGGTTTCAATGAAGCCGTTGAACTGCTCAAGGCCTGCGGGTTTAAGCGCCTAGCCTGGTTCAGCCAGCGCGAACTGCATTTTGCAGACCTGGAAGTTTGACTGCAAAGCCAGCGGCGACAAAACTGCAAATTTTTATGGCCTGCACTTTGCATCCCGGCGATTTTTTATTATAATCACAACGCCGAAATATTAGAGACCAAAAAATGGAGTAGATAAAATGGGAGAATTTTTCAGTGAAAGCAAGCATCAGCCAGTCTGTTTGCACGGCAAAAATTTTGTGCACCCTCATGACAAACAGAGTGCCGACGCCGTAATAGACGGTTTTAAACTGCCGGGGATTATCGACGTTCATTTTCACGGGGCCTTTGGCTGGGATTTCGCATTCGGAGACCCGGATCGCATTGAAACAATGCTCGACCAGATTCTGGCCAATGGTCTGACCGGGCTTTTTCCGACTCTTATAACCTGCCCCGAAGAACAGCGCTGTCAGGCTCTTGAAGACATCGCACTGGTGGTGCAGCGACGCAAATGCCTGCCGCTGCTGCACGGCATCTACCTCGAAGGGCCTTTTCTGGCGCCAGACAAGCGCGGTTCGCACCCAGAAGACTGCCTTCTCAAGCCATCGATGGCTCTGTTTTCAAAATGGCAGAAAGCGGCCAACGGGCTGATCAAAATCATCACCGTCGCCCCTGAATTACCCGGAGCGCTTGAATTTATCTCTGAAGTCAGCAAAACTGGCGTGACTGTTTCACTGGGCCATTCAAACGCTGACTGGGAAACCACCGAAAAAGCAGTTGCAGCAGGGGCGAGCCATGTGACCCACCTTTTCAATGCCATGCCCGCCCTGCATCATCGCCAGCCGAACCTTCTCAGCCATGTGCTGAGCAATCGCAAGATCAATATTGAGCTGATCGGTGACTGCGAACATATCGCCCCTGAAATTATCAGGTTCATCTTCGATATCTACGAAAGCAGCCAGATTATCCTAGTATCTGATGCGGTGGCTCCTGCCGGCCTGCCCGACGGCAATTACGATCTTTATAACACCAGGCTGGTTAAAACCGGTTGCCGCTGCTGCCTGCAAAATGGCGGTTTATTCGGTGGTGCGACGCTCCTCAGCGACTGCCTGCCAAGGCTCGTCGAAAAAGCAGGGCTGGCCTGGGGCATGCTCGGCGCTTCGGTCTGGCGCAATCCTTGCGACATTTTCAACATCAGGCCGCCCGAAACCGAAGTTTATTTCGACGCAAAAATGAACTGGCAGGCAACCCGTTACAATCACCACACCTGGTATTATCGCCCCTGACGTATCACCAGCAGATCTTCGCGACCGATGGCGATCAGCGCGGCATTCAGCACCGCCAGATCGTCGTCGAAGCCGAAAGGTTCAGCAAAATCGCTTTGCGCATCGTCAGTATCGATAAAGTATCTGATTGCCGCTGAGACAACCACCTGATGCCCCTCGGGCAACTTTGCAAACGACTGCAGCAATTTCTTGAAAACCCTGACCATCCGTTCGATCAATTCAATATCAATTGAGCTGTTGCTGCGGCTTTCGACAACTATCTTCTTCAGATACGCCCCGAGATCGGCATCAAGGTAATCAGCAGTGGCAGAATCGAGCGGTTGTTTATGCCGCGCAACTACCTTGCGCAGGCTTTCGGGCAGCAGATTTAAAAACTTCTGAAGAGTCTCTTCCATGGTGGGCCTCCCGGCAATTTCTTCCTCTTTCAGCTGCACCAGCAGTTCCAGAAAGGCTCCGGCATCCGCGAACACAGCTGCATTGGTATCCTGTAATATGTTCAGATTAACAGAATTTCGATCTTTTGGCTCGAAATAAATCTGTCTGAGAAGGGCGTCACCGCTTTTAAAAAGTCGCCCGATATCAGGCAGGCGGTTTTCAGCGAATTCAAACCGCAGATGATTGATAACCCTTGAGACTTTTTTGACGCCATTCTGCGCGGCGAGAATCCGCAGGCGGCTGATCGTGAATAATCCTTCAGAGTCTGCCGGAAGCATGCCGAAGCGGTCTTCGCATTCTTCACGAATCTCGTGCAGCAGAACCGGGTCGGTGCAGCGTGCCAGGCGTGAATAAAGTTCAACACGGGTTTCTTCGTCGGCGATATAAGTAGTCGGAAAGTAGGCTGTGACTGGAATTTCAATAGCGGCCTCGACTTTTTCGTGGTAAGCCTCACCACTTTTCGCCTTGGCCACCGCCTCTTCGAGCAATTCCATGTACAGTGAGAAGCCAATACTTGCGATATGGCCGCTCTGCGTCTCGCCCAGGATATTGCCGGCACCGCGTATCTGCAGGTCGCGCAGGGCAATTTTAAAGCCTGAGCCAAGGGCGGTATGTTCTTCGATTGTTTCAAGACGCTCTGATGCTTCGCGGGTCAGGCGGCGATTTTTCGTATAAAAAAAGTAAGCCCAGGCCTGGCGGGCTGAACGACCCACCCGACCGCGCAGTTGATACATCTGCGACAAACCGAGGCGTTCAGCCTCATCGACGATCAGGGTATTAACATTCGGTATGTCAAGACCAGATTCAATGATGGTAGTAGCAATGAGCACGTCATACTCGCGCTGCACAAAGGCGAGCATCGTCTTTTCAACCTGTTCTTCATTCATCTGACCGTGCGCGACGGCAATTCGCGCTTCAGGCACCAGTTCTCGCAGAAAGGCCATTTTTTTATCAATGGTTTCGACGCGATTATAGACGTAATAAATCTGGCCGCCACGCTTCAGTTCTTCGATAACAGCCCGTTTTACCCAGGCCGCATCAAATGGAGCCACGTAGGTTTGCACTGGTCGGCGGTCTTGAGGCGGTGTGTCGATGATACTGATCTGCCTGATTCCCGACATTGCCATCTGCAGGGTGCGCGGAATCGGTGTCGCGGTGAGGGTTAACACATCAATGTGTGCTTTCAGCTGTTTAAGCTTTTCTTTGTGTTTTACCCCAAAACGTTGCTCTTCATCGATAATCAGCAGGCCAAGATCACGGAAATTTATGTCGGAGGAAAGAAGGCGGTGGGTGCCGATGAGTATGTCCAGGGTTCCCGCGGTGGCCTTTTTAAGAATAGCCTTCTGTTCAGCGGGTTTACGAAGCCTGCTCACCATATCGACACTGACCGGAAAACCGTCAAAGCGCTTCATAAAGGTCTGGTAATGCTGAAAAGCCAGAATGGTAGTTGGCGAGAGAACCGCGACCTGCTTGCCCGAACAGACGGCTTTAAAAGCAGCCCGCATCGCCACTTCAGTTTTTCCGTAGCCGACATCACCGCAGACCAGTCGATCCATGGGTACAGGTGCCAGCATATCCTTTTTTGTTTCAATGATTGCTTTCATTTGATCGGGGGTTTCGGTGAACGGAAAGCGTTCTTCCATCTGACGCTGCATATCGCAATCATCGTTGAAGGCAAAACCCGGGCTGGAATGACGCTTTGCGTAGAGTTCGAGAAGTTCACGGGCAATCAGTTCAACATTTTTTCCGGCCCGGCTCTTTTCGCCGGCCCAGGCTTTCGAGTTGAGGCTGTGAATTTTCGGCACATAACCTTCGGCGCCGAGATAGCGGGTGACTTTGTGAACCTGATCTGTTGGCACATAGAGTTTGTCAGTGCCGGCATACTGCAGAAGAACGTATTCACGGGTATTTCCGCCGGCAGTCATGGTTTGAATGCCTCTAAACTCAGCAACACCGTGGTCGGCATGCACTACGATATCGCCTGGCACCATCTGCTGCAGATTAAAGATATTTTGCTGGGTAGCATGGCGGCGGGTCGTGGTTTCGCGTGCTGGGCCGAGATAAATATCTTCTTCAGAAAGGATCGAGATGCGGCGTTTGCTGTCTTTAAAGCCGCGGCGGGCATAACCTTTGAGAAACAAAACTGAACCGGCCTTGATGCCAAAGGGTTGCGCCGATGAATGAATTCTGACGTTGCGCTCACCCAGCAGGCCGCGCAGGTTGTTCAAGCGGTTCTCGTCATTGATAACGATGGCAACTGCCCAACCGGCATCGGTGGTTTGCCGCAGTTCTTTTAACAGGGTTTCACGCGAGGGGTCAGTTGGTGGGGGCTGAACTTCGATTCCCGAGAAAGCAGTGGCATCAGGATCACCGAACCTGCTGAATCTTGTGAAACCACGGCTGGTAATTGCCTCGGCAACGGTCAGGGGCGGGTGATAGTAAGATTGCGGGGGCTGTAAAGGCGTCAAGTCAGAGAGCTGGCGGTATTGAGCTTCCCAGGCAGCAAACAATTCAGTGGCAGCGGTGAGCGACTGGTCGCTTTCATCAATAAAGATACGGCAGTTCTGCCAGTATTCCCAGATAAAGCCATGCCCTTTTTCGACGAATGGCTTTAATTCTTTATAATCACGCGAATCAGGGTTAAGAAAAAAATGTTCAAGGCGGCGGTCAAGCAGGCTGGCCCGACGTTCATCGATGTTCTTCACTTCGCCGGCGATTCTTGAGGCGAGGTCGGCCAGTTCTGCTTCATCAGCCAGGTATTCGTTAACCGGAATAATGCGCAGCACATCGCGTTTGTCGAAAGAGCGCTGGTTGGCTGGCGAAAAAAGTTTGATCGATTCAAGTTCAGCCCCAAAAAAATCAAGGCGACTGGGAAACTCGCTGTCGGGCGTGAAAATATCGAGCAGACTGCCGCGTACAGCGAAGGTCGATTTTTCTTCGACAACGCTGCAGCGGCGGTAACCTGATTTAACGAGCCTGTTAATAAGGTCTTCTCGACGGATATCCATGCCGGCACGAATCTCAAAGCATGCCTGCAGCCAATGATCGGGTCGAAAAAAACGTTCAAGAGCCACTGAGACCGGTGCGATTACCAGGCCACCGCCACGAGCTTCAATACCCATGGCCGCGAGACGTGACGCCATTACTTCAGGGTCGGCGGCGGTCTGGTCATAAATAGACTCACGTTCTGGCAGCATGCAGACGAGTCGATGCGCTGCCGGGCCCATCCAGACAGATACCTGGCGGGCCAGGTCGCGGGCGCGTTCGGTTGAAGCAGTGAGCAGCAAGCTGACACCGGCATGCCGGGCAATAGCAGCCAGGCATATTGCCCCGAGAACACCGCCGCAACCGCTAAGGTTCTGGCAGGTTTCGGGCTGAACTGCTGCCAGAAAGTTTTCAAAAGGCTCGCCGCGGGTTCTACTGTTATTCATCTGAAGATTTCAGCCTCTTGCAATTGTTGCACCCTTTGTGATGCAAGTGTATAATACCTGTCGTCGAAGCATAGTACAGCAGAGCAATCTTCGTCAAGACTCCAACTGAAATTGGGGCCGGGCCAAAGTATTTTGCCCACCCCGGAACAGGAATGAAGTTGAAAGATACAGGAAAAACTAATCTCAACGCCTATCTTTTTGCCAATCTGGCAATTGTTGGGGTACTTCTGATCGGCATCTGGAACCGCAAGCCCGTCTGGGACGTCAACCTCAGGTTTCCGAATCTGCTGTTGATTCTCGTCATAATCAACACGGTGCTGTTGTTTCGCGAGAGCATTCTTGGCGGCGGGGGCAACCACCCGGCCAAATCGCAGCGCCGGCACGCCCGCAAACGGTCACGCAACCTGAACGAACTGCGTGCAGTTCTGAGAAATGCGACACAAATCGACGAAACCCTGCTTAATCAGACGATCAACAAACTTCATGCAATCTCAGGCTCAGAAACAGTTGCTCTCTACCTGATTGAAGGCAATCAGAGTCGCCAGCTGGCCGCCAGCGGTGAAATGCCGCCGGCTCTTGCCGGCAGTCGGTTCTTTATCAGGGGTGATGCTCTGTTGATCAAGTATTCTGGCAATCTTGGTGAAGAAGAAATTGGCAAACTATCAGGCAAAAAGCTGAGTTTCAAATCAGCGGTCACCAGGCTTGAAATGACTGCCCTGCCCTTGCAGCCAGGCACAGGCGCACCGGCAGTCTGCGTTTTTTCGAACCGCGAGCAGCACCGATTGCCGCCGCTCTCGCTTCCAAGTATCGCCCTCTTTCTTGAAACCTTGCTGGCATTGGTTGAGAATGCCCGCAACGAAGGGGGCGACACCCGCTACAAAGACAAAAATACCGGGCTGTTGTTGCATTCATGCTTCGCCGATTCTTTTGAAACCGAAGTTGAACGTTCTGAGCGTTACAAGCAGGAAATGAGCCTGCTGACCATAAGAATAAAAGGATACGAGGCCTTAGACGGCAGTCAAAAGCAGATTCTCGACCGAAACGCCGCTCAGGCTCTTAAACAGTCGCTGCGCCGCCTCGACCTGATGTTCTGCGGGCAGGCCGACCATGAATTTATTGCCATTCTGACCGAAACCGGTGTTCAGGTTGCCGGTATAGTAGCGCAGCGTGTGCAAAAATCATTTGCCAAACAGAACGAAAAGCATGATTTTATTAATAAAGACAATGTCAGCATGTTGATTGGCGCGGCCACCTACCCGGCCGACGCCACTCACGGGGCCGGCCTGCTTGAAAAAAGCCTGGATGCGTGTAACGAGGCAGCCAAAGACCCGAATGGCATTGCCGCTTTCAGCAACCAGAAAGACTGACAAGAAAGCTAACAGGAGCACACAAAATATGGAAACGACTGTAAAAGCAGTTTTTATTTTGAACGACAAGCGGGTTGAAGCTGAAGTTTCTTCGACCATGACAGTTCTTGAACTGATACGGCGCAATTTTCGGCTGACCGCTGCCAAAGAAGGCTGTGGCAAAGGCGAATGTGGTGCATGCACCATACTGTTGAACGGCGAACCGGTCAACAGTTGCCTGAAACTGGCAGCATCGTTGCATGAAAACGACCGGGTCGTCACTATCGAAGGGCTCGAAAAGGATGCAGTGATGCAGGCGGTTCAAAATGCCTTCGTCAGCGAAGGGGCAGTGCAGTGCGGGTTTTGCATACCAGGCATGACCATGACCAGCTACCACCTTCTCAAAAACAATGTTAATCCGACACCACAGCAGATCAAGCAGGCGCTTTCTGGCAACATCTGCCGCTGCACCGGCTACCGCAAAATCGAAGCCGCAGTCAGTAAGGCAGCCGAGAACAGGAGATTGGGCAAGTGATTAATATCAAGTTTTATAAACCGACGAGCGTCGAAGAAGCATGTGAATTGCTGACTCAGCCTGATCACCTGGCGATTGCCGGCGGCACAGATATGATTGTCAAACTTCGCAATGGCATGTTTCCGGGTGCCAGAGCACTTGTCGATCTGAGTGCTCTGCCATGGCGCTGCATCAGCGTCGAAAAAGAGCGAATGATCATCGGCAGCGGCTGCACTATGAGCGCAGTTGCCACGCACCAGGCGGTCAGGGAATTTTTTCCGGCCCTGGCAAAAGCGGCATCTTCAGTAGGTGCAGCCCAGATTCGCAATGCGGCGACCCTCGGCGGCAACATCGCTAACGCATCACCGGCCGGCGACACGATTCCGGCGCTCTATTCCCTGGAAGCAGCAGTAATGCTGGTCGGCCCATCAGGCAGACGCAGCATCGCCATAGATGAATTTTTTACCGGCCCTGGTCGCACTGCAAGCAAGCCTGGCGAGTTAATAGAAGGGTTTTCCCTGCCGTTACGCAAAACGCGAGGCGAATTTATCAAGCTCGGCGAACGGCGGGCGCACGCAATTTCGAAAATTAACATGGCCTTAAGTGTCTTCAACGACGGTCAGGTTCGTTATCGCATCGCCATCGGTTCGGTTGCCCCAACTGTATTACGCTGCAAAACAGCTGAAGAGCTTCTCGAAAAAAACAGCGGCAAACTTACTCCCGAGATTTTGGCCCAGGCGGCCAGCTTAGCCTGTGAGACTGCCAGACCGATAAGCGATATCAGATCGTCAAAAAGCTACCGCAAACAGATGGCCGGAGTTTTATTAAAGCGAGCACTTCTAGCAGTTATCTGAAAAGAGACTGAATACCCACGTGCGAAAAACACGCATTTTCAACCCGTGTGTTTTTCGCACTCATATTTTAGAGTTGTTTTGTGTGTTTTTTTGCACAGCCAATCAGAAAAGGGTACCCTCGAAAATTACTAATCACAGGATTTTGTCTTGCCGATAACAGTTAATAGAAGGCAACCAGTTTGCCTGTAATGTTATTGGCATCAATTTTGCTTTATAAAATTTACGATTAATGATTAAGCAGACTTGACACGGATTCAGACAGAGAAGAGGCTGAAAATGAGAAAATTGCTCGGGTTTTTATTTCTGCTGGCTCTGATCTTCTGCTGCAATATTCTGCAGGCGCTGACTCCGCTCGAAGTTTTCAATGATGGGCGCCGGGCTTTTGACCTTGGCCGTTGGCAAGAAGCCAGTGAGACCTTTACCAGATTCATGACTACCTGGCCCGATCATAAATTGCACTATGACGCGCTCTATTATTTTTCGCTGGCGGCGGCACGCACTTTGAACCAGCGCTCTAAAGAATATTCAGATGCACTGGTTGATGACCTGGCATCAGCTATCGGCACCCTTACAGTCGAACTGCCGGGCAAAGACCTGACTGAGTTGAAGGCGGCGGTCAAGCTTTCACGCGCCGATTCGCAACCGGCAACATGGTCAGAACTTTCAGGCCTGACTCCGGTCGAGTTGTTGCATCATCTAAGGCGTGGCTGGTATCCAGAACCCCACGCCACCCCCCTTGAGACTCTTCACTGGGGCTACACCTGGCAGCAACAGAACAAGCAGGGCATTTCGCCTGATTTGCAGGCGAGAATCGCACTGCTGAAGGCCCAGGCGCTGTGGCAGATCATGCTTTCCCCCTTGTCAATGTCTGCTAACTCAGATATACTGAAGACATGGAAGTGTTGGCCAGTGCACAGCTGTTTTGAAACTCAATTGAATTATGGTTTTCAAAACGGTACGCCTGAGATCAAACGCGATCTGGCTTTGCTTGGCTACAACTACGATTGTTTCAAACGAGGTGGCTTCAGCCGCGCTGGCGAACCGATTCGCAGTCGGTGGTTCGCTTATCTTTCTGAGCGTGGTATCAATCTTCAGGAGGCCTGGTGCCCACGATGAAGAATCTTAAGCCAAAACTTAAGATACTGGTAATTGTCGTGCTGGTTCTTGCCCTGGCACGATATTTTGCCTACATTCCATCGGCTACCAGCATCGACTTTGGCACGCTGCGCCAGAATCTTTCGAGCTTGGGTATCAGAACCGACTTTTTAGAGCCAGAACCGGCATCCCTAAGTGTTGAGATCTCTAAAGTTGAAATCGAGCGCATTGCCGAGCGTGATAAACACGTCAACGAAACCCGGGCCAAGCAATATATCGAGTCAGCGACCACCGATTATTATCAGGGCAGCTACGAAGAGGCTCTGCGTCGTCTTGACCGTGCCCGTATCTACGACCCGAGCAACTTCAGCATTTTTAAACTGAGCGGCCAGATTTTTTTCGAGAAGAGCAAATATCGCAAAGCCTTCAACGACTGGGAACGAGCCAATCAGTTGCCGAACGATGACCGCACCATCACACGTGATATCGACGTGCTAAAAAGACTGATTCGTTACAGCCGCACCGAAATTGACCGGTTAAATCGCACTTTGAATGTTCAACCAGATGATCGGGTGGCCCGGGCTCGACTAAAAGAACTCGAAGAACAGATGCGCGAATAATTGGTGTACAACCGGCGCTTTTCAGCCGATAGGTACATTCGATGAACGCCGAATATCATAGCCCAGTTGCCAGTCTTTATCAGGTTGACGGTCAACACAGTTTTTTCTGTGATCACCCGGCTTATGCCGGCGACTGGCCTGAAGGCTTAGTTGCCAACCCTCAGTTCGGGTTGCTCAACAATCGCCTCAAATTAAGGGAATTCTGTCAGGCCGGCAAATTTTTGACACCGGCTTTTTTTGCTGCCGATCAATTTGCCAGGCTCAGCGCCTGGGCTGTCAGGCAGAACCAATTTCCGATGGCAATGAAAAGCGCTGTCAATATGGCTGATGGCGCAGCATCTTTTGTTCTGAAAGCTTTTCGCGAGCTTCCAGAATTCTTCGAGCTTATCAACAGCCAGCAAGCCGGTTCGGTGCTGCTTGAGGAGTTTATTATACCAAAAGCCCGGGTCGAGGTCACCTGGTTAAACGGCAGCATTAGACTGATAGCCCGTTCCGGGTTGGATAAATAAATGCGATTCCTTCAGGCATGCAGGCCTTTTCCGGCAAAGGTCCGGGAGACCTTTTGCCGG
>Ga0116170_10004353_pt1 | contig 12973 bp, 7 predicted proteins | sample AD_JPNHW1_MetaG_FD_89797 | JGI IMG/M metagenome (GOLD analysis project Ga0116170, IMG submission 89797) | Active sludge microbial communities of municipal wastewater-treating anaerobic digesters from Japan - AD_JPNHW1_MetaG | ecosystem: Engineered > Bioreactor > Anaerobic > Digestate | place... | reverse complement strand
GATGAGGTCTGGAATAACGTCTTCAGGCCCATCAGGCAACCTGACTGGTGGAAAGGTGATGGTGAATATCACGGTCCGCTGTCAACAACACCCGTATCTGATCTTGAAAGAGATCTGCGCAGCGGCAGGTTTGTATTCACAGCCGAGATGGCTCCCCCGCAGAGCTGTGGCACAGAAAAGATGTTATCGGTGATTGAACAGATAAAGCCATATGTAACCGCAATAAACTTCACTGATGCATCTGCTGCACGGCCAAAAATGTCAAGTATAGCCTGCTGTAATATTGCCATCGACAAAGGAGCCGAGCCAGTGCTTCAGATATCAGCCCGCGACACTACAAGGGTAAGGCTCCAGTCTGACATTATTGGTATTAATGCCATGGGAGTAAGAAATGTTCTCTGCATATCCGGAGACAGCAACCGCGTAAGCCAGTCTCCCCTGGGGAACATGAATATACTCGATGTTGACTCCGTTCAAATGCTGTGGATACTAAGGCGGATGAGAGATGAAGGCATATACCTCGATGGCAGGATCATTAAGGAGAGACCCGCGTTTTTCCTTGGTGCAGGTTCATCACCATTCGCACTAAAACCTGAACTCCAGGCAGTAAGGGACCAAAAAAAGATTAATGCGGGGGCTCAGTTTATCCAGACTAATATTATTTTTGATCCCGACAGGCTTGACAGATGGCTTGAACAGCTCGATAAGAGGGATGTGCTTGACAAAGTTTTCATACTGGCAGGTGTTGCCCCGCTGAAAAGCTATAAATCCGCGCTTTACCTTCACAACAAGATACCCGGTGTATACCTTCCGGAAAAGGTGCTGAAGAGAATGGAAAGAGCAGGAGATGGTGAAAAGGAAGAAGGCATTGCAATTGCCGTTGAGACAATAAATGCCCTGAAAGGCAGGAAAGGTATAAGCGGCATTCACCTTATGACAATGAGCTGGGAATCTGTCATTCCCGAGTTGGTAAAATCGTCAGGCATTTATAACTGTTAAAAACAGGACTTTTGCCGGTACTGAAAATGGACATCACACATTTTAAAAAGGAGTTCACCGTGAGTGACATGGGAATTACTCCGGAAGCAATAAGCCGGGTGATGGGCTATATAAATAATGACACGCCTGAGCCTGTTCTCATCCTTATAAAAGAAGCCATCTCAAAGATTGCAGGCTTTGGTGATATCAGGGCTGAGTATAAAATCTTTGAAAGCATCACCTTTAACAACACCGATAAAAGTATCTTAATATCGGGAAAAGCCTTTAACCTGAGCAATATAATCTACAACCAGGTAAAAAAGTCATCTGCTGCCGCCCTGTTCATATGTACCGCCGGCAAATCAACAGATGCACTCATAAGAAGTGCAAAAGAAGAAAAGGACCTGTTGCTTGAGTATATCTATGACGTAATTGGATCAGAGATTGCTGAAGCTGCTGCCGCTGAAATGGAAGAGCATCTCAGAGAGGCTTCAAAAAATGAGGGATTGAATATTTCCATGAGGTTCAGTCCGGGTTACTGCGGATGGATGCTGCAGGAGCAAAAACAGCTGTTCAGCTTTTTCCCCGACAACTTTTGCGGGATAACCCTCACGGCCTCTTCGTTTATGTCGCCCATAAAGTCAGTAAGTGGCATAATAGGCATTGGCTCCTGCCAGTATAAATCTGTCTATCAGTGCCATATATGCAATGATAAAAATTGCATTTACCGGAATAAAAAAATGCATCTATCGTAATAAAAAAATGCAATTTTATTATTGTAGAGACGTTGCATGCAACGTCTCTACGGTATATGTATCCAATATTACCAGATTAATGATGTGTCTTTATTAATACGAACGCTCTCGGGTGGTCCCAGGTAGGAAGGTTTCTCTCCGCCTGCATCAACGACAATCTTCTCAAGTACCACACCGGGGTCAATCATCCATATCTTTAAGGTGTGTTTTCCGCTCTGACTGATAATGTGCTGTGAAGATATCTTCCTGCCGTTATCAGCAACGCTCCTCTCCCAGTCGTGGTTGCCGTTTTGTGCATTATAGCCACCGGGGAGGACCGTTACCACCTGAGGCGTCTGTTCATCAAACGATACTCCTATGTGTACATCACGCCCGGGGATAAAATTCAGCGAGGGTGCCAGGGAGAGCTTTACGGAGACAGTATCAGCAGTAAACAGGTACATATCATATTCCAGGTTTGGTGAGTTGACTCCCGGCAAAGCTGCAGGGACATCGGGCTTCGCGGTGGCACGCATTGCCGACAGGGTCTTGCCATAACCTTCTATATTTTCCCATGAAGAACCATCTGAGTCATTCTTGCGTGAAAAATGCTCAGCCTCAATAGAAACACAGCCTCCAGATTCAACAAACCCACTGAATTTTGTATTCGCAGGATCGGAACTTTTGAATGCAACCACTTCAACAGAGGTTTCTCCTCCTGCTCCTCTGATAAGTATGTTGCCTGCGTTCCGTCCTTCGGGTAATGATGACCAATCAATAAGAACCTGAAGGCGTGTTTCCTTTTCAACAAGTCCGCTTCTTCTATGCAATAAAATCCACGGTTTGTCTGTCTGGCAGGTATATGAAAACGGTTCCCTGCCTTTATTAAATATGTCGATATATCTCTCACGGCTGCTGAAGTTGTCTGTCTCAGGGAGAATAGCCTTTGCCGTGCTCCCGGGCCAGCTCTCTGCCGATCCTTCAATGGCGATTCCCATCCCGGCTTCTTCTGGCAGTTCAACTCTCTTAAGGTTTATTGCCCTCAGACTGTTTGCCGGAGGATCAAACCAGCTAAAATACCCAAGGTGAGTCTGGTCCATAAAATGATTCCATTTACCTCCGGCGAATGTTCTGTTATAGTAACCCATCATGGCTGTATCGGCTTTAAACAAAGCCTCTACGGTATCAGCCATATCATTTGTTGCAGCTCTGCCCTGTCTGGCATACAAAGCATTTTTCCCTGCCGCAACATAAAGCTCATTTAACATTGCTGACGCTTTTACAGGGAAGAGCACCAGCTGGTAAAAAGCATCACGTAAATCAGGAGAAAGCCTTTCATTTATCTCCTCTGCTTTCCGTACAAGGTATTTATAATCCTCAACCACAGTCTCTGCTTCATTGTAATCTGTCAGGCTGTAAGTTGACGGCGATAACAGTTCGGGTTTCCTGCGGCCGTTATATCTTGTATATGATGAAAGGAGAAGCGCAATATCAGTGGCATTTTCTTTTCCAAACTGTTCAGCAGCCCATTTTTCCGTATACTCATCAATATTATTATTATTGAATTTTTCAGTGTTCCAGGCCATTGACATAAAGTAATCCATGGGCAGTTCATATCCTTTAAAATGTCCCACATTGACGATCCATATTCTGTCGGCGCCATACTCTTTTGCCAGTGACATCTGGTCCCATATTTTAGGAATAGGGTTGGTGTTTATCCACTGATAGCTGCGTGGGCCGCCATGATAGTCAAAATGGTAATATATTCCTGCACCCCCTGAGCGGCCACGTTCATCCGGTGTTGGCAGCCGTCGTATGTTTCCCCAGTTATCCTCTGCCCATAGAAGCGTAATATCTTCAGGGACTCTCAGTCCGGCATTATAGTAATCCTGAATCTCCTTATAAAGGCACCACAGCTGTGGTATTTTAGTCACATCCGGATTCATCTCTTCGGCCAGTATCTTTCGCTGGACATCAATTATTCCTTCAAGGACACTGATGTTTGCTTCAGGTCCTCCGGGAGCCATCTCAGTGTCATTGGCTCCTCTCAGTCCCATTGTTATGATGCTTTCAAAGTCTTTGTTTCTTTTGATTCCTTCCCTCCAGAAATTAGTGAGCACTTCGGCGTGTTTTGAGTAATTCCACGGGCCAAGTGATTTCCAGTAGCGTCTGTCCCACTCTTTCTGAGCCCTGAGCATTGGTTCCTGGTGTGAGGTACCCATAACTATCCCATATTCATCAGCCAGTGCCGGGTTTATAGTATCATCTTCATTGAAAGCATTATTCCACATCGCCGGCCAGAGATAATTGGCTTTCAGTCTCAATAAAAGCTCAAAGATCCTGGAATAGAATTCATGGCCATAATTCGCCACACCTTCCGGCACCGGTGGCATCGCGGATGGTTTCACCATTCCATATTTCCACGCCACCCAGTTTGAGAGTGCAGGTGCTTCATCGTTTATAAATATACCCCGGTATTTAACTGAAGGTTCACCCTGAACATACCGGCCTTTTGAAATAAAAACCCTGTCATGATGTATAGGAGTCACATCAGCCCACCAGTACCAGGGTGAGACTCCCATTATTCGCGATATCTCATAAATGCCGAAAATAGTACCCCGCTTGTCACTGCCTGCTATCACCAATGCCTTTGAGACTCCTTTAAACGGTTTTTCAATGGTCTGGATAACAAAACTCTCCCACTTCCCGGATACATCACTTATCTGTATTTTGCCTTTCTCCACCAGGTTGTCAATAAGAGGAGAATGTCCGATTGTTCCGGCAATTATCAGGCTTTTTGATCCTGCGATGTTGTCATAGCTTATGACAGGCTTAAGTCCACATACCTTCTCAATATCTGACTGCAGGTCCGAGACAGCTCGTTTCACTCCGGGATAATCATCAGAGCTTATTAAAATCTGGCATACCCTGCCTCTGGCAGCAACCGGAAAACTGTTACCCTGTTTTGTGAATGAGGCCAAAGGGGCATCTGCTGCAAGGGATAAATACGGGAAAGCCGCAAATATCAGTATTGCAACGAGGATTACCTTTATTTCATTTTTTGCATTCATAAGACTACCCCCCGATAACTGTTATAAGCTAATAACAAACGTACTTAATGAGCCGGCTTTCAGCAATACAGGATTTGTCACAGAGATGGCACCAAGGTCAGTGTAAATGGCAACATCGGTTGATTGCACTCCTGAAATAGCAGTAACTGTTTTTCCTGAAACCTTTAAATCAACTTTCAGGTCGATTATTCCCGGATTTACAATCACCAGTGTGATTTTATCACCGGCATTGTTAATGAAAGCTGAATAATCCAGGGATATGGAGTTGGATCCGGCATCAATCCTGAAATCGCCTGCATTAACGTTTTTGGCAAAATGCTTCATCATGTAATAGAACGGTGTGATGGTATAATCTCCGGAATAATTTATCTTGATCATTGCTTTATCATCATCTTCTCCCCACACCATGTCCCAGTAAATGTACCCGGATGAATTTGCCAGATTGAGATTTCTGATGATAAACTGAGCCGTTTTCAGCCATGTCATGCCGGAGTATTCCGTCATGATATTGGGTCTGTCGCCATAACCTGATGCTATCATTGAAAGCAATGACTCCGTTTCGCTCATCGGGGTGGATGAGGAGAAATTATAAGTGTGGTAGCAATACATTTCAAGGTATGGCTTATCCTTAAGCACATCGGTGAAAGCGCCGAATGTGTTTCCGCCGAAACTGCTTTGTCCGATATTCTCTGCCTCGGGTCCTATCATCTTAGGAGGATTGGTCCGTTTACTTAGTCGTTTATAAACGCTGTCAAAAGCATTTTCATAGCCAGGGTACTCAGATGTCTCTGAAGGTCGCCATATACATGTCTCCCATCCATCGGCTCCCCAGGATGGCTCATTTTGTATGCTTATGTAATCAGGTGAAAATGTTATATGATCAAGGATATCGTTCCAGTAGTCTGCAAAAGCTGAGTAAACAAACCCGTTTGCATCCTTTGCCAGTGTCCCATTATTTAATTTGCCATTGCTCTTTAATGATGCCGGGGGCCCCCAGGAACTGAGCAGTATCTGCACGTCAGGGTTAGCCTGCCGGGCAAGGGTAAAAAGCTGGTTTGTGGTGTTGAATGATGTTTTCATTCCATCAGATACCATCGATTCAGCCGACTTGTTTGACGGATAATTAAGCGGATAATACCAGTTTTTAAACCTGAAAATATCAGCCCCTAGATCTTCAAACAGGTAATGGCAGATATTGGTTTTACCGGGACTTGACATGACCCTGTCGGAATACCATGTCAGGGCTCCGCCAAAACCAATCATCTTCTGGTAAGTCTGGGTCGGATCTATAGTTACAGTGTAAGTGACGGTATTATCTTCTTTGTCACTATCCTTCTGGCATGATGACAACAACAATAACATGCACATGCCAGGAACAAAAAAATGCCTTTTCATTTTTAAAAATTTCAGGTCCGAAAACATCAATCAGTAAAGAGAAGATCTGACAGGCCATTGCAATAGCCTGTCAGATCAATATGCAAATAATATCAGTGTTTTACTGTCTCTTCTACTCCTTTACCTTGAGAATAGCTTTCTTAAGGTCTTCGTCGCGCGATGATGATCCTGTTAGTATCTCAAACTCACCAGGCTCAACAGCAAATTTCATATCTACACCATGATAAGCGAGCTTTTCAGGGGTGATCTCAAATGTGACGATTTTCTTTTCTCCGGGTTTAAGAGACACACGGGTAAAGCCCTTAAGTTCCTTTACAGGTCTGGTAACAGAGCTTACAACGTCGTGTACATACATCTGTACAATCTCATCACCTTCCCTGCTGCCTGTATTTGTTACTTCAACAGCTACATTTACAGTCTCTCCTGTCTTTATAACCTCTGTCTCAAGCACCGGATCACCGTATTTAAACTCTGTATAACTCAGTCCATATCCAAAGTGGAACATAGGTTTCACATCCTGAGAGATGTAATCAGCAAACTGGGCGCTGGGTTTATGGTTATAATACATAGGTAACTGTCCTACTGATTTTGGTACGGTGATGGTCAGTTTACCCGATGGGTTTACATCGCCGAAGATAATATCTGCAGCAGCATGACCTGTCTCCTGGCCCATGTACCATCCTTCAATTATTGCAGGTACCTGAGGTATAAGGTTATTAATTGTAAGTGGGCGCCCATTTGTCAGGTAAATGATAACAGGTTTACCGGTTGCAATAATAGCCTGAGCCAGTTCATTCTGTTCTCCAAAGAGATCAAGGGTCATGTTATCGCCTATATGGTTTTTCGCCCATGCTTCGCGGCACAGGTGTTCGTTCTCCCCTATTGCCAGTATTACGACCTCAGCCTGTGATGCTACTTTTACAGCTTCATCAATAAGCTTCAGATTCTCTTCCCGTGAGGCAAAGACGATGTCGTCATACTTCCAGTTAAAGTAGCTTAAGGAGGTGTTCTCAGTTAGCTTGCAACCCTGTGCAAAAAGCACTTTTGTCTCCTTGCCTGCCTTTTCCCTTATGCCTTCAAGAAGGCTTGTCTTTGAGTAAGGCTCACCTGCATAACCGCCAAAATAAAGGTCAGATGCGCATGGTCCTATGACGGCGATGCTCTTGTTTGCTCCTTTTTTAAGAGGAAGAATGCCATCATTTTTAAGAAGAACTATTGATTCGCGGGCCGATTTCAGAGCAAGGTCGCGGTGTTCCGGTGCCTTGCTGACAGCTATTGCTTTTTCTGCATCGACATAAGGATTCTCAAAGAGACCAAGCTCAAACTTGAGTGCAAGAACCATCTCAACAGCCCTGTCTATGTCTGCCATGTGAATTTTTCCTTCTTTCAGTAGTGCCGGGAGATGTTTATAAAAATTATCTACCGGGAACTCATACTGCACGCCTGTGTTAAAGGCAATCATTGCAGCGTCTTTTTCATCTTTGGCAACAAAGTGTTTATTGAAAAGCTGGTCAATGCCATTATAGTCAGAGACAACCATTCCTTCAAATTTCCACTCTTTCCTCAGCACATCCTGTATAAGCCATTTATTGGCATGAGATGGCAGACCATCGACTTCGTTGTATGAAGGCATTACAGATGCAGGTTTTACATTGTCGATGCACATCTTAAACGGAGGCATGTGAAAATCCCTCAGCACGCGCAGGGAGTAGTTTGCCGGGCCCTGATTCTGTCCTCCTTCTGACTGTCCATGGCCAACAAGATGTTTCAATGTTGCGGCCACATGGTTTTCAGCCACCTTGCCGGTGGTTGTTCCCTGCAATCCTTTAACGGCAGCGCAGGAGAGCATGCCATTCAGATAGGGATCCTCGCCATATGTCTCTTCGGTCCTGCCCCATCGTGGATCACGGCATACATCAATGACTGGCGTCAAAGCATGGTGCGTCCCTCTTGAGCGCATCTCATGAGCAACAACTGAATAGACTTTCTCAAACAGTTCAGGATCCCATGAACATGCCAGTCCTATTGCCTGCGGGAAAACCGTGGTTTCGGGTCTCATCATGCCATGCTGACCCTCATCAACAAATATTGCAGGTATACCCAGGCGTGTCTCTTCAACAAGATATTTCTGAATCTTGTTCCTGATCTCAACCGTCTCTTTAATCTTAAATGGAGCCGGGTGCACCGAGTTACATCCGTTTCCAAATATCTCTTTCATCTTTACCGGATCACTCAGTGTCTCGGGAGTATAGTCTTCCACCCCCCAGTTCCAGCGACCCATAAGCTGTGCCACCTTCTCCTCAATTGTCATCTCCTTCATCAAATCTGCAACACGTTCTTTCACGGGCAGAGATGGGTTCTTATATTTTTTATCCATATTGATTTTATTATTTTGAAATGTGATTACTCTCCTTTTGCGGTTTTTATTACAGACCAGAATGCCGGCTTGGGCTGATAGTTCCGGTCAAACAACAAGGGATAGTTTGTTCTGCCAACAATTGGCCATCCGTTCTTCCATGAATATCCGTCGTGGATACCCCAGAAAGTGACCCTGGTGATATCTTTCTTATGCTTCATGAAGATGGTAAACAGGTCTGAATACCGGTTTGCAAGCTGTGTCTGCACAGAGTCGGGGCAGCCATTTTTATATGGGTTCAGCTCCTCAAGATACTTAGCCTGCTGCTGAATATCCGCGCCATATACTTCGGGTGGTGTAGGCAAAACATTTACCTCCATCTCGGTTATCACAATCTTTACACCAAGGGCTGCATATGCAGAGAGGCTCTCATCGAGTTCATTCAGATCGGGCTCATCGAGATGCCAGTGACCCTGAATGCCAACTGCATCGATCCTTGCTCCGTTCTGCTGAAGAGATTTGATTATTGGAATAACGCCATCTCTTTTTACCTTCTGCTCATTATTATAGTCATTATAGTAAAGCTCAGCATCAGGATCGGCTTCATGGGCATACTCAAATGCCTTCTGAATATAGTCTTCACCAATTATCTGGTACCATAGCGACTTACGCATGGCACCGTTGTCGTCTATTGCTTCATTAACGACATCCCAGCCTTTTACCTTGCCCTTAAAGTGACCAACAACGGTAAATATATGATCTTTCATTCGTGCAAGGAGTGCATCTCGGCTTAGAGTATTTCCGACAGAGTCTCTGAAGACCCAGTCAGGAGTCTGTGAATGCCAGACAAGCACATGACCTATCAATACAAGGTTGTTTTTCTGAGCGAACTCAGCAATACTGTCGGCTTTGGCAAAACTATAAACGCCTGGTGCAGGATGGATCCTCTCCCATTTCATCTCATTCTCTGCAGTAATTGAGTTGAAGTTTTTTATGATGAAGGGTTTGGCAAGGGGATCTCTGCCATGAACCTGATATGAGTTCATCGCAGTACCTATCAGGAAGTCATTTTTAAAAACTTCCTTTAGTTCCGGCGTAGTTTTTTTGCATGATGCAGTTGCCAGAATCAGTAAAGCAAGGGTCAGAGGCAGAAACTGTGACTTCTTCATATCTCTTTGCTTAAGCTTCTGTATAATTCTTACGACGTTCAGCCAGCTCATTCTGCATCTGTATCTCAGTCGACTTGTTTATCTTATAAAATGCCAGAATGATAATCATAGCAACGATAGCAATGGAAGGATAAATACTTGTTGAGAGTCTGATGCCTTCCACTGCCTGGGGTGTCTGTGTAATAAATGACTCGCCTTTTGCAGGTGCAACATAACCGTACCACTTAAGCAGCATACTGCTTATTGCTCCACCGATAGCCAATCCAACCTTCAGTCCTATTACCACACCGGCAAAGACTGTTGCCGTTGATCTGCGGTTGAACTTCCATTCTGAATAATCGGCCACGTCGGCCATCATTGCCCAGGGAACAGGCATGGTAATACCCCATGAGAAGTTGAAGAGTATCTGAAGAAGGAGAACCATTGTAATGCTTGATGGAGGCACGATATAGAACATGGCGGCAAAAATGACAGCCAGTGCCAGTCCAAAGACAAAGACATTTCTTTTTCCATATCGTCTTACCAGGGCGTTTGACACCGCAATCCCTACGATAGCGGCCAACTGTCCGGCAATATTTGTTATGCCAAAAATACTGTCTGAAGGAACAGCATTTTCGCCTGCAAGCCCTATTACTCCGAGAAGGCCTCCCAGGCCGCTGTTAAGCTTATCCATATAAGCTGTCATGCTTTCTGTGCTGAGGTAATATTTAAAATAGAACAGCAGCATTCCGTTTCTCAGAGAGTTGAAGATGAACATCATTAAAAAGACGACGAACATGATAACCCATGGTTTGCTTCCCAGCAGGTCAGAGATATCCTGTTTAAGAGATTGTTTTTGTTCCGGGTTTGGTTTTATACGTTCTTTTGTCCATGAGAATGTAAGAATAAAGAACAGCACAGCCAGAACCGAGAAGATACCCATTGTTATCATATATCCCTTTGCGCTGTCGCCATGGCCAAAATGGTTTACCATTGGTTTTGCAAACCCAAGGATAGCAATGGTGGCAAGTACCACAAATACAAAGCGCCATGAGAAGAGACTGTTGCGTTGTTTCTGGTCACCTGTAATGACACCGCTGAGTGCAGAATAAGGAATGTTGTTAGCCGAGTATACGAGCATCAGGAATATATAAGTAATAAAGGCATATATTACCTTTCCTGTATTTCCTGCATTGGGAGTAACAAATGCCAGGAATCCGAATATACCAAAAGGAAGGGCTGTCCATAAAATCCATGGACGATATTTACCCCAGCGTGTGTTGGTGCGGTCGGCAATGACGCCCATCACGGGGTCAGCTACAGCGCCAACCAGTCTCCCTACCAGGAAGAGGGCAGCAATGGCTGTTGCGCTTATCCCAAAGGAGTTGGTGTAAAAATCGAGCTGAAGCAGCATTATGGTCTGAAAGACAAAATTGGCTGCAGCATCACCAAGGCTGAAGCCAACTTTCTCCCGTACTGAAATTTTTTCTGAGTTGAAGTTCATATTTTTTTAGTTATGGCAGATTAGTTAATATTTATATTTAGGTATAAAAATTATAATTAAGACAAAGCATAAATTGTTTTAATATCCAAAAAGAAGAGCTAAAAATAAATATTATGATTTACTTTTGCAACCGATTGCATTTTTATTTCAAAATATTTCACTGTTTATACATTTATTGTTTATTTTGCACTAATGCTTGAACTATGAAAGACTCTGGAGAAATAACTATTTACGATATAGCGAAGGCTTTAAACATCTCGCCTTCAACCGTTAGCAGGGCTCTTAAAGACAACCCCAATATTCGTAAAGAGACAAAAAAGAAGATTTTTGCCGCAGCGCGTGACATGGGCTATCAGCGCAATAAATTTGCCAGCGATCTGAGACAAAAAAGAACCAGCACACTGGGTGTTATTGTGCCCAGCCTGAACAGTTACTTTATGACATCCGTAATATCCGGTATTGAGAAAGTAACAAATCATTACGGCTATAATCTTATAATAAGTCAATCGCAGGAAACGGTAAAGAAAGAGATAGACAGTGTAAACACGCTATTTAACAGTCGGGTGGATGGATTGCTTGTTTCGCTGGCATACGACACCAAATCGCTTGATCATTTCAATGTGTTGTTTAAGAAGAACATACCTGTGATATTTTTCGACAGGGTCAGTGCCTGCAACAATTGTATAAGTGTCATCATTGACAATTACCAGGCCGGATATGACATGACAACGCATTTGATAAATCAGGGTTGCCGTCGTATTGTGCATCTTGGAGGCATTCAGACCAGGAATGTTTACAGGGATCGTTTCAATGGTTACAAGCAGGCGTTGTCTGATAACGGATTGCCATTTGATGAGAGCCTGGTTATAATCGGCCGGCTTAACGACATGGTGGGGTCTGAGATACTATCAAGGATATTAAGCATTGATCCTTTGCCGGATGGCATTTTTGCATCAAACGACACTTCTGCTGTCTCGGCAATGTGCGAGTTAAAAAAGGCCGGTATCAGGGTGCCTGAAGACATTGCCATTGCAGGATTTAATAATGACCCCATCAGCCGGTATGTTGAGCCCGATCTCAGCACAGTAAACTATCCGGGTAAAGAAATGGGAGAAATTGCCGCGCAAACCCTTATAAACAAACTAAATAACCTCCAATCAACCAGCCTGAACACTATAGTACTTTCGCATTCATTAATGCTGCGTAAGTCGACACAGAAAGAAACAAAGATTGAGTCCTGATATCATCAGGTCACCTTCTATTGTTCCGAAGGAAACAGATTTATCAAATATATTAACAGAATCAGAAGGAGAATGAACAAAAAGGTTGATGAGCAAAAAGTTGCAATAGTAACAGGAGGAGCATCCGGGCTGGGATATGCTATTGCCAGGAAATTTGCAGCCAACAACATCAGAACCATTATTATGGGTCGAAACGAGGCAAAGCTTAAGGAAGCATGCGAATCCATCGGGGCAAATTCAGAATATATTAAATGTGATGTCACCGACTTCAAATCGCTTCCCGGTATTGTGGAATCCGTAATCAGAAAATACGGCAGAATTGATATACTGGTAAATATCGCAGGCATTCATTTAAAAAAACCTTTTCTTAAAGTTACCGATGAGGAGTTTCATCAGGTATTGCTAACCAATACGGCCGCAGTGTTTTCAGTGACACGTGAGGTTGTAAGAGAGATGAAAGAGAGGCACTCAGGATCGGTGCTGAACATAAGCTCAATGGCAGCCCAGTATGGCATACCACTGGTCATAGCTTATTCTGCAGCCAAG
>Ga0116170_10004352_pt1 | contig 12974 bp, 11 predicted proteins | sample AD_JPNHW1_MetaG_FD_89797 | JGI IMG/M metagenome (GOLD analysis project Ga0116170, IMG submission 89797) | Active sludge microbial communities of municipal wastewater-treating anaerobic digesters from Japan - AD_JPNHW1_MetaG | ecosystem: Engineered > Bioreactor > Anaerobic > Digestate | place... | reverse complement strand
TAACTACAAAACCGACACGCCCGCCAAGGTCCCCGAGCACGTCCAGAATTACGTGGATATCTTCAACGCGGTGACCGGCAAGAAAATTGATAACGACGAACTCATCCGCCAGTCCGAACGGGTTTACAACTTCCAGCGCGTGTTCAACCTGCGCATGGGCAGCGGCCTGCGAAAGCACGACAAGGCGCCCTACCGCTCGCTCGGGCCGGTAACCGCGGAGGAGTACCTCTCCCGGCAGGAACGCTACGACAAGCAGCTGCGCGAACTGCAAGGTCTGGACCCCGAAACGCTGAGCCTGGAAGAAAAAATCGCCGCCACGCGCACCTGGCGCGAAAAGCAGTTCGAACTGCTCACCGACGCGGTCTACAAGCGCCGCGGCTGGACGAACGACGGCGTGCCCACGCCGGAGCACCTGAAAGAAATCGGGATGGACCTGCCGATGCTGCTGGAGGTCGTGGAAAAGCACCTATGATTAGCGTAAATACCCGTGAGCAGCCCTGGCGCGACGGCCTGAACGTGCAAGCCCTGCTGGATGAGATGGGCTACGTCTTCCGGCATATCATCGTGCGCGTCAACGGCGAGTACGTGCCGGAAGAAGCCTACGCCCGGCGCCTGATCGCGGATGGGGATGACGTGCAGGTGCTGCACCTCATTGCGGGGGGATAAGCAATGCAGCCCGGTCGCTACCTGCGCAACATGCTCGCCATCAGCCCAGGGGAACAGGAGCGCCTGGCGGGGTGCCGCGCGCTCGTGGCCGGCTGCGGCGGGCTGGGCGGCTTTGTGCTGGAGTACCTCGGCCGGCTGGGCGTGGGCAATTTGCGCGCGGTGGACCCGGACAGCTTCAGCGAGGGCAACCTCAACCGCCAACTGCTCAGCTCCAGTATGAATTTGGGCAGGCCCAAGGCGCTGGCGGCGGTGCAGCGCATGCAGGCGGTCAACCCCCTGGCGCGGGTGGAGGGCGTGCAAGCGCTCCTGACTGAGGAGAACGCCGCGCAGCTGCTGGAAGGCTGCCAGGTGGCGCTGGACTGCCTGGACAGCATTCCGGCGCGCAGAACGCTGCAGAAGGCTTGCGCGCGGGCGGGGGTGCCCTTGGTGCACGGCGCGATTGGGGGATGGCTGGGGCAAGTGTGCGTGGTTTTACCTGGCGAGAACCTGCTGGACCAGGTCTACCCGGACGCGGACGCGGAGCACGGCGAGGAATACGAACAGGGCGCGCTGGTTTTTACGGCAGGGATGGTGGCGGCGGTGCAGGCGGCCGAGGCGGTCAAGCTTTTGTTGGGCAAGCCCGGCCTGCGTGGGGAACTGCTGGTGTTGGATTTGCTGAACGGGTCTTTCGAGCGGCTGCGGCTGGCGAAGGGGTAGAGCTTCCCAGGCAAACTCTGTTTTCTTCTCCTGTATCTATTTGTATCAAGTCGTAGGGCAGCTTGATCGCTCTGGTGTTTATTATCCCCGAAGCGAATCGGAGTGAAACCGCACCGAGCGCGGAGTTTGACCGTCAGGTCTCCATCTTTCGTTCTCCAAACCGCCAATTAGTCAGGTTGTAATGCGCAACCCGACCTACGAAAAGCACTCCGCGCAAGCTTCGGACCCCCGCTCTACACTTCGCCAGCCGATGAGTCCATCTATGATACAATCACCAAAACAATCTCATATTCCCGGAGGATTCTGACCTATGACGGAAGCGACGTCCTTCAAACTCACCTACAGCACGATGTTCAATCCCCCAGAAGAACTGCATACGCGCTTCGCGCAGGGACTCGAAAAAGTCAAAACCGGGCTCGGGCGCGAATACCCGATGCTCATTAACGGGCAGGAGCGCTTCTCGGCGGATAAGCACTACGCCCACTCCCCCATCAACACCGAAATGCATCTGGCCACCTTCCAAAAAGGCACAGCCCAGGATGCCGCCGACGCGGTTGCGGCCGCCAAAGCCGCCTTCCCCGCCTGGAGCCGCATGAACTGGGAAGAGCGCGTGTACCTGCTGCGTAAGGCCGCTGAAAATATCGACGCGCGCATCTACGAAATTTCCGCGGCAATGGCGCTGGAGGTGGGCAAAAACCGCATGGAATCGCTGGGAGAGGTCGCCGAAGCGGCAGACCTCATCCGCTATGCCTGCGCGCAAATGGAGGCGAACGGCGGCTTTATCCGCCAGATGAACAGCGACCCGCTCTCGGGTTTCGTCTCCACCAACCAATCGGTCCTGCGCCCCTACGGCGTGTGGTTGGTAATCAGCCCCTTCAATTTTCCGGCCTCCCTGACCTGTGGGCCTGCCGGCGCGGCATTGGTATCAGGCAATACCGTCGTGATGAAACCTGCCAGCGATACCAGCTGGTCGCCTGCGCTGCTCGTGGACTGCATGCGCCAGGCGGGCATTCCCGACGGCGTGTTCAATTTCGTCACTGGTCCCGGCTCCACGCTGGGCGAAGCGCTGATTAACAATCCGGACGTGGCCGGCATCACCTTCACTGGCTCGTACGAGGTTGGGATGAATATTTACTGCAACTTCGGGCACTCGCGCTACGTGCGCCCGACCATCCTGGAGCTGGGCGGCAAGAACCCCGTGCTTGTTTCCCGCCTCGCAGATGTGGAAGATGCCGCCCTGGGCAGTGTGCGCTCCGCCTTCGGGCTGCAGGGGCAGAAGTGTTCGGCCTGTTCGCGCGTCTTTATCGAAGAGCCGCTCTACGAGGCTGTGACCAAACGCATGGTGGAACTCACCGAAAAGCTCTCTATCGGGGATCCGACCGAGCTGCAGACGTATATGGGTCCGGTCATCAACAAGAAGAGCTACACCGACTACCAGCGCTTTATGGAAGACCTGAGCGCGGCAGGCAAAGTGCTCGTCGGGGGCAAAACCCTGACGGAAGGCGCGCTTGCCAAAGGCTACTTCTGCGCCCCCACCATTGTGGCAGACGTGCCGCTCTCGCATCCACTTTGGAAGCAGGAAATGTTCGTGCCAATTGTGATGGTCAGCCCGGTCAAAGACCTGCAGGAAGGCATCGCGCTGGCCAATGACGTCCAGTACGGGCTCACCGCCGGCTTCTACGGCAGCCCATCCGAGTCCGAATGGTTCTTTGACCATATCGAAGCCGGCGTAGTCTATACCAACCGCCCCCAGGGCGGCACCACCGGCGCCTGGCCCGGCTTCCAGCCCTTCGGCGGCTGGAAAGGCTCGGGCTCCAGCGGCAAGAACAGCGGCGGGCTGTATTACGTACCGCTTTACATGCGCGAGCAAATCCGCAACCGCGTACGCCGCCTGTAAACCCAATCCGACCCGCGGGCGCGCATGAAAACCCTTCTCCGCAGCTTTGGACGCATCCTGACCCTGGTCGGGCTGGCAAACCTTGCCTGGCTGCTGGTGAACTGGTGGACCGGCAAAGCCATCGGTCAGCTCCAAATTCTGGGGCTGCTGGTGTTGGCTTTGGGGCTCACCCTGCTGCGCGTCCACCCGCAGGAAAAGCCTGCCAAAGCGGCTCTTTCCCCCTCCCAACGCGAGGAGGAAAAGCACAAACACAAATCCTGGATTGAAAGCGGGAAAAATTAGCATGTCCAAACTGACCAGTCTGAGCGAAGCCGTCCGACAGCACGTGCACGACGGGGACCTTGTGTATGCCGCCGGCTTTACGCACCTCATCCCTTTTGCCGCCGGGCACGAAATCATTCGCCAGGGAAGGAAAAACCTCGTCCTGGCGCGTGCCACCCCTGACCTGATTTACGACCAGATGGTGGCCGCGGGCTGCGCCCGCAAGGTCATCTTTTCGTACTCCGGCAACCCGGGCGTGGGCTCGCTCAAGTGGCTGCGCGACGGCATGCAAAACGGCAGCCTGGAATGGGAGGAATACTCCCATTTCGGGATGATCAGCCGCCTGCAGGCGGGCGCCAGCGGGCTGCCCTTCATGCCCATGCGTCAGACCGGCGCTCTGGACCTTGAGAAAGCCAATCCGCTCTACCGCCGCGTTCAGGACCCCTACGGCGGTGAAGATGTGGTGGTAGTGCCGGCGCTTTGCCCGGACGTCGCCATCGTGCATGTGCAGCGCGCGGACAGCGAAGGCAACGCGCACATCTGGGGCATCCTGGGCGAACAGCGCGAGGCTGCCTTCGCCGCCAGGCGCGTCATCCTGACCGCGGAAGAGATCGTGGACGCGGACGTCATCCGCTCCGACCCTAACCGCACGCTGATCCCCTCGTTGGTAGTCAGCGCGGTCTGCCATGTGCCCTGGTGCGCGCACCCCTCTTACACCCAAGGCTACTACGACCGTGATAACGACCTGTACCTGCGCTGGGAGGAAATCAGCAAGGATGAGACCGGCATGCAAGCCTACCTGGATGAATGGGTTTACGGTGTGAAGGACCGGGCGGAATACCTTTCAAAGCTGGGCGAGGAAACGCGCGAACGCCTGAAGCCGGGCCTGCGCCTGAGCGCGCCGGTCAATTACGGGAGCTACTGAGATGCCGGAACCGTCATACAACGCCGCCGAACTGATGATTATCAACGCCGCCCGCCTGCTCAAGGACGGCGACCAGGTCTTTGTCGGCGTCGGCATCCCGAACCTGGCCTGCAACCTTGCCCGCCGCACGCACGCCCCCAACCTGCAGATGATTTATGAGGCCGGGGTCATCGGCGCCAGGCCAAACCGCCTGCCCCTTTCCATCGGCGACCCGACCCTGGTGAGCGGTGCGCTATCGGTCTGTTCGATGTTCGAAGTGTTTTCGCTCTATCTGCAGCGCGGTAATATCGACGTGGGCTTTTTGGGCGGCGCGCAGATTGACCAGTTCGGCAACATCAACGCCACGGTCATCGGGGATTACCAGCGCCCCAAAGTGCGGCTGCCGGGCTCCGGCGGTTCAATGGAAATCGCCGCCTGGGCCAATCGCTGCTACATCATCACCCCGCATCAACTCCGGCGCTTCCCCGCCCGGGTGGATTTTCACACCTCGGCTGGTTTTCTGGAAGGCGGGGACGCCCGTGCGAAAACGGGCGTGCGCGGCGCTGGTCCGCAGGCGGTTGTTACGAACCTGGGCATCCTCAAGCCCGACGCGAACGGCGAACTGGTTTTGGCGGCCCTGCATCCGGGCTGCAACTTTGAACAGGCGCAGGCCAACACCGGCTGGGCGTTGAAGCAAGCGGAAACCATTGAAATTACCCCCGCGCCCGCGGAGGAAGAACTGCGCATTTTACGGGAAGAACTGGACCCGCAAAGGATATATATTTGATGGATGAGAACAAAACACTGGAAATTTTAAGCACCGTGCCCCTCACGGAAGCCCAACAAGCCCGCATCAAAGCGCTGGGTAAACACATTCACCTGACCGTCAGCGCCGGGAAATCTTTCGCGGATCTGCCCAAAGAAGCCTGGGAAAAAGCCGAGGTGCTCTTCGCGGATGGCAAACAGCTGCCCGCGCGCGAACAGGTGCCCGCGCTTAAATGGATCCAAATCTCACTGGCCGGGGTAGACCGGGCGCTGAAGCAGTCGCTGGCTGCTGACCCGGGCATCGTGCTCACCTCTGCCAGCGGGGTCATGATCAGCCAGATGGGCGAATATGTGCTCATGGCGCTGCTGATGCTGGGGCACAAGCTGCCCGAAGCTATCGCCCTGCAAAAGGAGCATAAATGGGGCAACAATGCCTCCAGGTCCCTGCAGCCGCTGGAGCTGCGCGGCAGCACAGTCGGCATCGTGGGTTACGGGTCTATCGGCAGGGAGGTGGCGCGTCTGTTATACCCCTTGGGCGTGAACGTTTTGGCAGCCAAACGCGACCTGATGAAGCTGGAAGACAGCGGCTACACGCCGGTCGGCCTGGGAGATCCGATGGGGCACTATTTTAAGCGTCTTTACCCGATTGAGGGGCTGAAGGGCATGCTGAAAGACTGCGATTTCGTGGTGCTTACCCTGCCGCTGACGCCAGAGACCAAGCACCTGTTCTCCACCGAGATGTTCGACGCCATGAAACCGGGCGCGTATCTCGTGAACGTTTCCCGCGGGGATTTGATTGATGAAAACGCCCTGGCGCAGGCCGTCCGGGCGGGTAAAGTGGGCGGCGCGGTGTTGGATGTGTTCTCGTCGGAACCGCTGCCCGCGGAAAGCCCCCTGTGGAGCTTACCCGAGGTCATCATTACCCCGCACATTTCCGGAGCCTCCACCCACCTGGTAGATGATGTTGTGGATCTGTTCGTAGAGAACCTGAAGCGCTACCAGGAGAATCAGCCGCTTTACAACGTCGTGGATACCGGCAGCGGATATTGACCATCATTCAAGGCGATGCACAGGCCCGCGCCGGATTCGCGCGGGCTTTTTTATTTGAGGCGGTAACTCAGGGACGGGTTTACGGCAGGATTAACCAGTTCCCCGACGCCTGCCCCAGGGTCAATCCCGGACTTCGTCCCAGCGTACAGCTGCGGGCTGCAGGAACTGCCTACTTCATCAGGATTGGCAGCCAATGCCGGAAGCAGCCGAGCGCCGGCAGCGAAAACTCGCTGGAATTCCCGGGTCCGTCCACCGCCACAGCCGTCAAGTGCGGCCCGGTAAAACTGCTGGAGAGCGAGAAAACGCCAAAGCTGTTTGCGACTGCGACTCCCTCCAACACGCGGCCTTCGTCATAATCATCCGAAAAAACCTGCACCCAGCAGCCCGGACAGGCTATACCTAAAACCTTTTTACAACTGGCGCTGGTGATGACAGGAGCGGCTATCCCGTTGTTTGCGCCGCCGACCAGCTCGATACCTTTGCCGTGGTTGTTGCGGATGCTGTTATCCCAGATAAGATTGATATCCGCCGCGCCTTCGGTGCCGCTGCTGTTTTCAATGCGCACGCCCGCGCAATCCCCAATGCCGCCGTTACCGGCGATGGTATTCGCGACAAGCGCGTTGCTTACGCTGTTGTTGATGTGGATGCCGTAGAATTCATGGTTATAGATAAAATTGTTCCCGATAACATTGCTGCCCAGAGCAGAATCCACCACAGCAACCCCGCTCCAACCGTTGTAGAGGATGAGATTATTGAGATCTCCATCCGACCCGCTGCCGATGGTGTTGTCATGCGCACCGTTGTAAAGCCCAATCCCGTGCTGGGCATTGGGGATAGGGCCAGAATAACTTGCACCGATGGAATTGCGTTGGAGAATGTTCCCGGCCGCGTTCGCGCCCGTCAGGCGGATGCCGTCCTTGTCGTTGCCCGAAATCCAGGTTTCATCCACCAGATTGCCGGCGCTCTGTTCCAACAGAATGCCGTAGCCGCCGTTGCCCAGCTCGCTTGTCCGGGACAGATTCAGGCCGATGGTGTTCTGGAGGATTTGGTTTTCATCGGATTCCGACAAAAGCAGCCCGTCCAGCGTGTTATTGCTGATCAGATTTCCACTGATGGTGTTGCTGTCGCTCTGGATCAGGCTGATGCCATTCCCGAGATTCCTCCCGACGCTGGGAAGGTAAAGCGGCTGCTCCCCGACCGAATTGTTGTTTATCACGTTGTGGTGCGCGGACTGCAGGCGGATGCCGTCCAGGGCGTGCCCGCAAATCTTATTGCCATCAATGCTATTTTCTTCGGCGCCCGCGAGCAAATGGACCCCGTAGCCTGCGGAGGTAAAGATTTGGTTGTGCATGAGCACGTTCTGATCCCCATCGATAATGACGCCGTCGCCGCGGCCGTTAAAAAAGCCCAGGTATTTTATAGTGTTATCTTGCGAGATAATCTTGAGCAGGCTGACCCCTACCGGGACGGCGGTGGTATGCTCGATGATAATCCCGGGCAGGTCGGGGCTGCTGCCGGGTTGGGTCGACCCGTCAATCACCACGCCGGCTGGGTCCTCCAGCATCGGAAGAACAAAGCTCAGGCGGAGGAACCAGACCCCCAACGCGGAGGAATATCCGGGGTCGCTGGTCGGGATGGCAAAGCCGATAATATCCTGACCGGCATGATTGTTCGCGTCCAGGATAGCCTGGCGTAAAGACCCCGCCCCGGAGCTGCTGGAATTGGTAACGGTGTACGTGTCTGCCCTGGCAGGTTGCGCGGGAGCAGCCGCGAGCAAACCCGCGCAGAGCAGGATGCTGATGAACATCAGTGAGGAGAAACGTCTTGGCATGAGATACCTCCTGATTGGTTGTGAAAGTATTCTGGAAGAAGCACGACCTTATCTACAGTATAGGGAATTTTCGGAATATTTCCAAAGGAATCCGCCCAAGTGCCGGTTCACGGAACAAAAATAGAATACTTGCCAGCCCTTGCCTGTTCCTGCGTGGGACAAGGCTCTGCCGGCTTCAGAAAACCTTGTTTTTCTGGCAGCTTCCCCATGAACCCTAGAACATAATAGCTATGATAGAATCATCCCATGGACCTTTTTGACTACTCCCTCGCCAACCAGCTTTCCCAGCAGGCGCCCCTGGCTGCTCGCATGCGCCCCAAAACGCTCGACGACATCATCGGGCAGGACCACATCATCGGGCCCGGCACGCTCCTGCGCCGCGCGATTGAGGCTGACCGCCTGTTTTCGTCCATCATCTTCTACGGTCCGCCCGGCACCGGCAAGACAACCATCGCGCAGGTCATCTCCCTGCTCACCCAGGCAGAGTTCGTCAGCCTGAGCGCGGTGTTGGCCGGCGTGGCAGACCTGCGGGAGGTCATCAAGGATGCCGCGGAGCGCCGCCGGCTGTACCGCAAGCGCACCATCCTGTTTGTGGATGAGGTTCACCGCTGGAACAAAGCTCAGCAAGACGCCCTCCTCCCGCACGTGGAATCCGGCCTGCTGACCCTAATTGGCGCGACCACGCAGAACCCCTACTTCGACGTCATCAAAGCGCTGGTCAGCCGCTCGCGCATCTTTGAACTGAAGCCCCTGACGGAAGCGGACGTCCTGACCTTGCTGCGGCGCGCGCTGGCGGATCCCATCAACGGCTACGGCGGACGCAAGATCCGCGCTGACGAAGATGCCCTGCTGCACCTGGCGCGCACCGCCGGAGGAGACGCGCGCAGCGCACTGAACGCGCTCGAACTGGCAGTGGAGACCACCCCGCTGCAAGACGCTGAGCTGCGCATCACCCTGGACGTCGCCCAGGAATCCATCCAGAAGCGTGCGGTGATTTACGACAAGACCGACGACGCGCACTACGATACCATCTCCGCCTTCATCAAGTCCGTGCGCGGCTCCGACCCGGACGCAGCGCTGTATTGGCTGGCGAAGATGCTGCACGCCGGCGAGGACCCGCGCTTCATCCTGCGGCGGCTCATCATCCTGGCCAGCGAGGATATCGGCCTGGCGGACCCGCGCGCCATCCTGGTTGCCAGCGCCGCCGCGCAGAACTTTGAGTACATCGGGCTGCCCGAGGGCGTGTACCCGATCGTGGAAGCCACGCTCTACCTGGCCACTGCGCCCAAATCCAACTCCGCCGGCGCGTATTTTAAGGCGCTGGAAGAGATTGAGAAGAACGGCGCCGGTCCGGTGCCCATCCACCTGATGGACCCCAGCCGGGACGCGAAAGGCTTTGGGCACGGCGCGGGCTACGATTATCCGCACAACCACCCCGGGCACTGGACCCCGCAGCAGTACCTGCCGGACAGCGTGAAAGGCACGCGTTTTTACGAACCATCAGAAGAGGGGTACGAACAGGAAGTGGCGGAGCGGGTGCGCAAGTGGCGCGAGGCGCAGGCCAGGGCGCTGGGGGGAGAGGGGAATGGAGGGCCAGAAGCTTCCTCATGCTGTTGAAAACTAAAGAAGGCTTCTCCAGAATTTTGTTGTTTCGCAACGAAAGACGAGGACGCGGGCAGACCGCGTCCTCGTCTGGTATTCAAAGAGGTTACTCCTCCCGGTAGCCTTCCAACGCGGCCTCAATCCGCGCCATGACCTCATCGGTCAGCAGCGGCACCACATCGGCAGCCTTCATGTTCTCGCGCACCTGTTCCACGCGGCTGGCGCCGGTAATCACGGTGGAAACATTCGGGTTCTTGAGCAGCCAAGCTAACGACATCTGCGCCATGCTGACGCCCAAATCCGCAGCGATCTCAGCTAATTTACGCGTTACTTTGAGCTTCTCTGGATCGAGCACGTCATCTTTGACCCACTCCCAACCGGAAAGCGTGGCGCGGCTGTGCTCCGGGATTTTGCCATCGTTATACTTGCCAGTGAGCAAGCCACCGGCGAGCGGGCTCCAAACCGTGGTGCCGTAGCCCAGCTCCTTGTAGAGCACGGCGTACTCCTTTTCAAAGCGCCGGCGGTGCAGCAGATTGTACTGCACCTGTTCCATGGAAGGCGGGCGCAGATGATATTCCTTGGCCACCTGATAGGCTTGCATAATTTGGGCGGCAGACCATTCCGAGGTGCCCCAATAAAACGCTTTACCTTGCTGAATAATTTGATTGAAGCCCCATACCACTTCTTCCATAGGGGTTTCGGGGTCGGGGCGGTGCGCAAACACGAAGTCCACATATTCCAGTCCAAGCCGTTTTAGCGCGTTATTCACGCCCTCGATGATGTGCTTGTAGTTCAGACCGGTGTCGTTGGGTCCTTTGCCGCCCCAGAAGATTTTGGTCGAAATGAGATACTGCTCGCGCGGGAAAGCCAATTCCTTCAGGGCTTTCCCCATAATTATTTCGGATTGTCCGCCTGCGTAAGCTTCGGCGTTGTCAAAAAAGTTGACCCCGGCTTCCCAGGCGGTTTGCAGGATGTCGCGGGCAGCCCGCACATCCACCTGCTTGCCGTAGGTGACCCAGGAACCGATGGACAATTCCGAAACTTTGATACCTGCTTTTCCAAGATGACGATATTGCATAAGAAACGCTCCATTTTTGTTTGATTATAGGCGTTTTGATCCGGGATTGCACCTGAAGCATTGGACAAAGCCAGCCGGCATCCGGAGCGAGGCCGCGGTTTCCCTGGGTTTCAGGTGCGGCCGTGGAAAGCAGCTTGAATCATTGACTCGACTTTTAGCCTGTGATAACATTTATAGCCTGAACCGCCCCCATCGTCTAGCGGCCCAGGACGCGGCCCTCTCAAGGCCAAAACCAGGATTCGAATTCCTGTGGGGGCACTTTCTTTTTCATCCTCACAAGGGATTCCTCCGGATGCTCCAGACGCGGCCCTTAGCCCGCAGGGCGTATGCCAAAACCTGAAAAGCGGCCGAAGCAGATTAACAAAGCAATACTTCCTTCATGCCCCCATCATCTAGCGGCCCAGGACGCGGCCCTTAGCCCGCAGGGCGTATGCCAAAACCAGGATTCGAATTCCTGTGGGGGCACTTTCCTGTAAATTCTACTTTCGACAGCATTCTTCCCATCACCCCGGTAAAAAAGTTGAATGTTAGTAATGTTCGAATTCTTCTTTACCAAAGTTAAGACGCACTATTGTTTCTTCCCTCAGCGCAGGGGCACAGACGCTCTGCTCGGCAACATGCTGGGTGTCACGAAGCTCTGCGGATTATTTCTACACAAAAGGAGTAGACCTTATGTCTCACCAACGCATCAGTCAAAGCAAGACGCATCGTAAACTAATACTGGGTGTCACGCTCATTTTCTTGTTTTCCTTCGTCCTTTCTCCTCAAGCCGGCTTCGCAAGCTCCTCTAAGCCCACCATCATGGTTGGTCTCATCCCGGATGTCGCAGGGGTGGACGACAACGGCTTTAACGAAATGGCCGCTGCCGGGTTAGCGCGCGCCGCGACCGACTTCGGCATCCTCCCTGCAATTTACCAACCCGCCAGCACCGATGAATACGCCGCGAAAATTGGCGAGTGCGTGAGCGCGGGCAGCACGCTCTGCATCACGGTCGGCTGGTTGATGGGAGACGCGACTATGGCCGCGGCAATCGCCAATCCTGGCGTCAACTTCGCCATTGTGGATATGACCTGGGACACCTACCCGCCGAACTTGCGCGGTATCAGCTTTGCTTCTGAGCAAGTCGGATACCTGGCGGGCGCTCTGGCCGGCTTGATGAGCACGAGCAAGGTGATTGGCGCCATCGGCGGCCTCCCAATTCCAACGGTGACAGCCTTCATGACACCCTACCAGTATGGCGCGCAGTGGGCAGACCACAGCGTCCAGGTGCTGCTTGAATACTCCTATGACTTTGGAAATCCGCCCCTGGGAGAGCAGATGGCCCAGGATCAAATGGCGCGCGGCGCGGATGTAATTTTTGCCGTGGCAGGTCCCACCGGAATCGGAGTTAACCTGGAAACCGCGCAAGCTGGCGCGTGGACAATCGGCGTGGACGTGGACGCCTATTACAGCACCTTCGGTGGTGGAACAGTGGACGGGCACGAGTTTCTGCTCACCAGCGCGCTGAAGCGGGTGGATAACGCCGTCTACCATACCATTGAGGAGGTCGTCGGCGGGACCTTCACACCTGGCACAATGATCAATAATCTGGAAAATGAGGGCGTTGGTCTGGCGCCGTATCACGACGCGGCAGCCTCAATCCCGCAAGACGTACAGGACGAAGTAGCTGCAGTCAGCCAGAGCATCATCAACGGTGAAACGGACGTTTGGGAGCCCTTCTACAAGTACAGCATTAGTTTGCCTGTTGTGATGAAGTAGTTTCTGGAAGGTAATTGATAAATCGGACGCGGGCGATCAAACCGCGTCTTTTTTTCGGGATCATGCCCTCCAACAGCAGCGACTCAGGTCCGGAGGTGAACGTCCTGGCTGCCTTTGTCAGGCCGGGCTGCAGGTGACGCATCTCTCCTTTACAGGAGAAACCAGGCAGATCGCTTCGTGTCTCGCGATGACGAAGGATTGTCAGAGGAAACCCGGTAGATCGCTTCGTGCCTCGCGATGACGAAGGATTGGTCGCTGCGAGCGAGCGTCAGCGACCGCGGCAGTCTCCCTTCATGCAAACAGCAAGACCACTTCGTGCCTCACGCTGACGAGCGCTTCATCATCATAAACGCTTGCGAGCAATGCCTCTACGCGTCTTCTCAGGCTGTCACCTTCCCCCTCCAATCACGCCCGGCTTTTCAGGTAAAATCTTTCCTGCAAGCATGAACGCCAAACCCACCGACTC
>Ga0116170_10004350_pt1 | contig 12978 bp, 11 predicted proteins | sample AD_JPNHW1_MetaG_FD_89797 | JGI IMG/M metagenome (GOLD analysis project Ga0116170, IMG submission 89797) | Active sludge microbial communities of municipal wastewater-treating anaerobic digesters from Japan - AD_JPNHW1_MetaG | ecosystem: Engineered > Bioreactor > Anaerobic > Digestate | place... | reverse complement strand
TTTTGAAAATATCATTTCCTGAATTTTAAACTGCTGCCAAAGATAAAAATAAATTTGCCGTCAAAAGCCTTTTATATCCGTCAAAAAAATCATGATTCAAAAAGTTCTTTTTATCATAGTATATTATTTATACTTTTGCCTCGCTCAAGGCAATAATTTATTTTTTATATTAGCACAAAATTCAATTACCTTTTATAAATCAAAAAACAAACTATAACAATGAAAAGCACAGCATTTTGTAAAATTCATGAGGCCGCAGGGGCAAAAATGGTTGAGTTTGCCGGTTTTTATATGCCTATTCAATACGAAGGTTTAATCGTTGAACATGAAAATGTCCGAAAAAAACTAGGTGTTTTTGACGTGTCACATATGGGTGAATTCTGGGTTGAAGGCCCCAAAGCACTTGATTTTATTCAGTATGTTACTTCGAATGATGCATCAAAACTTTGGGATGGCAAAGTTCAATATTCATGTTTCCCTAATGGCCAGGGCGGTATTGTTGACGATTTGCTTGTTTATCGTTTTGGTACTGAGAAATACCTGTTGGTGGTGAATGCAGCAAACATTGATAAGGATTGGGCATGGGTAAATAAAAACAATACTTTTGGCGTAAAACTCACCAATGCTTCAGATGAAACTTCTCAGCTCGCCATCCAGGGTCCGCTGGCGCTGAAAGCTATGCAGAAACTCACAGACACAGTTGTTACAGACATGGAATATTATACTTTTAAAGTATTAAAGTTTGCCGGTATTGATGATGTTCTTTTCTCAACTACAGGATATACTGGCTCAGGCGGTTGCGAAATTTATTTCCCCAACAACTATGCTGAACAAATGTGGAATGCCGTGATGGAAGCCGGAAAAGAATTCGGTTTAAAGCCTATCGGCCTTGCCGCCCGCGATACCCTGCGCCTCGAAATGGGATTCTGCCTCTATGGAAACGATATCAATGATACAACATCACCCATCGAAGCAGGATTAGGATGGATCACAAAATTTACTGATGAAAAGAATTTTATTGATAAGCAATATAATCTGAAACATAAAACTGAAGGCGTTAGCCGTAAACTCGTGGGTTTTGAAATGATCGACCGCGGAATACCACGCCAGCATTATGAAATTTGTGATGTGCAGGGAACGGTTATCGGCGAAGTTACCTCAGGAACAATGGGCCCGTCGGTACAAAAAGGTATTGGAATGGGCTATGTGAAAACGGCATTCTCAAAAATTGACACGGAAATATATATTAAAATCCGTGAAAAACTTCTTAAAGCCAGGGTCGTGAAATTCCCTTTCTATAAAGGATAATGATTAAACAAATAAAATAAAAAAAAGCTACCTTGACCAGGTAGCTTTTTTTATTTTAAACATCTTTGAAAACTTATATTTTCAATTTTAATGTTCCGAAAAATTCACGTCCCGGAGCAGGCTGATAGCTGTTGTAATCGGGGCCGTTATTAGGTTCGGTAAAACCGAAATAGTGTTCATCAAAAATATTTTTAACCATAAAGCTGATTTCTCCTTCTACAGGGCCTAACTTCCAGTTGTAGGCAATCTGTCCGCTGAAAATCTTATACCCGTCAACCCAGGAGCTTCTTGCAATGCCGTTTTCATGAAACTCATTATAAATAGAATCGTCAACCTGGATGCACCATTTTGACTGGTACTGGGCATTAAGAGTCAGTGTAAAATTCTTGAGGAAATTGTAAGAAACTTCGGCTGTTAACATATGCTCAGGGCTTTGCGGAATAAAATGAACTTTAACGCTGTCGTGGGCAGGATAAACAAAGTGAGAATAGGTATAGGCCAAATCAATAGTGATATTTTTAATCGGTGAATAGGAAACAAAGGTTTCAATACCATATTTGCTTTCTTTTCTATTGGCGAAAAAGGCTGTGTTATTGCCTCTTCCGGACAGACTGTACCGGTAGAATCCATTTTTTGTAGCCATATAAAATCCGGTTACGTCATAATGCAAAAAGTTCTTGATGTCGCCTCTGATGCCGAGCTCGCCTCCCTGTGAGGCAGCCGGTTGAATTTTTGTATTGAATCCTCCCCAGTAATCCGGGTTGTTGAATAATTCATTATTTGTCGGAATTAAAAATCCGGTTCCCCAGCTGGCATAGATATTTGCAGGTTTACAGATTTCATAGGCAAGGCCGATTCTGTAAGTGGGTTTTGAAAATGTCCTGCTTCCGGTTTTTGATAATGAGTCAGGAACCGGCAAATGGTTGATCAGCTGATTATAAACATAATCATAGCGGAGGTTTAAGGTTACAAATAATTTTTTGAAAATATCAAGCTTGTCGATCAAATAAATACCGGCTGCTTTTTGTTTTATCATCTGGTTGATGAGGATGGAGTCTGTGTCGAAACACTCAAGGCTGAAATGGCTGTCGATTCTGTCATTATTGATATGGTTGCCATCGGGTACGGCAAACCAATGTTCATTTAATGTCATGGTTTTATAATCTGCGCCGATACTCAGGTGGTTTTTAAGGTTTTCTTTGCCAAGATGTAAATTGTACTGTACCGAAACGCCGGGGTTGATATAGGGCTTATAATCATCGCCGTTGTTGGATGTTTCGCGGTAGTTGTTAAACCTGAAAAAACCTGTAGCGGTGATGTCCTGGTTTTTACAGATATTATATTTTCCGATGAGAGCACCTGTAAGCCGCTGGGTTAAGTGAAATTCATTGTACCTGATGGCATCGGTATTGGCGGATCTTGGCCCAACGGTATCGTAACGGCCCCAATTGATGCCTTCGGAATTTTGATTAAAATAGCTAGTGTAGTTAAGTATCTGGGTAATTTTTATTTTGTCGGAAGGGGTCCAGTTGATTTTTTCGCTGAGGTTATCGCCTCTGAATGCCTGATGGATACGGTAGCCATCGCCGGAAGTGTGAGAATATGAAATACGATAATTTACTTTATCCTTTGTGCCATCGAGTTGTAAACCTGTTTTCCAGAAACCATATGAGCCGCCGGTTGCGAATAAAGATACGGAAACCGGCTTACTCCCACCATCAAAGGTGTTAATGTTTATAACACCTCCATTACCGGAGCCACCGTACATTGAAGCCGCTAATCCTTTCACGATTTCAACGCTTTTAACGGTGTTCCAGTCAACATCATAAAGATCAGGTGCATAGCCGCCCGGATCATTAACAGAAACACCGTCAACAAGAACGGCAATGCCTCTGAAACCTGTTTCAGACAAAACACCTTGACCCCTGAGGTATATATGAACCCTTGACCCGCCGGTACCATTGTCAATTTTAACACCTGGCACAAGCCGTAATGCCTCATCAGCGGCAATACTCTTGCCCATTTTACCTATCTGTTTGGCATCAACAATACTTATTGCAGCAGGAATCTCCTTGAGTGGGGTGTTTGTTCTTAATGCCGTGATGACTACTTCATTTAAAGACTTTTGTAGAACGCTATCCTTTGCCCCATCTTCTTTTTTTTGAGAAAATAGTTGAAACGATAAAAATAAAATTGTAAAAAATATGAATGTTTTTTTCATTGTGTTTTTTTTAAAATTGTAAAATATTAGGTTAAATCCATAACAAAACGGCATCATCTTTTCAATCGTTTTTATAACAATCAAAAAAATGCGGCTTTAATATGAATCGATAAATTAAGAAAGCTCAGGCTTTGGGAGGCGGGGTCAGAATCTCGGAAATATTTGATTTATAAAAATTATCATGAACACAGCACATACATTGTTGAGCAAGGTTGTAGTTCAGTATCGATAAGCAATTTGGAAAATAATATTTTTGTAAAACATTTTTTAACTTCTTAACTAAATCTTTAGTTTTTGAGTGACTTTTAGTAAGTTGATCCACCAGTTTTTTTTCCTTGATATCATTTATACAATAATAATATTTGTGATTATCATGGACCTTTGTTTTTACAATGTCAAACATTGATCCCTTATAAATAAATTCTTTTCCGGTTTTTGTCCAGTGAATCTGATTTTCCCGGCCAAGAGGTATAATAATTACCGTCAAATCGTTTTCGTCAAGCCCGTTAAGAAGTTGTTTTTCAATTTCTTCCTTTGCACATTTCTGAAGTACTCGAAAAATATAGAAATATCCTCCCGAATTGAACAAAATAGCCGTAATCAGCACTAATGGAAGAAATTTCTTCATGAAAAGCAACAAACTATTAATACTGCAAAAATAGAAAATATGCTTATAATAAAAACAAATATATTAAGGAATAATAATTCCTATTTTTCTGCAGAAATCCTTTTTCTGATTGTATCCCAGGTTTTTGTTATCAGAAAACTTTCCTCCATCTGGTTGACCATCTGTTCAAATTTTTCGAAGGGAACAGCAAATGTGAGGATATCGCGCTGAACATACGGGCGTGCCGAAGGATCGAACATTCCAATAATAGCTCTGAAGTCTTTTGATTGTCGCTCAAGATAAGGATAATGTACAATTGAGCCGCAACCGGCACCAAAAGGTGCAAAAACACGATTGTTATCAGCACTGTCGAAATTGGCCAGGGTGAATAATCCCGATAGCACATCCGGAGTAGCAAAAAAAATGACCACTTCCGGATGATCCGCTTCTGATAAATTATCCCATCTTTTAAAAATGATATTCTTTCTTTCTACTGGCAATTGATGCTGGTCTTTCAACATTTCAAGAACAATTTCAGGAGTGCGTTTGTACCGCTCTCCCTCCATTTTTTCATTACCGCATGAAAGAAAATATTCAAATCCGGGGCGCAATCGGTCCGAATAGCCAAGGTATCTGACAGAACCCGGACAACCAAGATTGGCTTTGTTAAAATACAGCGACTTTCCTTTTCTTATCTTGGCCAGTTCTGCAATGATGCAATAGCCATCTTTTGTTTTTACAAAGGGTTCAGCGCCGCCTTCTGTTTCAGAATAATAAAATGTAATGGGAAGTTCAGCCTCTGCAAAATATTTTTTCCACAATTCAAGGAACTTTTCTTTTAATTCAATATTCATCTTTATTGGTCTTGTTTATTATCAGTTTTTTTGAGATTTTTCTTTTTTAAAAAATGGCTTAAAATAAACAGAAACCCCACAACAGCAAAGGGTATGGTTACTGTCAAAATTACTGAAAGGCTGATCATAACCGAATTTGTTCTATGATAGTTCATCATAAATACCCAGGGACTTAATCCGATGCCGATCACCATAAAAATAATTCCTCCGGTTAATTCCCATTTCCAGGCAACTACTAACATACCGATTAATACAAAGGATGGAAGAAGGTGCACGAATAAACCAACAATTTGTTGCCAAACTGTGTATTGAGGATCAAATACGTCAAAAGCAAACATACTGACGAACAGTATTGCCAGTATGCAAATAATACGAGGCACCCAATGCATCAAGCGGATTGATTTTTTCATAGTCTTTTTAGTTTGTTTTGGTTCTTTTACAAATTTATGAAATTTTATCAAAGTTAAGAATGATATAATTATCCTGCATTGAAGGGTGCTTGGAGGCTGTCATATGAATGTGGATCCGGGTTGTCATGATGCGACTATTACTGATCCTCCCGTGAGCGTATTCTCTTATTTCCCAGGTAACAGCCCAGTATTGATGTGGCTGCTGTCAGGACCAGCCCGTAGATCAACATGGAATCAAAATCGCCGACCAGTGCAGACAATATTACAACTGCATTTATTATAAAAGGAACATACCAAACACTTTTCGGGTTTCTCCACGAAGTAAAAAAGCAGGCAACTGATGATAGAAAACCGAAACCCAGGTATGCATAACTGTTATTTCTGCCCAATTTGCCAATAAGCCAGTAATCAAACCAGAAAAGAAATGCTGTAAACACAATAGCACAAAGCAGGGCTATCATTATGTATTGAAGTACATTTAAAACTGAAGCGGCTTCATGGCTGTATTTTTTCTTTGTCAAACCGGTTATGATAATTAAGGACAGCATACCCGTTAAAATCAAGGTAAATTTTATCTCCATTTCGTGAGGAATACTCCATGGAACGAATAACAATACCAGCGCAAGTATCACGAATGTCACGCATACTGTTATCCAAATTATAACGGCTTTTGCTTCTTTATCCATTTTTTTGTTTTTTAGATTATCAAAAACAGCCGGCATCAATACAGCCAGGATTTAGTGTGCCGAAGTTCATCTGCAGGAAATACTATTCAAATATACAATAATTTTTTTAAGATTTCAAGTCAAAAGATAATGCTTAGTACGAACACATGTGCTGAAACGCATAAACAGTAATCTTCGGATATTCACGATGTAAAGGTGTTTGTTTTTCGTTATTTGAAAAATTTTTAAAAATAATAGTACCTTGTATTGCATAGTACTATAAAATGTATTATCTTTGTACCGGATTTCAAAAAGGATGATATGGACATTGAAAATTCAAAAGCACAGATGCGGAAAGGAATACTGGAATATTGTATTCTCTCTGTCATTGCAGAAAAAGATGTGTATGCCTCGGATATCATGGAAAAACTCAAAGAGGGAAAACTGATAGTGGTGGAAGGTACCTTATATCCGCTGATGACACGCCTGAAGAACGACGGGCTGCTCAGTTACCGGTGGGAAGAATCGAAGACAGGGCCGCCCCGTAAATATTATACGCTGACCGAAGCCGGCCGCATTTTTCTCCAAAATCTTGATGAGAGCTGGGAGGAGTTGGTAAAATCAGTAAAACTAATAACTAAAAAATAAATCAATAAATATAAAGCCATGAACAAAACAATTTCCATTAACATCGGCGGTTTGTTTTTTCAGATTGATGAAGAAGCATATAAAATTTTAGAGAATTATCTCAATTCGCTGAAAAAGCATTTTGAAAATACGGAAGGCAAAGACGAGATACTTCAGGATATTGAAAGCCGCATTGCTGAAATCTTTCAGTCGAAAATTGAAAAGGGGCAACAACTCATTTTGCTTGTTGATGTTGAAGAAGCAATAAGCATCCTTGGAAAACCTGACGATATCGGTAGTACCGAAAATAAACAGGAGAAAGAAAAATCAAAAAGTGCCGGCACTGCAAGGCGTTTTTACCGCGATGATGATAACAGGATACTGGGCGGTGTATGTTCAGGTCTTGGGCACTATTTTAATGTTGATCCTGTTTGGTTCAGGTTGTTTTTCATTGTTGCGCTTTTTATTTTTGGCTCCAGCATAATGATTTACTTGGTGCTGTGGATCATCATTCCGAAGGCAAGCACAACAGAGGAGAAGCTGAATATGAAAGGCGAGCCGATGACCATCTCTGAAATTCAGGAGAACATCAGAAATGAATTTGAAGATTTGAAATTACGCTTCAAAGAGATGAAAGGTAATGCAAAGAATCATTCACGGCGTGAGTTCCACGATATGAAACGTAAGATGCGCCGTGCAAAGCAGGAAGCCAGGTACACCCGGCAGCAACGGCAAATGGCTTCGGCTGTGAGCCAACCATATAGGTACAGGGAATCAGGTCAGGGTTTTGGAAGTGTTTTTGGTGAAATCATTTATTATCTGCTTCGTGCTTTACTGATCTTTGGCGGTATCGTGTTGCTGATCATCGGCATTGTGCTTACCGGATCGCTTATACTTTCCCTGACTGCTTCCGATAGTTTCCTGTTCTTCACTAAATGGGGCATTTCATCAATCTCTATCCCGGTTTTGGCAAATCTGTTTTTTGAAAGTGTCTGGCAAAAGCAATTAGCCGGCATAACCCTGATTCTGCTGATCGGTGTTCCATTGCTTATGTTGATCTTTAATAGTATCCGAATGATCGTCGGGTTTAAAACCAAATCGCGCATTGTTTCGATGACGGCATCATTTTTATGGCTCACGGGTTTGATACTTGCCATATTTTTAACAGTCAACATCATTGGTAATTTTGATGAAAAAAGTGTTGTAAAGCAGGAGTTGGCATTGCCTCAGCCACAAGGGGCCATGGTAATTGAAGTTTCTGATAACCTGCCTGAAATCAGCAGCGCATTTCATATAGGCGACGAGATTTTCGATTACGAAAATGATGAACATCAGCAGTTTGTTTTTAATAATTGTTTCTTTTCAACTTATAATGACCGGCTTATTGCATATGGTTTTCCTAAGCTTAAGATTATTCCGTCAGCAACAGATAAATTTAACCTTACCATGATGAAATATTCCCGGGGAACAACGCTGATGCTGGCCAGGAAAAGGGCAGAAGCAATAAAAATGGATGTTTCTGTTCATGATTCGGTGCTGCAGTTAAACAATTACTTTCTGCTGCCTGCCTATGAAAAATGGCGCAATCAATCCGTGATACTTGTTCTGGAGGTTCCTGAAGGTAAGAGTGTTATTATCTCCAAAGACCTTGAAAACCTGATTTACGATAGTGAGTATATGGATAAAAGCTGGGATTTAGATATGCTGGGAAAGAAGATGTATATGCACAACGGCAGGCTCACCGGCGATGTAATCGTGCTGACCGATACGGTGAAAAATACAAAATGAATTGCAGTCTGTTGCGATAAAATGAACAATGCATGACATTGTCGGGGCGACTCAAAGTCGCCCCCCCGATTTGTTGGCTCCGATTTGCAGAGTGCAGTCACCTCCGACAATAGCGCCTCATCCTTGTTCTGTCAGGGACAAAATGTTGGTAAAAAAACACAATAGTAGAACATCTTTGTCCCATATGGGACAAAACATTCATTATTACCATCAATGGACTGCAGAATAAATTCGTGAATTCATCCTGCTCAAAATTCGTTTAATAAAAAATCTTCGAGCAATACGTGAAAAATGCCCTCGTCATTATCAAGGCGGATCTTGTCCATTGATATAACAAATTTCTGATAATTATCATCAATCGCTTTCAGATTGCCAAATTCCCTTTCATACACCTTGTTATCGGATATGTTATAGGTAACCTGAAGATATTTTTTTATGTGATTTTTTTTACAGATAAAATCTATTTCTTTAGTATCTGCCGCGCCTGTGTATACCTCATAACCAAAATATTTAGCATGAAGAAAGACAGCGTTCTCAATTATTTTACCTATATCAGAAAACTTATATCCATTAATAATATTGCGCAGTCCAAGGTCTTCAAAATAATATTTTTCCCCGAACTCAAAAATCTTTTTTCCCTGTATATCCGTCCGTTTACACCTGAAAAGAATAAAAGCATTCACCATATACTGCAAGTATTCAATAACCCGTACCGGCGAAATATTGATTTTTTCCGATTTAAGAAAATCGCTGATTTTTTTTGCAGACACCAATGAACCGATATTATCTGCTGTGAAAGATAACAGGTTTTCAACAAACCTTGTATTCCTGATATTTTGCCGTGCAATGATATCTTTAAAAAGTATCGTAGCATATATTCCTTTTAAATACTCAAAAACAAGAACATCGGTAAGCTCAATATTTTTCAAAAAAGGCATTCCACCGAAGCGAAGGTATTTATCTAACGATGCTTCCCCTTTTGGCAAATCATTAAAAAGCAAAAATTCAGGATAACTCAGCGCATATACATCAAATGTTATGGAGCGTCCGCTCATCAGTCCTGCAATATCGTCAGAAAGCATGGCGGCATTGCTGCCGGTGCACCAGATATCACAATTCCTTTGGGCAAGAAGACTTCGTAATGCTTTATGAAAGTCTTTAATTTCCTGCACTTCGTCAATAAATAAGAAATTTTTATTTTTAGAAATCTTTTCATTAACAAAATCAACAAGTTCTTTATCATTGGTCAACCCACTGAACGCGGGCAGTTCTTTACTAATGTAAATGATGTTTGGATTTTTGTAGTGTTTTTCAACAAAATTAATCACCTGGAAAAGCATATAACTTTTCCCCACCCTTCGCTGACCGGCAAATATTTTGATTAAATCCTTTTCCAGATACTTAGTACAGGTGTCAAGGTATCGCTGACGTATGATGACCTTTTCAGGAGTGTATTTTTCGTAATTCATTTTACGTACATGTTAAATAATTAACAAAGATACAAAAAGTTTTCGGTATATGTAAAACTATAACTAAAATTTTGGGGATTGGGAAATTGTCTGGGCGACTGCCTCTTGCGGGGCAATCAGAGGGCGACTTAAAGTCGCCCCCCCGATTTGTTGGCTCAGAGGGCAGCCACCCCCGATAATATGTCGCAGAATTCATTCCGTATTCTATGCCAGTCGGAGTGCGACTTAAAGTCGCGCTCCGACTGGTATTTCAGCTATTTTTCAATCCTGATCCTTGCATCCACAGCCACCACCTTTTCGGCATTTCCGAGCAGCGGGTTGAAATCGAGCTCCTGTATTTCGGGAGCAGCCTGCAATAACGCTGAAAGCCGCATGATGATATCAATGAGTATTTCCTGGTTAATGCCTTTCTGGCCGCGCACTCCTTCTATGATCTTATAGCTTTTCAGGCTTTTTATCATGGTAGCGGCTTCTTCCTTTCCAATAGGAGATAAGCCGACAGTAACATCTTTCAGCACTTCGATAAAGATGCCGCCCAGGCCGAAAAGTATCATATGCCCGAATTTGGGTTCAAACTTGGCGCCTGTAAAAAGCTCGGTACCGCTCAGCATTGGTTGAATTAATACAGCAGTGGTGTCTTTGATCTTCATCATCCGTTCAAACTCTTTTTCAACAGTGTCGGTATTTTTCACATTTAATACCACACCGCCCACATCGGATTTATGTACGGGCCCTACAACTTTCATAACAACCGGGAAGCCCAGTTTTTGCGCTTCTGCCATGGCAGCTTCCTTTGTATTAACCACGGCTTCTCCTGCACGCGGGATGCCGGCTGCATCCATCAATGCCTGTATTTCGGCGGGGGATATGTAACCCGGGGCCGCCTGATCAATGATATTGCGGATTTTTGCCATGTCAACCGCTGGCAGTACAGGGTTGAGTTCGTAAGGTTTACGGGTATGATAGGTTTGAGCGATGGCTTTCGCCAGAACCACTTCTTCCGGAAAGTTTATCCTGTCTTTGGCAATAAATTCACTTACTTCCTCTCCTGCAGTGATGATCGAAGGTAAAACCGGGTAAATAGGTTTTTTGCTGGTCTTCATTTTTTTATCCAGTACATCATACACGTCAAATATCCTGAATAATCCGGGTGTTCCGAATATCACAATCATGGCATCTATCCCGTCGAATTTTTCATTTACATAATCAATGATGATACCCAGTTGTTCGGCTGTGCCGGTGGCTAAAAAGTCGATGGGGTTGGCTACGGAAGAGCCGGGAAATAGTTTTGTCAGTAACTCTTTGGATGCCGGAGAATCAATATGAGGAACTTCCATGCCGTTGTTCGACAAGGCGTCGGTGCACATCACCGCGGGGCCGCCTGCATGGGTGATGATGGCGATGCGTTTGCCTTTAAGTTCCGGATGCATAAAAACCGAGGCAACCGCTATCAGCTCTTCTCTACCGCTGCAGCGTACTATGCCTGCCTTGCGGAACAGGGCATCCACGGCCACATCGGAACTGGCAAGGGCACCGGTATGTGAAGATGCGGCGCGGCTTCCGGCAGCCGAAGAACCGGCTTTGACGGCAGCTATTCTGCACCCTTTACTTATCAATGAAGAAGCGTGTTTGAGCAATTTCTGAGGGTTGCGGATATTTTCAATATATAACATCTTAACCTTAGAACTGATGGCGGGGTCGAAGGTGTTGTCAAAGTATTCAAGCATTTCTTCCACACCAAGCTGCGCGCTGTTTCCGACAGAAATGATGTTGGCAAAAGTCAGCCCGTTGGTAATTCCTGCTTCCAGGATAAAACAGGCCGTAGCACCCGAGCCTGTGATGAAATCACAACCCTGCGGTTCTAATTTTGGAATCGGCAGCGTAAAATAACTATGATGTACCGGCGTGCAGATGCCTGTGCAATTTGGCCCTATCAGGCAGCCGCCCACGCTGTTGATGGTTCCCACAATCTGTTTTTCTAAAGCAGCGCCTTCTTTGCTTTCTTCACTGAAGCCGGCAGAGAGAATGATAAATGCTTTGGTTTGTTTTTGTTTTGCAAGAATCTCGACAGTTTCCGGACAGTATTTTGCTGCTATGGCGATGATGGCCAGATCCACAGCCGGTAAATCGTTAATATTCTGAAAACTTTGAATTCCCTGAACTTCCGATTCTTTCAGATTCGTTACATAAAGTTTTCCACCGTAATTTCCATCAATCAGGTTTTTCAGGACTTTCCCTCCTGGTTTGGTTATATCATTTGAACCGCCTACAACCACTATGCTTTTCGGATTGATTAATTTATCGTTTATCATCTAATAAAATATTGGTTTAAAAGAGTGCTAAGTTAAAAAAACCTGCCAAAAAAAAGTTGATCGTGATAAAAATTTGTTTTTTATTAAATTTGCGGACTTTATAATCGTAAAGAAAATTATCGACAGGATGGCAGCTAACAAAAAACCGAAAAAACGAAAAATCAAATTTAAAAGATTTGAATTCAAGCTATCCGAGAAGCAAAAAGGCATCATTGACAAGTTTTGCAGGGCAAAGAAAATAAGTCCAAACAAGATGATCAAAGCTTCTATAAGGGACTACATCAGTAAGTTTGCGGATTCATTGCCCGAGGATGATTATATCAGCGAAAACCAGCTAAAACTGTTTGATGTTGACGAAGATCCGGAAAATTATAACAAGAAAGAAGAAGAAGCCTTCAAAGAAACATTATTCTGACAAAATGTCGGGATAATATCAATGGCAAAAATATTGTTAACCAAACTCCGAAAACGATAAACAGGATATGAAAAAGAAAGGGAGTTCATCACAAAAAGAAGAACATATTGACGAAAGCAATACTGAAAAAAACGAAGAATTGAAAAAAGAAGAAGTAAGCGAAGCTGTTGCCGGAGAAAAAGAAATGCCGGACGGGTCTGATAAGGATGTAATTATTGCCGATCAGAAAAAAAAGGTGGAAGAGCTGAATGATAAATTTCTGAGGCTGTATGCAGAATTTGAAAATTACCGGAAGCGTACAC
>Ga0116170_10004348_pt1 | contig 12984 bp, 10 predicted proteins | sample AD_JPNHW1_MetaG_FD_89797 | JGI IMG/M metagenome (GOLD analysis project Ga0116170, IMG submission 89797) | Active sludge microbial communities of municipal wastewater-treating anaerobic digesters from Japan - AD_JPNHW1_MetaG | ecosystem: Engineered > Bioreactor > Anaerobic > Digestate | place... | reverse complement strand
CAGTTCTATAGTATTTTATTTTAGAAACACCATCAGTAATGTATGGAGTAACTTTAATTTCAAACTCTGGAATACTAGCACTTGTATTCGCAAAATAATCTATTCCAACTTTTGTGGCAACTTTACTGTTTAATATTCTGGTTCCAGTAAACATTGTTGACTGATAGCTTGATGCTAAATGTCTGGAATTTATTGCAGAGTTATCTATCTGATTGATTATGTCAGTTTCGGAAGGGTACAACACTAACTCAGGGATAGCATTCAATTCTTTCATTATATCAAATTCTTCCTGAGTTTGAGGGGCACGTTCAACATCTGAACCACTTGCAGCATCAATTATGTTAGCCCAGAATATTTCTGGAATAGTTTCATCGACACCAACCTCAGTGCCTCCATAGTTTCTCCACTGACTCCACCTGTAAGGTTCTCTAGTTAACTTATCCTTTTTAGTCTCACCTTCATCGGCTGGACAATAAGTTTCATCTATAAAGTCATTATATATTTCATTACCAGATTCCGTTAAATCTTTAAAAAACTCAGAAGCTTTTCTGCCTCTTTGCTTAATAAAAGGTTTATCAGAATCTGTAATTTCCTTTATATTATTGGTATTAACATTTGTAATGTTAACCTTTCCTTTGGTACTTCTACCCATGATTATAAATTTAATGCAGTCGAATCGAAAGCTTCTATGTCAGCTCCAGCGTAAATATTTCCTTTAACATACAAGTTACCAGTAGCCATATCAAATTTAAACATTGTATTTCCAGTAGTTGTATTTATTATCAATGAACCACCTACATTATAAGAGTCAATAGTTACTATTATATTCCTCTCGGTTTGTTTGATACTTGTTACACTTGTAGAGGTTCCCTTCCAAGTTGATTCTGTACTTCCAGTAATTTGATTATTTTCTACTGCAAATCCACCAATCGTATGAACTTCCTCCATTGATGATGCGTTCAAGAACCCTGTTACATTTAAATTAGAAGTATTAAACTCTTCACCTAAGTTACCATTTACATAAGCTGCCCCAATATTTGCTCTAGCATATCTTCTAATTGTATTTACTGACGGGTTTATAGTATTTTCATCATCATGTAAATTATTTTGCTGTCCATAAGTGACCAAAGGGACTGGGATCTTTAATTCTCCAGTAACCTCATCTAAGGTTAAATTCTGAGTGGTTTCTAGTTCATACTGATAATCTTCACTAGGATTAATCATTACAATTCCTTTGTGTGGACTTACATTAGTTGTATAAGTTGCTGTAGGAACACTTTCTTTAGGAATAGTTATTGTAGGAGATACGAACCCACTAGGAATATTACCCAAACCATCTGTAACATTAAAGGTAAATATGTAATTATTTGTATCCGAACTATTACCAATACTAGTTAAGTAATGATCTACAAACTCTGGGGCAGTTAATGCAACCTCGTTCCATAGTATATTATGGGTAGCGTCATATCTTAATCCACCACCTAAGTTAATTTCCACTATGCTTCTTGCATCATAACTTGGAGTTCCATCGTTAATTGCATCATCATGGTTTAATTTAAAACTTAATACTCCAGATGGTGTTGTGTTATATCGTTTACTTTCTCCAGAAAAACTAACCGTCTTAACAAATTCACCAGCAACTAATTCAAATTTTTCAATATCAGGAGTAATACTTACAAGTATATCATTTCCAACTGGTGCTGTTATAGCTATCCCACGACTTCCAAGTAATCCTTTTTGGCTAAAAATAAAACTATCCTCAGAATCTTGACTAATTATTTTTGGATTATTTCCAAGTTGTGTTAATGTTATTTCATCTACCTTAAAACCTATACTTGTAGTATTATCTGTAATTGAGATATGAGTTCCTTCTGTTAAGCTTTTAAATTCAAAGGTTGGCACAGAATTTATTACATACAAGCCTACTCCATCACCAACGTTTGCAGCACTTGAGCCAGATGTTTCCAATATTAACTCCGTAGAATTTTCTGTTATAGAAATACTATCACTAACTATCTTTTTAAATTGCATTGTAGGAGTAGTGCTTGTGGCATTTAACCATGCTCCATTAACGCTACCAGAACTTGCATAAGTTGTTGATGGCGTTAAATTAGAAGATGCAGGGGTTAAATTTAGTTCAAACTCTACATCAGTAGTGCCTTGGGTTAATCCAATTCTATTATCAACAGTATCTATTCCATTGAATTCAAAATTAATACCATTAACCTGTTTAAATATATCATAAGCTCCCAAGCTGGAACCAGTCATTAGTGTAGCTGCTCCACCAGTTGTAGCACTTATTTCTATGTAATTTTCAGTTTGCGTAAGAACAATATTGCTACCTTGTCTTAAGGCTCTAATATGAAGAGTTTCCCCATCATTAGCCTTATCTATCATTTTATCCGTAGTAGCATTATCTATAGTTGTGCTTAATCTGTTCCTTTCGGCAGTAGTACCAATCAATGCAGTATAGCCATCTGTAGTATAAGTTAAGTGTATTCTATCATGAGGATTATAAGTATTGCCTAATGGTATTGTATCAAATGTTCTAAATAATAAATTATTGTCATTATCTTTTGTTGCAAACCATTCAATAACACCTTCTCCTAAATTAAGTGCTGTATCTCTAGTTCCAGAAGAAACTATATTATCTAACTGAACCCACTCTCCGTCTATTGCTCCATAATAATGTTTGGCTGTTCCATCCCAGCGTATAATTGGATTAGATGTTGTATATGGGGCTTTTGAGATTAGTTTGATAGTTCCTGGTACATTTAGTTCACTTAATATGTTATCCCATTTAAAACCTTCCTTATAGTAGAATCCTTTATTGGTAGAATCACTCGTATTTGAAATCTGAATATAGCCATAGTCGTTTGCAGTAATATTTGGATAACTTGGAGTGTAAGCCACTGGAACATTAATACTATTAAGTACTGGTAATTGTAATGTCAGGTCTTCTATAGTAGTTGTGCCAGTTGAGTCTTTAACTTTAAAATGCCATAATCCTTCAGTAACGCCATCTTCAACTATTTCCTGCAAATAATTATTGGCACTAGATGCAAAGTTTTGCCACATAGTACCATCATGCCATTGTGGGGTTCCACCACTTGCTGCTGACATTTGATACATGCCATACTCGCCTTGAACGTCAGATAATCCTGAAGTCCCAAATTTACCTTCTTTAGTTACAGCAAGTCTATCTCTAACATAAAGCCTTCTTTCTGTAGCTAAGTCTGCATATAAGAAACTACCATCTATAGCGGCAGAATCACTACCGTAATCAATATTATCTAAGAAGAATTTATTACTTGTTTGGGAATATCTGCCAGCATAAGCACCTATGCCAATATTGCCAGCTATAGTGCTTGCAGCAAATTCACCAGAATAAGGCCCATAAAATGTATTTCTTAAACTAGAACTTCCTAATCCATATCCTGATTTGTAGCCTCCGACTATATTGTAAAGACCCAATGCAGCAGAATCATATCCACTGCCAATAGCCCAAGAATAGTTACCTAAATATTTTAACCCCTCCTTGTATGTAGATTCATTTAATGCTTTAAATGTAAGAGTAGTGCTGTCTAATAGTAATTTATTAGTGTTATAATTGTATTTAAGTTTAGAATCTCCACTAATAGTATTTCCTCTATCAAATAAAACCTTCTGATCTCCAGGTAAGGTAGGAACTTCAAAATTATCCAACCAAGCCAACCTGCCAAGCTTTAAATATTTAGTGGAACTTTCTGCCATAGCAAAAGATGCCCAATAATTACTATTAGCACTACCAGCTTGAACTTGATTAATAGAAGTTAAATAGTCATCAGAAGTATCCCCAACTAAATTCTCTACAAAAGTAGTTAAATAAGTTTCATCAACATCACCAGAACCTATTTTTGTATATTCAAACTTTGAAGTGTTAGAATTCCACCTAGGGAACTCACCATTTTCAAGTGCGGAAGGATTTCTATTGGAGCCTCCTATTTCACTGAATTGTCTTATTTGAAATAATTCCATACTATAATCCTAGTGTTTGTAAGTATTGGAAATGAACCTTCATCCCAGCCTTTAAGTTAAAATAATGATGCCAATATAATCTGCCATCTAATATATTATAAGCCTCCTCAATTTCTGTTCCTCTTATTGGACCATATCCTTCTATCGTAACAATTAATGATTTAGGATCTATGTTAGAATAAGTAAATGGCAACACAAAATTAGTTAAATCATTTATTGTGACAGAATAAGTGCTCTCATTCCACTTAGATTGATATGGAGGTAGATATGTTGGTTTGGCTGCTGTGTAAGAATCCATATCGAGATATTCTCCATCCTCATCTATTTCAACCAAATAATACTCTCTAACCTTGTCAAAAACTACATTTAATGCATTTTCAGTAAGCTCATAGGCCCCTAAATGCGGAATTCCTGAATCAAGGATTACATCTTCTAGAAAAGAAACAAGGTGATATAGTTGCAATCCATCCCTATACCACACTTTATAATTGCTATTTCCAATAGATAATTGATCATACATTTTATCCGTATAGTACATGAATATTTTACGAGATAATTGTATTTCAGTATTTAAATAATCTTGAGTCATTATCTGTTGAGTTTTAATAAACCTTTAAGTCTTTTAATACACTTAATTCTTCTATCATTTGCGGTAGATGTATCTAGATATTCTAATCCTTTTAGCCACATTACCTGTAACGCTAATTTTTCAATACTACCAACATATTCATCTGGAGTGTGTAAATTGTTTAAATTATTTATATACACCAAACTCTGAATGTGAGCATAAGTTGGAAATCCATCTAAGTTACTTTCGTAATTTCCAATATTACCTATTAATTGTATGTCATACCATCCATCTGGAAGATATTCTGATCCAAACATTGTATTAAAAGATAAAGATATAGTTCCATTTGTTACAAATGAAGTTACTTCTAGTTCTGTTAAATCATAAGAATCATATATTGAATCCGTATTACCTACGTAAAAATTCAGTGTAATGGAAGTTATTGCATCTAAATAGCTTTCGGAAGTTATTGTAACTCCCTTACTATCACTATTTCTTATTGTTCTTATTTCTATTGCTGTTGCCATTTTATTCTGTATAATTTTTATTTAAAATAGACTCTATAATCCACTCATTATTTTGTGTTTCTATTGTAATCCCTTGATTTAGTGCACAATTAATTATATCATCCATACACTTCTTTTCTAGTTTATGAACATTTAGAGCATCAACCTTATTTACGTATTCCTTTTGTACTTCTGAAGCATCAACCTTCCTAACAACTTCTACACGGGTATCTAGTGTTATTCCTAGAAGAAATAGTAAAATTCCCCCAAAAATATACTTATACAAGTTAATGGCTTTATTTACAGAGTTTAAAGTCTTTTGTCCTTGCTCTAGAAATTCTTCCATAGATTTAGTTAGTTTATCTGATTCTTCCATACAAAAATATCATTTTATTTCGATTAATGCAATTTGGTAGTTTTGTTTTAGTTATTAGTTAAAATGAAGTAAGCATTTTATCAAAACATCCGTACCTCCAGTTTTTGATTCCATTGTATGTCCTATTTCTCTAAAGTGAGTTGTTGCTGCTGGAACAGTTGCTGCTATGTCTATTCTTCCAGCCACCGAACCAGATGAATATGCTACATAGCTTCTTGTTGATGCAACTGTATTTACTAATAAAACTTCTGCAATCCCAGATACTACTACCCAACACTCAGATCCGTCAATAATACCGCTTACATAAACTACACCAAAAGGCATATCCCCATTAATAGGATTAACTTCAAAAGCACTATCAACTGCTGGGTCAGCATATACTACAGTACCTTTTATTGAATTTGCGCCAGTCTTATTTGTTAACAATATTGCATACCCTCCTTCTGGAGTGAGTTTTATTTTAGAAGAAGCTGTTTGGTAATAACTGCCATGTTGACCATCCAGTAGATCTGCATTCAGGTTTGTGTTTAATGTCGATGAGGCTACAACTAGCGGGGGAGTGCCTGTAGCGATATTTGAAATAAGTTGTGTGCCTGCAACAGTCCCATCCGCTAAGATATTATTATCCCCTGCATCACTATCTCCTCCGACATGTAATCCTCCGTTTATTGAGAGTTTTGAGAGGGGTGTCGTTGTTCCAATTCCGACGTTGCCACCACTTGGTTGAAGTAACAAACGGTACACTTCTGTACTTGCATCATTTCTTTGGGATTGAATCCATGTGTCTCCAGTGAGAGAAACTCCGGCATACATTCCATATAAATTATTACTACCAGTTAAAGCAAATCCCCCTACAGGTGAACCTAAAGTCGGACCAGTCTGACACCCGCCGTTTACTTGCAATTTAACTCCTGGGTAAGTCGTTCCAATTCCAACGTTACCGCCCCCATCCTGATAGATGTTGGAATTAACTAATCCATTAACATCATTTTGGTGTAAGGGTAAATAGCCGTCTGTTAGATTAGTAGCTGATAATGTCCCTGCAACCGTTGCAACCGTTCCACTCTCACTGATAATTGATGACCCTAATTGACCTGTCGAACTAGCGGTTACAAGGCGAGTGCCAGTGCCTAATAGATTTTTAATTATTACAGGTTGGTAGAAGTTATTAATGTTATTTTCAGCATACCACATTAAATTATTATTGCTTGATATATAAGCGGCAAATACATCAGCTCCAAACATGCCAGCACTTACGCCTGACTTAGCTTTGAAATATACATCTCCAGATTCTTTTGTTATCACTATACCTTGTGCTTCGTTTGAGGCTATTGTATTCGCCAACTTTGTCCCATCCCAATAAGGCAAATAGCTAGATGTTAAAGTATTGCCACCAATAACTTGATTGACCGTTCCACTCGCAGGCTGTGAACTTGCCCCTGTTGAATAGAAAATGTTTCCTGCACCTCCTAGTGATCCAGATTTAAATGTGTTAACAAGCAATTCAGTTCCATCTAATTTAATAGTGTTGGCATTTAATGAATTTAATCCTAAATCAAGATCTGCTGTTGCCCCAGTATATGGTATCTTTAAATCTAAACTATCTTTAGTTAACTTCTCACTAGCATAATGGGTATTGTCTGGTGCTACCTGAAATGAAGTGACTTTATTTGCACCATTTTCATAAGTGGTAGAATCTAATGATCCATCAGCTTTTAAAAACTGTGAAGATAATCCTATCCCAGTAGTTGTTGGTAAGTTATTAATATCTACAAATACTACTTTATTAGCAGTAAGATTTACAAACCTTTCCTCATACTCAGTAGAGTCTATAGATGTATTCTGTATAAATAATAAATCATTTTGCATTTAAGAAATACTTAAAGGTTGTTTTTTCCAAATAGCTACACCAACTTCACCACCTTGTATACAAATATATTCATAATCATCCGTAACAGATCTTTCATTTAATACACCAGCATCAATACCAGTTCTTTTTCTGGTATTGCCTACTGGTAATGGTAATTGAATATCTTGCCATTCTGGAGTTTCATTGGAACCAGTTCCTACCAAAACTTGCATGGGTTCTCCTAGATTGTTATTTTTAAAAGCATCCAGTTTATATTCACCACCATTTACGCCTATAGATGTAGTATATACATTCTTTATTACAGTAGTTGGTTTGTTCATACGAACATCCACTCCGTAACTCTCAACTAGTGGTACAAGTTCTCCCATGAAATATTAATTATAAAATTTGTTTCATTATAATATTCTATGCGTTCGGTACGGGTCATTTTAAACTATTATACCCATTGCATCCCTCCAATTCGTACCATCTGACCAAATTGGCTTATTGATTTCTGCGTCAAACCAAAATGCACCCTTTCCACATCCAGAAGCAGAAGGCCGTTGATCTGTAAAACCGATACCTGTTTTCATAGCACCTTTGAAATTAGTTCCTGCCATTAGTTCAATACCTGATTGTGCGCCTGTCTGATTTTTAATTCGCACACTCCACGCCCTAATATCAAGGAAAGAACCGCCTTCACCTGTGTCTATCTCCATATTGTCGCCCGATCCATCAGTCATCCACTTTCTGCCATAAACAGCAAATTGAGCCTGTGGCCCTGTAAGTGCATCAACAGGTCTTGCAAATTTCAATGATCCATCAGCACCGCCACCATTTGCCCTTATCTCAATGCCTAATTTGGCCTCTACGGGGCAACCAAACGCAGTAAGTGGCCTTGAGATAAGGGTTGCCATTTCATACCATTGCCCTGATACTGTAGTAATATATGGATCGTCACCCATACCCCAAAATCCAGCGATAATAGTTAGGGCATTACATAACTCAAGCCTGATTGGTGATATCCAGCTTGGGTTTCCATCGTAATCGTAACACCCTACGTTTGATATTAAAGCTCTACTATACTTTTTAGCGATTATTGCATGAGTATAAAAGGATGCTTCTACAAGAATGTTTTCAATTATTGAGCCAAAAATGTTATCTGCTGTATCCGAATAGTTAAGTTTTATAGCAGCATCACCCCCACATAACTGCCAAAATGTTAGGTTGCTAATATTTATTTGATTGGCATAATTACCAAGCATTATGCCACTCCTTATTCTACTGTACCATATATTATTAATACAGCTCCCATAACCTTGGAATGGCCCATCTTCAGTAGTATCAAAATCAGTTCCAATGGGAAGGTTCGTTCCTCCAAGTATAATTGCATCCTGATCACAAGTTGTTCCTGCTTTTGTTTGATTGCCAATAAATGAAACATCATGAATATTTACTGTAGTGTTTGTTGACTTAAAAAATGGGTTATTGGATGTTCCATTATCCGTAAGGGTCAGCCCACATATTTCCAAATATCCAAAACCAATACTTGCTATTTTCGATAAACCAAATTCTCCTCCATTATATCTCAAGTCAAGCACAGTTCCTCCAGATGTAATTAGCGGTATTCCACTACCACGTCCGTGTGACTGCATTCCTTCACCTCGTATTATCATTGTTTGTTGTATTGGTGCCCCTGCGCCATCAGTATATGTTGGGAACTTAATTTGTGAATTAATTAAATATGCTCCCTTTGGGAAGAATAGCTCACCACCATTATTTTCATGTAAAAACACAATTGCGGCACTCACCGCATCGGTATCATCCGTGACACCGTCACCTTTCGCTCCAAAATGCTTAACGTTAACTTGTACTTCAATTAACTTATCACTCACCGCCTTCTGGCTCATAACATCCGTCGTACTTGTGCCTGTTGTTTGAACAACATTGGGGGCTGTTATAGTTTGCTCATATTTGGTCCATTCTGCTCCAGAATAACTTAGTATTGCGAAATTACCAGTTATGATCAATCCTCCAAAATTAGTGTATGTTCCCGGTCCAGAAGCCAACCACCATTGAGTAACTCCTTCAACAGTGACTGGAGTTGTCGTTGTGATTGCCAGTCCACTATATGCTTCAGGAAGTAACCCTAGAGAAGTTGCATATAACTCTGTAAAATTATCTTCTATTTTACCTCTAAACTCGGAGGCCAATTCATTTCCTATAAGATTTTTCTGTGCCATTATTAACTGTTTTCATTTTCTGTCCAATACCAATCCTCTTGCCATTGTAGTTCTGTCTCATTTGATGGTTCCCCTTGATCCCAAGTATGAATACTATTTGGTGTAGATATTCCACTTGGAGTTAAAACCCAAACAGCTATTCTGCCCCTATCTCCTCCACCTGTTAGGATATTTGTATCAGGAAATTTATATCCCTTTTTCATAAGTTAAGCCAAATAACAAAGTATGCTTCCTGATGCAACTGTAATATTACTTACACCAGCAGGCAGTTCAACTCCAACAACCAAGTCTGCTGGAAATATTCCAGATCCTGGTGCGAGAAATTCACTCGTATAGGCTAGCCCTGTGATGTCTGTAAGACAGTACCCCCATTTTATTGCTTGACCAACAGGTAAGGCGTGTGTTGCATCTACTATAAATTGTGGTCCAGACCCAAAGGAATCTTTAGCAAACTCCCCGAAGGAGTTCTGATAATTGGTCCATGTATTTTTCATTTTATACTTGTTTTTTTAATTCTACTTATTTTTTCAGTCTCCTGGTTGTGTCTTATAGTTTCTCTAAGTTTTGTATTTTCAAAATCTAAATCCTTATAAAACTGCTCCTTTTTAAACTGAAGTTCTTTATCTATTTTTTCTTTTTGTAACTGAATCTTCTCAATTTCACCAGAATTATCAACACCTTGTTGATTGTTTAATTCCATCATTTTAATCTGCAACCTAGTGTTGTTGTCTCTTTCATTTATTAAATCTTCAAGCTGTAGTTTCTGTTGCTCTAATTGCATCTTTTTAGCCTCTATTTCAGCCAATCTTTGATTTTGCTGCTGTATTGTCTGTTCTTGCATTTGAGCTTGCTGACGGGCCTCATTTACCTTATCTTCAAAATCCTGTTCAAGCTTCCTTTTAATAGATTCAATTGATGAATCTTCAAATATACTAATGATTGTGGAAGGTTTAACTGTTTCGTTTTGACTCCATGCCTGTGCAATTGATTCTAATTTCTGACGTATTCCCTGTAAGTCTAAATCATTTTCTACATAAATACCATAATCTCTTTCAGCAAATTCATCTCCATCAATTTCAAGTATTGCAGAAATTCCTTCAGTAGTTACGTATGGAACTTTCTTTTTATTTCCTTTAATTGCATATTTTGCAGTTTCAAGAAGTTTCTCTGCACATCTTTTTTTAACATTATTGTGGATTGCCCTTAATTCTGCTGTGGTATGAGATGATTGCGTTACTGATCTTTCAGTCCCTCCAACTGTTTCTCTGCTTGAAATTTCACCGAGTCTTTGTGGTGTGATTCCAACCATATCCATCATTTGATTCTTTATCTGCTGCAATAGAATTGCATATTGTTGAATTCCATTACTTTGGTCAAAATCAAAATTACCACCACCAACAGTATTGTATTGTCCAGAAGCTACCCCCTTTAAGTTCTCTTTAAATGAATTCATAAAGGCTACCTGCTCTGTCCTAATGAAATGCATAAACTTATCTATGTCATCCCATGCAACTTTAGCTAAATCAATTTCTGGAACTTTTCCAATATGGTTAGACATAAGCTTAAGCATCCTATCCATGATAGTATCATATAAGTACTGCAATGGCTTCATCTTATCAACCATAGATTGTCCTCTAAGTTGATTTGTATTGTATACTTGTCCTACAATTGGAGGAGTACATATCGAAGGGTTATGCATTCTCCTATACTGTAACTCTAATGGCTTGATATTTACGTAGATTTCTTTACCCACCTTAGTTCCACCCCACCATTCATTAACCCAATAAGTTTCAACCTCTTCTCCTAAGTTTTTATTAGGCCTATAAGATTCACTAACGTATTCTTCTATTGGATCTCCAGTTTCAGGATCAAACCTTCTGAGTTTAAGTAATTTCCTTTGGCTTCTCCAGAATACTTTTAGTACCCTAATATTGCCATCAGCATCAACATAGTCTGATTTAGGTAATCCCAATTCATTTGCAATGCCAATATACCCATCCATTAAAGTCTCATCAATCAGGTCTTCTGAAGGCAAAGTAATGTAAGCCATTGTGTCATCAATAAATGTATTTCCAACTGGTGCTCCAGAGGTTACATCATCTAAATATTTTCTGTCGGATTCTTTTAAATCAGCGAAGTAAACATCAACAATTTTACCAGGACTCCAATAGTCATCTATCAAAATAATATCTGAATCCTCTAATCTACTTGATTGCCCTCCTCTAAATGTATAAATTTTCTTTGGGTTAATTAGTTCCATGAAAGGTTCCCCGGAAACTACTCCAAATAAGTAAATCTCCTCCAAACAAATCAATACATGCTTAAATCCTTCTTGTAGTTTTCTATCGAAATCAACAGCTCTCATTGCATCCTTGAGGAGCCAGTTAGCATTGACTTCCCTAATATCCTGATATTTATAATTTAAGTATTTTTGAATTGCTGTAGCTTCTTGTTGTTCTTGATCTTGCGGGATATCTTTAGATGCAAAATCAATAATAATTTGTTTTGCAACTGAAGTTTTCTGCTCTTCCAATTGAGATATGGCATCGGGATTTATTACCTTTGCAATCATATTTCCTTTGCTATTAATTTCCTCTCCTACAAGCAAGTCCAAGGCTTGGTTCATTACTGGGTAATGCTGTATTTTACTTGGGATATAACTTGATATTTTATCGTAAGGATTAAGGTATAGTTTTAGGTCAGATAAGTGAAGTTTACCTGCATATAAATCAAAGTTAACCTTCTTATTGATGAGGGATTTTCTTATCTTACCATTATTTAAGTAACGAACATTTTCTGCCCATTTAAGATGGTTTTCACGCCAATCTTTTCCCTTCTTACTTAAAGGTAGTCTTTGTTTTGGAAATTGAGTACTCATATAATGTGCAAAAATAGTTTATTATTATGATTTAGGGAAATATCTATCTGTTAGTTTTTCTATTTCCGTATGACTAAAATTTTTATACTTATTATCATAGTTTCTTAAAAAGTAATCATTATTAACTATGTCTTTTGTTGGGTTATTTTGATTCATTATACCATCTACAAATTGTTTCTTTTCCTCTCTAAGGATCATACACATTCCTAGTGAGGATATTCTGTCAAAGTTGCCATCACTATTCCAAGCAATTGCTTCCTCCAAATATCCAATACTTCTAATAAGCTGTAAGTTTAATTTAGAGGTTATGATGTTCCCATGCTCATCAGTGTCTTGATAATTAGGATGTGCTACAGTTAACATCCAATATTTCTGCAATCTTCTAGCGTAACTATTAATTTCTGCTGTAGCGTGAACTCCATAGGCTTTATTGCCATAGTTACCTTTCCTCATCATTTCCTGATCCTTCAAGGTCTTAGGATTTTCTGCTAAAAGATAAGTACAACCTTGCTGGGAGAAATATGTAAATAATCCTTTTTTATTGTTT
>Ga0116170_10004346_pt1 | contig 12988 bp, 10 predicted proteins | sample AD_JPNHW1_MetaG_FD_89797 | JGI IMG/M metagenome (GOLD analysis project Ga0116170, IMG submission 89797) | Active sludge microbial communities of municipal wastewater-treating anaerobic digesters from Japan - AD_JPNHW1_MetaG | ecosystem: Engineered > Bioreactor > Anaerobic > Digestate | place... | reverse complement strand
CTCAGTAAAGAGATCGCGCCAATTTTCTATAATAAAGAAATACCCAGTTGTGCGAAGTTTAGTAAAACGCTAATAAAAATATCCTCAAAACTACGAATAATTTCTTCAGATAGTCCGGGATTGCCGGGCGCAGGGTATTCATAATTCTGCCCTCTGCCTTCTCAATTTTGCCTTCAATTCTGCCTTCCTCAATTCTGCCTTCTGACCTCCCTACTTCTGACTTCTTAATCCGATAGCTATCGGATCTGAAATCTGCCTTCTAATGCGCTTCCAGCCAGTTATTCCCCGAACTGATATCCACCTCCAAGGGAACACTAATTTTGATGGCGTTTTGCATTTGTTGCTGTATCAATGGCAGCATGGTTTCCAGTTCCGGTTTGTACACGTCAAATACCAACTCATCATGCACCTGCATGATCATGCGGCTCCTGGTCTGCATTTCTGTCATTTGTATGTAAATATTGATCATCGCAATTTTGATGATATCGGCGGCTGAACCCTGTATCGGGGCATTGATAGCATTGCGCTCTGCATAGCCCCGTACCACTCCGTTTCCGGAGTTGATGTCGCGCAAATAGCGCCTGCGACCAAGTATCGTTTCCACATAACCTTTCGCCCGGGCAGATAAAATGGTATCTTCCATATATTTTTTTATCGCGGGGTATTTTATGAAATATTGTTCGATAATGTCAGCAGCCTCTTTACGCTGTATATTCAGCCGTTCAGCTAATCCGAAAGCCGAAATGCCGTAGATGATGCCAAAATTTACCATTTTGGCATTACGGCGCATTTCTTTGGTAACATCAGCCAGGGCAACATTGTAAACCCTCGAGGCTGTGGCGGCGTGAATGTCGTGCCCCTGCCTGAAATCCTCTATCATATTCGTTTCTTCACTTATGGAAGCAATAACGCGTAATTCGATCTGTGAATAGTCGGCAGAAACCAGCACGTAATCTTCGCTACGCGGGACAAATGCTTTGCGGATCTCGCGGCCTCTTTCTGTTCTTACAGGAATATTCTGCAGATTCGGATTGTTGGAGCTTAATCGTCCGGTGGCTGCTACCGCCTGATTATATGAGGTATGGATACGCCCGGTGCGTGGGTTGATAAGCTCCGGAAGGGCATCCACATAAGTGGATTTTAGTTTGGTGAGCGAACGGTAATCCAGCAATTTCTGAATGATCGGATGTTTGTTCACCAGTTTTACCAGCACATCTTCGGCAGTGGAGAACTGTTTGGTGGCGGTTTTTTTTGGGTTTTCGATGATCTTCAGATGCCCGTAAATTACGTCACCCATTTGCTTGGGTGAAGAAATATTAAATTCCACACCTGCTAACTCATAAATTTCTTTTTCCAGTTGTTGCACCTCTGTCAGCAATTGTGCGGAATAATCATTAAGCGCTTTTTTATCTAGTTTGACGCCTTCGGTTTCCATGGAGGCAAGCACCGGAATCAGGGGGATTTCAACATCATTAAATAATGACGTTACCTTGGCTTCTTTCAGTAAAGGTTCCAGCTTTTCTTTCAACTGGAAAGTAATGTCAGCATCTTCAGCGGCATATTCTTTTATTTCTTCATTAGCAACAATGGCCATCGAGAGCTGATTTTTACCTTTTTTCCCAATGAGTTTCTCGATAGGGACCGGCTCGTAATTCAGGTAGCTCTGCGACAGATAATCCATGTTGTGCCTCATGTCGGGTTCAATCAGGTAGTGTGCCAGCATAGTGTCGAAAAGCGGGCCTTTTACCTCCACGTCATACCATTTCAGCATTTCCATGTCGAACTTCAGGTTTTGCCCTATTTTCAATTTTTCCGTGTTTTCAAATATGGGTTTGAATTCCTGAACGATCTGACAGGCATCGTTGTATTCATTCGGAAGCCTTATAAAATAAGCTTTGCGGGGCTGCATACAAAATGAGAGGCCAACCATTTCCGCAGAACTCGGGTCAATACCGGTTGTCTCCGTATCAAAACAAAACTCCTTGCATTTACTAAGTTCAGCGATCAGCGCATTTCTTTTTTCGGCAGTATCAACTAAAATGTATTCATGCGGAGTATTATAAATATTCTTTAGTGAGCCTTCTGCTGGTGGCTCATTTTCCTGTGAAACTACTTCACTGAACAGATCAGGCTGACTATTTAGCTGAGCCTGCGCAGCACCCTGTTTTTGTAAGGAAATGTCGGTGAATACCCGTTTTGCAAAAGTCCGCATTTCCAGTTCTTCAAAGAGTTCTTTTAATTCATTCTCGTTGGGCGCTTCCATGATCAGTTTGTTCTCTTCAAAAGCAATGGGAACATTCAGGATGATGGTGGCAAGAGCTTTTGACTGAATGGCCAGGTCGCGGCCTGCGATAACTTTTTGTTTTATGCTATCGGGCTTAATGGAATCTATATTTGCTAAAATATTTTCGAGTGAACCAAATTCATTAATAAGTTTACGTGCCCAAACCTCTCCAATACCGTATATTCCGGGAATATTATCGGACGCATCGCCCCAGATGCCAAGCATATCAATTACCTGTAAAGGGTTTTGTATGCCGAATTTTTCGCACACTTCTTTCGGGCCCATGATAGTAGCCTTATCTCCGAAGCGTGCCGGTTTATAGATCAGCACGTTTTCACTGACCAACTGTCCGAAATCCTTGTCGGGAGTGACCATGTAAACAGTATACCCGGCCTGTTCAGCTTCTTTGGCAAGGGTTCCGATCACGTCGTCCGCTTCATAACCATCCACATAAAGTGCAGGAATATTAAATCCCTCGATCAGTCTTTTGATATAAGGAATAGAACTGACAAGGTCTTCGGGTGTTTCCTGCCGGTTGGCTTTATATTGAATAAAATCCTCATGGCGCAGGGTAGGAGCCATGGTGTCAAAGGCAACTCCTATGTGCGAAGGTTTTTCTTCTTTCAATAGTTTGTACAAGATGTTGGCAAAGCCGTACACTGCAGAGGTATTGACTCCTTTGGAATTGATGAGCGGCCGGTCACGGTATGCATAAAATGCCTGGTAGATAAGCGCCATGGCATCAAGGAGATAGAGTTTTTTTTCTGAGGGCATGGGGAAATATTTTTTTGTAAAAGTAAGGAAAAAGTTTGGGAGGCAGGAGGGCAGGGGTAGGATTTTTAGGTTGTTAGGTTGTTAGGAGAAATAGGAAGATAGTCATTAGGTCATTAGGTCATTAGTCATTAAGTCATTAAGTCATTAAGTTAATAGGGATTTAGGCTGTTAGGGTGTAAGTCCGCCGCGTCGGAGTCAGGGTGTTCGGCATTTGGCCGTTGAGATGGAGTATGGCTGATAGGGGAATTTTCTTGTTAGGATACTGCTTTCTGCCTGTGCGGATCGAGGGCTTATCTGAACAACCCCCTCCATTTCTGCGATTATCTGCGCTATCTGCGGGAAATTTTCTCCTTTTCTTCTCCTGAAGATTACGCTGATTTTTTTGTACCTCTCCCTTAATCAACTCTGCACTTAATCAACACAATTAACTTAATTAACTTAATCTCCCAATCTCCCAATCTCCCAATCTCCTAATCTCCTAATCTCCTAATCCCTTAATCTCCCAATCCCTCGTTTAACTCAACCAACTCAATCAACTACTTAATTCTTCAGTTCCTCAAGCAACGTTTTCGCATCTTTCCATATAGGCCTCGAGCGTTTTCGCCAGATAAGGTACCCAATAATACCTGCAATTAACATGATTGCCCAGTAAACTCCCTGGATCGCAAGAATTTTTCCTAGAAGGGAAACATCCCAATATGCCAGCCGGTCAACGTACGACAATGTGATACCAAAACTAACGATGGCTACAATGAAAATAACAGGAATCCATTTGGAACGGAAAAAACGATATCGTTTTTCTGTTTTCTCAAGTATGGTAATGAGTGGAAGGGAGTAGTCCACTTTTTTAAAATTTCTGTATTCCCAAATAAAATATATTGTTCCGATGATAAAAGCCACCACAAAACTTAACCCTGTAATACGGTCGTTGGATGTGAGTGCCGGATCGGGATTGATGATGAATAAAAAAATATAAAAGATAGAAAAAATAAGATAAAGGAAAAACATTCCCATCATAATTTTTTTGTTCCTTTTATCCTCTTTTTGCATTCTGAGGATAAGGTTTTCAGTATCGACCGGATGTGTTGATGTATTATTGTTATTATTATTTTTCATGATTTCCTCCTTGAATTTTTTGCCGCAGTTCTTCGCGGATACGTGTGAGTTTTGTGCGGACATTGGGTTCTGTGATCCCTATAATATCCGAGATCTCGCGTGTGGTCAGTTTTTCGATGGATAATGTAATTAATAGCTTATCAATAACATTTAACTGATTAATTATTTCATGAAGTCCTTCGAGTTTTTTTTCTGTTTCTATCTTTTGTTCATGTTCTTCATCTTGCATGAGATTATTAAGATTTTGTTTATCTAATGAAAGATTGAACTGAGACCTGCGGTTTTCTTTCATGATGTAATTTAGGGAAGTGTTTACAGCAATCCGGTATATCCATGTACTGACCGCAGAATCGCCGCGAAAAGTGTCAAGGCTGCGCCAGACATTTACCAGAACTTCCTGTTGCAGGTCCTGTGTGTCTTCATCCGAACGGGAATAATGCCGGCAAATATTCCAGATGCGCTGTTGCTGTTCTTCCACTATCTTTCGGAATTTCTCTTCTTTCGGGTTCATCGTGGCTCAGAATTTGAATATTAGATATTTGATCAGCGAAAATGTTACAATTTTTTTATCCATATAAATTATAAAAAATAAAATTTGTGTACACAAAACAAACTGTTACGATTTGTGTCAAATGTAGAGTATTTTAATTAATTTTGTACTAATAATTTAAAATCAAACCTTATGAAACATGCAATTAAATTGTCGCTGATGATCGCCTGCATATTTTCTTTTATGCTGACGGGCTGTAAAAAATATGAAGACGGAGATACTTTTAGCTGGTTCTGTAAAATGTACGTCGTTAACAAATGGAAGATCGAAAAGCAATTTGTTGTCAATACCGGTACCGATATTACCCCGACAAATAATAACTGGATCAATCTGAAAAGTAATTATGCCTATGAACAATATCAGGCGGATACCGTTTCATCTACTGGTAAATGGGCATTGGACGGGAAAAAAGAGGAGTTTATTATGATCCCTGATGAATTTGTGTTGGGAACACAGATCGGGTTTGTATACAAGATCATAAGATTGGAAAACAAAAGGTTCCGGATCCAGTCAAAATCTACCAATCCAATACAAACTGATTATATTCCCAAATAATAAAGGAATATTACAAAGTTGTTTGCCGGAAGTTGTTTTCAGAGAGCGCTAAAATAACCTGGATTTGATAATTTCTTCCCCGGGATTAAAATACCCGTGATAAAGTTTTGGAAAATCTTTCCTTATATCTTCAATTAAAGTCCTGATGCCGGTGTATTGCGCATTCTTTTCAGGCGGAACAATATCATTGTACCATTCGGGATCAATATTGAAATTACGCCATTGTATCATGCTGATATCATAATCGCGGATGAGTTTTTTCAGTGCGGCTATTTCAAGGGTTTCGTCTGTGTAACCGGGAAAAACAAAATAATTTAGCGAGACCCAGCTATTGTATTTTCTCGCGATGCTGATGCTTTCCATCGCATCGGCAAAAGAATAATTGGTGGGGTTGTAATAGTTCAGGTAGTTTTTTTCCTGTGCGCTGTTCATGCTTACGCGCATGCTTTGCAACCCGGCTTTGCATAATTCTTCGATGGCTGCCGGCTTGCTGGCGTTGGAGTTAAGGTTGATGATGCCTTTATTGGTTTTCTCACGAATGAGGATAATGGCATCCCGTAACGTTTCCCATACCAGTAGCGGCTCTCCTTCGCAGCCCTGCCCGAAACTGACCACCGGATTTGGAGCAGTATTAAGATGTTCAACAGCGATTTCTGCAATTTCTTCGGGTGTGGGAACAAAGGTGATGCGGTTTTGTGTCGATGATATTTTATGGTCTTTGGGCTGGTAGGATATACATCCCACACAGCGCGAATTACAGCTTGGCGATGTGGGCAGCGGCGCTTCCCAGCGGTTCATAAAATAATTTCGGGCAGCCGGGCAAAAATATACAAGGGCGCAATGCGAAAGATGCTTTAGCAATCGGTTGTCAGGATTGGCTTTGAGCATACGTTTCGCATTTTTCTCAATATAAAACTGGTTAAACTGGTTGCAATCCTGCCGGATATCCGGGTCGATCCGAAAAACGGTGGTGTAAAACTTATCATCGAGCCAGCCGATGGCAGCGTATGCATACAAAGGCAGCCGTGGGGCCTTTGCCTCTGTGACCCAGGATGCGTGGTGTGTGAGTGTGTACGCCGGAGCTACAAAAGCCGCTACAGCCCAGCCTTTTTCGCAGGTGCGAAATTGATTTGTTTTTGGATCGTAGCCAATAGCGCGCCTGCCGGGCAAATGAAAAAAATCACTACCCTCAGGCAGCAGGATAAGTTCTTCGGCAGGTAGCTCTATGGTTTTGGATGCTATTCTTCCACAAACCAGTAATGACGTGTCTTCAAAGATATTTCCCTTGTCGTCGCTGTATAATAAATATGGGGTTTTTGGAGGGTGCATTTATTAGCAATGATTAGAATGTTAAGAAATTACCACAGAGACACGGAGGTTCACGGAGGAGATATTTTTTACCACGGAGACACGGAGAGAACGGAGGTTCACGGAGGAGATATTTTTTACCACGGAGACACGGAGGGCACGGAGGTTCACGGAGGATATGTTTTTTACCACGGAGGCACGGAGGGCATGGAGGTTCACGGAGAATATTATTTAGGTAGTAATGCAAAATCTTTGGTAACAAGAGAGACCAATTGTTCTTTAATATTTTCGCAATTAAAATTTATCAGCAATCCTTTAGGCTTTCCGACAAGTTTCAAATAAGATAAAAGTTGTGCCTTATACAAAGGTATCATTTGTTCTACTGCTTTATCTTCAACAATAATAATGTCATTTACAAGAAGGTCGAGTTTTAAAGTACCTCCCAAATCCTTACCTTTATAGTGTATAGGAACATATACCTGCGATTTTACAGCCAAGCCCTGACTTCTCATTTCATCAATAAAACATAACTCATAAACCGATTCAAGTAATCCCGGACCAAGATGCTTGTGCACTTCAATAGCACAACCAATTATTTTGTATGAAATTTCATTTATATATTTCTGAGTAATCATCTTCGTGTTTCTCTGTGTTTCTCTGTGTTTTCCGTGTCTCCGTGGTTATTTTCTCCTTTTAAACCTTGCAACTCTGTGTTTCTCTGTGTCCTCCGTGTCTCCGAGGTTATTTTAAGCATTGTTAACCCAGCCTGTCACCTCATCAATAGTTGGTGCTTTAATATCAAGTTTCAGCTTTTTTCTTAACCCGCAAATACTGTTGAAAAGTTTGGAAGGTACCGCCGTCTTTAGTGATTCAAGAGTTGAGAAACCCGATTTCATGACGAGTTCAGCATATTCAGCAGGAATGCCTTTGGCAACAAAATCATCAACGGAAGTAACTACCGATTTTATTTCCGGTTTCATTTGAGGGAAAAACAACACATCCTGTATGGAATGCGAATTGGTCATCACCATGGCAAGGCGGTCGATGCCCATGCCGAGGCCTGCCGTAGGTGGCATGCCGAATTCTATGGCACGCAGAAAATCTTCGTCAAGCACCATGGACTCTTCATCGCCGCGCCGGCCAAGCTCAAGTTGTGCTTCGAAGCGTTTGCGCTGGTCGATAGGGTCGTTAAGTTCCGAAAAAGCATTGCAGAGTTCTTTACCATTGACTATAGCTTCAAAACGTTCAACCAACCCTGCTTTGGAGCGGTGTTTTTTTGCCAGCGGCGACATTTCCACAGGATAGTCAGTGATAAAAGTAGGTTGAATAAGCTTGGGTTCACAGGTTGCGCCAAAGATCTCATCAATCAGTTTGCCTTTTCCCATAGCATCGTTGATCTCAACACCAAGTTTGCCTGCCGTTTCCCTTAGCTTTTCCTCGTCCATAGCCGAAATGTCTAAGCCGGTAAAGTGCTTAATAGCTTCAAACATGGTAAAGCGTTTCCATGGACGCTTAAAATCTATGATATTTTCACCGACTTTTACCTGCGTGGCACCTGTTGAATCCATAGCGATTTTCTCCACCATTTCTTCCACCAGATCCATCATCCATTCGTAGTCTTTGTAGGCAACATAGAGTTCCATCTGCGTGAATTCCGGATTGTGAAACCGGTCCATACCTTCGTTGCGGAAGTCTTTTGCAAATTCAAACACACCGTCGTAACCGCCGACAATAAGGCGTTTCAAATACAATTCATTGGCGATGCGCAGATAGAGGGTGCTGTTCAATGTGTTATGGAAAGTTTTGAAAGGCCGTGCCGCAGCGCCTCCGTACAACGGCTGTAAGATGGGCGTTTCTACTTCCAGATACCCTTTTTTATTGAGAAAGTCCCTCATGGACGCCAGTATTGCCGCCCTTTTAATAAAGGTTTGTTTTACATCATTATTGACGATTAGGTCGACATAACGCTGGCGGTAGCGTTGTTCGGGATCGGTAAAAGCATCATACACCACGGCGTCTTTTTCTTTGACAATAGGCAGGGGGCGCAGCGATTTGCTCAGCAGCTTAAATTCTTTTACATGTATGGTTATCTCTCCCATCTGGGTGATAAAAACAAATCCTTTTACACCAATGATATCGCCTATGTCGAGAAGCCTTTTAAATACGGTATTATATAAGGTTTTGTCTTCGCCCGGGCAGATGTCGTCGCGTTTAAAGTATACCTGTATGCGGCCGGCGGCGTCCTGCAGTTCCACGAAAGATGCTGCGCCCATGATACGCCGCGACATGATGCGCCCGGCGATGCTGACATCCTGGTACATGTAGGTATGTGCCGGGTAATTGACATGAATCTCTGTTGAAGTGGCGTTAACCACAAAAGTCTCGGCAGGATAAGGATTTATGCCGAGTTTATAAAGCTCTTCGAGCGCCTGGCGCCTGATCTGTTCCTGTTCGCTGAATTCGGTACTCATTTTTAAATTTTTTGCAAATTTATGGTTTTTGACCGGACATTCAGCGCCTAATTATATCGGTATTTAATTTTTTTGAGGTGCTATATGAAAAAGGAGAACAATAAAAAAAACCTTTTGTTGCAGACGTAACTTAGGAAATAGCCGTTAACAGGTGCAGGCTGCCTGACGTCAGGGTCGGTGCCATGAAATATTTGTAAGCATTGCTTCTCCGCAAAAAGTTAGGTGCAGCGCACCGGTAATATTTATAGAAAATTCAGTACAAAAAGAATAAAGGTGCTACGCACCGAAATATATTCTATGCAATGTATCGCAAACATATGGATTAGTTTGTTCAGGGCTAATATTGCGGTGCTCTGCACCTATTTATCTTGTAAAAAATTTTTTGGTATAAATATTACGGTGCTCTGCACCTGAAAAATCGCAAAATAAATTCCTTTAACTATAAATATTACGGTGAACTGCCTGTCGAACCAGGCAAGCTGTGCCTTGTGTAAAATTTTTATTTTGCCTTAAAAACCTTTATTACAAAAGTACCTGATAAATTGTTTTTACTAAATTTGCCGGCAATTTTAATTTAGCATGACAAAAGTAATATTCAGAGACCTCGGACTGTTCGATTATAAAGAAGCATGGGACTATCAGGAAAGCTTGTTCAATGAGGTCATCAATTATAAAACCGGTAAACTGTTGCCGGAAAAAAATGCGGTGAATAATTATTTGCTTTTTTGCGAGCATCCCCATGTTTATACACTGGGAAAAAGCGGTTCTGAAAAAAATTTGCTGATCAACTATCTTCAGCTTCAGGCAAAAAATGCGGTATTTTACAAGACCAACCGCGGAGGAGACATCACCTATCATGGACCGGGACAGATTGTCGGTTATCCCATATTGGATCTTGAACAATTTAAGCTGGGCGTAAAAACCTATATTTTTTCACTTGAAGAGAGCATCATACAGACTCTTGCCTATTATGGGATAAAGGCAGAACGTCTTGATGGCGCCACCGGCGTATGGCTTGACACGGAAACGCCTAAAGTGAGAAAGATTTGTGCAATTGGTGTCCGCACCAGCCGTTACGTAAGTATGCACGGTTTTGCTTTTAATGTGAATACCGACCTGAATTATTTTAATTATATTAACCCCTGCGGATTTACCGACAAAGCGGTTACCTCTTTAGCAAAAGAGCTCGGAGTCGCTGTGAATATGGATGACGTAAAGAAAATCCTTCTGCGGAAAATTTCAGAAGTTTTTGATATGGAGCTGATTTTTAAGCCAGAATAAACCATTAAAAAACTATAAAACTTTTTACAACAAAAACGTTTCCGGTGTTTTTTTTGTTTATTTTTGCGTCATGGAAGATAAAGTCACAAAAATTCTGCAGCAGGTTTCGGATTTATATCAAAGATATGGTATAAAGAGTGTTTCCATGGATGATGTTGCCCGCGAGCTGGGCATTTCCAAAAAAACACTTTACGAATATTTTAACGACAAAGAGGACTTGGTAAGAAAGGTGCTGGAGTCCCAGATGTCGCAGATACGTGCTGTTTTTGAGATTGAAAAGGATGATGAGCACAATGCTGTGGACCATTTACTTGAGATCGACCGCATCATTACTGCCTTCTTAAAAAATTTCAGCCCCACCATTCATTATGATCTTCAGAAGTACTATCCTTCGGTGTTCCGGTCGTTGTTTGAATACAAAAGAGGATTTATGTTTGAAAGTATCAAGGCCAACCTGGAAAGAGGCATCAAAGAAGGTTTATACCGGTCGGATTTTAGTGCTGATATTATAGCACAAATATATATTAATCAGATCGAAGCCTCTCTGGGTTCGGGTTTTATTACCAGCACGGAATTCACCACCAATGAACTTTTCAGCGAAATGTTCACCTATCACCTGCGCGGTATCGCCAGCAAAAAAGGCATCGAGTATTTTGAAAAAAAGATTAGTCACACCATTAAATAAGCTTACGAATGAGAATGAAAATATTACAAACAGCATCCGTTTTACTTATTTTATTTTTCTGCGCTTTTCAGTCGAATGCCCAGCAGGGCGAAGTTAAAAGTTTCACCCTGCAGGAAGCACTGGATTATGCAGTAACCCATGGATATCAGGCCAGAGCTGCTGCAGTTGAGCTAAAGTCAACGATTACCCGGCGAAAAGGCTACATTTCGCTGGCGCTGCCACAGATCAATGCAAATGTAAACTATCAGTATTTTTACAAGCTCCCGACACAGATGATGCCTGATATCCTTACGTCGGCTGTTGACGGGTCGTTGGTACAACACGGGCTGATACCGCCTGATCAGATGAAACCGGCCAGCGATGAAAAAATTCCTGTTCAGTTTGGTACAACCAATAACCTGTCAGCAGGCGTAACGGCAACCCAACTGGTCTTTGACGGAATTTTCTTTGTTGGGCTTAAAGCTACTGCCATGCTTGTTGATCTGAGCAAGGCATCCGTTGATAAATCGCTCACTGAGATCAAGTCGTCCGTGGCACAGGCTTATTATGTGGTGCTGGTGGCAAAAGAGAGCCGCCTCATTCTGGATTCCACCTATAGCAAAATGAATGTGATACTTGAACAGACAAAACAATTTCAGACCAACGGTTTTATTGAAGAAACAGATGTCGAACAATTGTCGCTTATGGTTTCCAATCTGAAAAATAAAATGGATATGACCGACAGAAATATCGATCTGGTTACCGACCTGCTACAGTTACAAATGGGGATGGATATTGACGAACCGATATCACTGAAAGATGACCTGATGACCCTCCTCAACCAGGCAATCGCATCAAATATTGCCGATAAACAGTTTGATGTTAACAACCATTTTGATTTCAAATTATTGAAAAAACAGGAAAGTCTGCTCAGTCAGGTTATTAAGATAGACCAGTCAGCCTATTATCCGACGATGTCCGTGTTTGTTAATACCCAAACTAATGCTATGCGTGAAAAATTTAATTTTTTCAATAACGGTAAATGGTACAACACAACGCTTATCGGTGCCAATCTCAGCATCCCTATCTGGAGCTCAGGGGTAAAGCACTATAAGATCATGCAGGATAAATATGCTTTGGAAAAACACCGGATCACATTAAAACAGGCGGAAGACGGGTTAAAGATTGATATCAACAACTCAAAATCCCTGCTCAGGACATACAGTGACCAGTATTATACCGAAAAGAAAAATTACGAACTGTCAGTAAAGATTTACGACAAAACATTTTCGAAATTCAAGGAAGGGCTGGCCTCGGGGATGGATCTGAATCAGGCATACCTTCAGGTACTCTCGCAGCAGGGCACGTATCTCAACACCATGATGCAACTGCTGGATACATACGCCAAACTGAGTAAAGCATTAAACACATTATAAACATTGAAAAAAATCGATATGAAAAGAATAGTTTTATTGTTAAGCCTGGTGATGTTAGTAGCCTCATGCAATAACGGAGATAAAACTGCCCGGCTTGAGAAACTGAAAAAACAGCGCGATCAAATTACCCTCGAGATACAGGAACTCGAAAAGCTAATCAGCACGGAATCGGGAAAAAAAGTGGTTCCGGTGGCTGTTACCGAAATAAAACCCGGGACTTTTCGCCATTATCTGGAGGTGCAGGGCAAAGTGGACGGAGATGACAATGTTTCTGTCAGCGCAAAAAACGTCGGCGTGATTACCAGCATCAACGTTACGGAAGGCCAGCGGGTAAGCAAGGGCCAACTGCTTGCCACGCTCGATGCCCAGATATTGTACACTACGCTGCGCGATATGGAAACCCAGCTGGAGTTTGTCAACGATTTATACATACGGCAAAAAAACCTGTGGGACCAGAAGATCGGTTCGGAAGTGCAGTACCTGACTGCCAAAAACAATAAAGAAAGCCTGGAAAACAAGATACAGGCCATGAAAGACCAGATTGCCCTG
>Ga0116170_10004345_pt1 | contig 12993 bp, 11 predicted proteins | sample AD_JPNHW1_MetaG_FD_89797 | JGI IMG/M metagenome (GOLD analysis project Ga0116170, IMG submission 89797) | Active sludge microbial communities of municipal wastewater-treating anaerobic digesters from Japan - AD_JPNHW1_MetaG | ecosystem: Engineered > Bioreactor > Anaerobic > Digestate | place... | reverse complement strand
TTGTCAAACGTTACTCTTTCTTTGAACTCTTCCTGTTTGCCTTCGTTCCATTGATTTACGGGGCGAAGATAGCCGACTATGCGAGAATAAACTTCGCATTTTTGAATATTCCTTAGGACCGGATCCTTGTCATAGCAAGCCAAACACTTATAGTATTTTTTCCCAGCAAATTCATAACCAGCTACTTCGTCTTGTTCAGTAATTTCTTTTCCACAATCGTGGCAAAAATATTTTTCTGTTTCCATATAAATGAAAATAAATAATTAACACTAAGCCTCTGGCAAATCCTTGTCAAACGTTACTCTTTCTTTAAACTCTTCCTGCTTGCCTTCGTTCCATTGATTTACGGGGCGAAGATAGCCGACTATGCGAGAATAAACTTCGCATTTTTGTTCCACTACACATTTCGGACAATATTCATGCTTTCCGCTCAGATAGCCATGAGTGGGACACACACTAAATGTAGGAGTAAGCGTAATATAAGGCAAACGATAATTGGAAACTACCGTCTTAATAAGATTTTTCACCGCAGCGTAATCGGTAATAGCTTCCCCTACAAACATATGAAATACGGTTCCACCGGTATATTTAGTTTGCAAGTCATCTTGGAGTTTAAGGGCTTTGAACACGTCATTGGTAAAGCCTACTGGTAATTGAGTGGAATTAGTATAATAGGGGTTAGTAGTACCGGCAGTAATGATATCAGGATATTTGTTTTTATCGCTCTTGGCCAAACGATAAGAAGTTCCTTCGGCCGGAGTAGCCTCTAGATTATACATATTGCCAGTAGCTTCCTGATATTCTGACATTTTATTTCTCATGTGGTCTAAAATCTCCAAAGAAAAATTTTGTCCCTCTTTGGTGGTAATATCTACCCCTAAAAAGTTTTGCAGCGCCTCGTTCATGCCGATAAGGCCAATGGTAGAGAAATGATTCCCCCAATAAGAGCCCCTAATTTTGTAAACGTTCTCAAGGTAATATTTAGAGTAAGGATATAAATTCTTTTGGGTCCAGCTCTCTAAAACTTTACGTTTAATCTCTAGACTATTTTTAGCTAAATCCATTAGGTTATCTAGACGGGCAAAAAATTCTTTGCGGCTTTTAGCCAAGTAACCAATTCTGGGCAAATTAATAGTGACCACTCCGATAGACCCAGTCATAGGATTAGCGCCAAAAAGACCGCCCCCCCTCTTATACAATTCTCGATTATCCAAGCGAAGACGACAACACATAGAACGAGCATCATCTGGTGACATATCAGAATTAACGAAATTGGAAAAATAGGGAATGCCATATTTGCCGGTCATTTCCCATAAACCATCGTACATGGGGTTATCCCAATCAAAATCTTTGGTAATATTGTAAGTAGGAATAGGAAAACTAAAAACTCGACCGTTAGCATCTCCTTCGGAATAAATTTGAAAGAGAGTCTTATTCAACGTGTCCATCTCTGTTTGAAAAGCTCCATAGCTCTCTTTTTGGGGTAGTCCCCCTATAATCACTGGCAAGTCTTTGTAGTGCGCAGGGACTTTGAGGTCTAAGGTAATATTGGTAAAGGGGGTTTGAAAACCAACGCGAGTAGGCACGTTGCAATTGTACATAAACTCCTGCAAAGCTTGCTTTACTTCTTTCTCACTCAGATTGTCATAACGAATAAAGGGAGCTAAAAGGGTATCAAAATTAGACAAGGCTTGAGCGCCTGCCGATTCTCCCTGTAAAGTATAGAAAAAATTAACTACTTGTCCCAAGGCAGCTCGGAAATGCTTGGCTGGTCGTGATTGGATTTTACCGCTCACGCCGCCGAAACCTCTTTGCAGAATATCATAGAGGTCCCAACCGCAACAATAAGCGCCTAGGATATCCAGGTTGTGGATATGCATATCATCGCTCTTGGCTGCCTGTCGAATCTCTACAGGATAAATTTTATTTAACCAATATTTCTTACTGACATCAGAAGCAACATAATGATTCAGCCCCTGAAGAGAATAGGTCATATTGCTATTCTCTTTAACCTGCCAATCTAAATTATTGAGGTATTGGTCAACCAAATCCACCGACTCGCTTTGGGCCGCTTTCAATTCTCTGATTTGGCGATGCTGCTCGCGATAGAGAATATAGGCCTTGGCGGTATCGACATAATTCTCTAAAATCAATACCTCTTCAATAATATCTTGGATATCTTCAACATTAACCAAAGGCGCTTTTTTAAAACGTCTATTTAAAAGAAGAATAACTTTCTTATAAATTTCTTTGGCCTCCTTCATCTCGCCATTTCCCGTGGCGGTAAGAGCTTTGTAAATAGCATTTTGTATTTTTTCAGCATCGAATTTTTGAATATCTCCGCTTCTTTTACGAACTTCTTTGATTTTATTAACAAACTTCTGATGAGTTGTAGCCATCATATTTGGAGATATTTTATTTTTTAAAAGCCAAATTATTTTAATAAGCACCAAAGACCCCCCTACCCCATTCTAGAAAGAATGGCAATTAGAAACGTTTTTTCTTCCGCAGAAAAGCTGGAATTTCTATATCCTCTATCTTCTCTTCGTTGGTTTTGACCTCTTTGGAGTTCATGTCAGTATTAATTTCAACTTTCACGCTATTATTAGCGGAAACCGCTTCTTTCTTATTGGCATTATTAGCAAAGGTAAAATCTGCTTTAGTATCAAAGGGAACACTGGCATCTGCTTTCTTGGAAGTTACTATAGGACGAACAAAAGGCAAGACTAAATTTTTCTCATCAAAAGTATTTTCATTAAAACCTCCGGCAATAACAGTTATTTTAATTTCACCCTTCTTGAGACCTTCGTCATAAATGGCGCCAAAAATAACTTTGGCGTTTGGATCAATAGTTTCAGTGATTACCTTGGCTGCCTCATTAATTTCCGCCAGAGACAGGTCCGGACCACCGCTCACGTTAAACAGGACACGGGTAGCCCCATTAATCTGCGTTTCTAGCAGGGGTGAATGTACTGCCGCCTGAGCCGCTTTCTGCGCCCGGCCCTCCCCGCTGGCCCTGCCTGTACCCATAAGCGCCTCTCCAGCATTAGTCATAATAGTGCGGATGTTAGCAAAATCCAAATTAATAATACCGGGATAGGTAATAAGGTCGGAGATGCCTTTCACTCCTTGATATAAAATATCATCTATTAAGGAAAAAGCGGTCAAAATTGGAGTGCTGCTATCTATCAGGTTAAAAACCTTATCGTTCGGGACTGTGATAATGGCGTCTGACTGTTCCTGAAGTTTTTGCCAAGCTTCATCGGCTATTTCTTGGCGTTTTCCACCCTCAAAGCCAAATGGTTTAGTCACCACGGAAATAACTAGGGCGCCATTTTTTCTTGCCAATTCAGCTACCACAGGGCTAGCACCGGAACCGGTACCACCACCTAAACCAGCCGTTACAAAAACTAAATCAGAGCCCTTGACAGCATTCTCTATCTGCTCCATGTTTTCTTTAGCCGATTCATAGCCTATTTCAGGATTCATACCGGCCCCCAGTCCTCTAGTTAAAACCTTTCCAATAGCAATCTTTTCATCCGCCTTGCTATGATGAAGCGCTTGGTCGTCAGTATTTATAGCAATAAAACTAATGCCTTTAATCTTGTGATCAGCCATTCGGGTAATAGCGTTACCGCCGGCGCCACCAACCCCCACGACTTTCATGCGAATATTTGTTTCAAACTCTGGTTTTATTTTGGCCACGTTGTGAGAAATTATTTAAAATGAATTAGTGCTTATTATATACCTTAAAAGCAAATTTTTTAAGGCACTAAGGTTTTTAACCAATTTTTGAATTTAATAAAAATGCTATTGTTTCCAACAGAATGTTCTGCGGGATTATTGTTTTTCACCAAGGCGTTAAGCAGAGACACGGCATTAATATCCTCTAGGGTTAAGCCTAAACGGCTATAGGCTATAGGTAAAGTGGCAATCTTACAGGGTAAACCCAATTTTATCCTCGCGTAATCAGCCAAATTTAATAAATTACTGCCACCACCATAAAAAGTAACGCCTCCAGGCCAATGACGGTTGGGATTAATAGCCACAAGGGTCTGGTTAATAGCTTCAAAAATTTCATCTAAACGGGCTGTTATCACTGCTGCTAGTTTCTTCCGAGACACTTCCATTTCTCCGGTATAGTCCTCTCCTACTAGCCCTAAGCTCTCTAGATTTAACACATCAGAGCGGTTCAGTCTGCGAGGGTCTATATAACCCTCTATTTTTTTAATTTTCTCTGCTAAAACTGGGTCAAATTGAAGACAAATTCCGATATCGTCTGTTAAATAAGCACTACCGTAGGGAATGCTTTTAGTATCCACTAAATTGTTTTCTTCATAGACGGTAATAGAAGTAGTGCGAGCGCCAAAATCAATTGCGACTGCCCCCAACTCTTTATCTTCTTTGGTAAGAACCAAGTCAGCCGCTGGCAGAGAACCAACATCATAAGCGTCTTCCTCGGGAAAATCCAAATAATTTATAATTTGGTTGAGATCGTCTAATTGTTGAGAAAGAATGCTAACCAAAAGGACATCAGCTTCGAGGCGCATTCCTTTAAGACCAATGGCTGAACGGTACTCACCGGTCCCGTCCACATAATATTTTAAAGGAATGGGTCTCAACAGGCTATAATTATTAGCTAAGATAACTGATTGAGCCGAATTAATGGCTCGATCAACTGTATTTTGGCTAATAATATTACCTTGTTCGTTGGTAATAGCCGTCCCTCGAGAAACAGTAGTTTTACAGTTAATAGGATTTACCCCAATAAGCAACTGGTCAATAGGGGTACCAATTTTTTGCTCGCATTGATTAATGAGATTATTAAGGAGCTCTTCCAGGTCGTGAATGTTAGCAATAGAGCCCTTTCTAATTCCTACCGAAGGGACAGAAATATTGAAAAGAATTTGTAAGGGGTTGGCATCATCTCTAGAGTCAAGACGGCCAACAATAGCTTTGACGGAATTTGTTCCGAAATCCAAGCTCATAACGAATTTTTTGGAAGATCGAAACATAGGTGAGAATAATTAAACTGACTTTTTAATTAATTTTTCAATAACAATATCCGAGACCTGCTGTTCTTTCTTTTCCATCGCCTTCGCTTGCTTGTCTTTGTCATGGGTATATCCGTATAAATGAAGCAGGCTATGAGTGAAAGAACGAATAAACTGTTGGCGAAAATTTTGTTTGTTGTTAACGCTAAAGTTGTCTTTGGTCTTCTGCTTTAATACTTGGGGACAAATAAGCATATCTCCTAAGTGGATTTCTTCTTTCACCGGTTCGCCAGCTAATTTCAAGTAATAATCAGGAAAAGCAATAATGGGAGAGGCTTGTTTTTGGTGTCGCCAGGTCTCATTCATGACGACCATTTTTTTTTCGTTGACTATTTTACAGTTCAGCACTAAGGGCAAAGCTTTAGGCAATTTAATACCTAACAATCTCTGAGTAGTCGTAATTATCAATTGCAATTCCCGAGAGGTTAACGGAATTTTGCTTTTACGACCAGTAAAACTAATAACGATCATAAAATCAGCTGCTACGGATTTTATCTATGTTTTTTCTTGGTCTTAAAAGGGAGACCTAAAACCTTTTTATGATTAATCTCGGCTGTCTTTTTTTGCTTATAAATAGCCGATTCATGCTTTGATAAATTGCTTTCTTTAGATTTGTGATAACGATTTTTTTTGACCTCTTTCACTAAATTACTCTTTTTTAGAGTTTGCATAGCCCGATACACATAGGTAGACAGCGGTTCATTATTTTTTCTGACGATATTGATAGCCATATTGCAAATTTTAAAGTCTAAAATTAAATTTTAAATAAATAAGTAAACGACGGCTTAAACAGCCAATACAAGGTAAAAAGAAAGTTAAAAGCTATAAAACCAGTATACTCATCTTCCCTGTTTTTGGCAATAATTATTCTAAAGCAAGTTTTTTCTTTATAGAAGGCACTAATTTATCTTGCATTACCACCTCCTGAATCCCACTTTCCATATCCCTAATGATAATCGTGCCCTCCCGTTCTTCTTCTTGCCCTAAGATTAGAGCTAATTTTACCTTTTCTCTATCGGCAGTTTTTAATTGGTTTCTGAGGCTGTCTTTGCTAAGGGAGCTATACACGCTAATACCGTTTTTTCTCAAATCTTCAGTGAGAAGAAAAGCTCTTTTTTTAGCTGCCTCACCTATTTGCACCAGATAAACTCTATTTTTCTTGATATTGGGTTCTTTGTCATGCAGGGCCTGAAAAACGGAAATAATTCGGTCGATTCCAAGGGCTACCCCCACTGCCGGTTGGCTACTGCCACCTAGCAGTTTTACTAGCCCATCATAACGTCCTCCCCCGCCAAGAGAAATAGCGCTATCGCCAGAAATAGTTTTTATTTCAAAAACAGTTTTGGTGTAATAATCTAGGCCCCTCACTAGATAGGGGTTCAGAGTGTAGGGCACTTGCAAATAATCCAACATATCTAGCACTTGATGAAAATGGTCATGACATTCGGGGCAAAGAGAATCCAGCATAGAGGGTAATCCCTGTCTTAATTCTTGACATTTTGCTTCTTTGCAATCCAAGAGCCGCAAGGGATTAGTTTTAAAACGTTCTTTGCACGCCGAACACAGCTTATTTTGCTTGGTCTTATAAAAACTCTTAATTATTTTCAAATAATCAGCCCGACAAGCGGGGCAACCAATACTATTGATTTCAAAGTTAATATCTTTAAAACCCAAAGAATTAAAAATTAAATAGCTAACCCAAATAATCTCAACATCAATAACTGGACTAGGGTCTCCGATAGCTTCTAGTCCAAACTGGAAAAATTGGCGATAACGGTCTTTCTGCGGATTTTCATGACGAAACATGGGACCGCAATAATATAGCTTTACCGGCTGAGGCCAAGTAGACATATTATTTTCTATATAAGCCCTTACCACTCCGGCCGTTCCTTCTGGACGCAAAGTCAAAAAATCACCGCCTTTTGTTTTAAAGGAATACATTTCTTTATTAACAATATCAGTTTCTAGCCCCACCCCCCTAGAAAAAATATCCGTCTCTTCCGTTATGGGAGTAATAATCTTTCTGAAGCCATAAGCTTCGGCTAAATCATTGGCTACAGTCTCGAACTTGCGCCACCAAGGAATATCCCTGGGTAAAATGTCATGCATCCCTTTTGGCGCTTGCACATTGCGTTTAATTTCTTTTGTTGTTTTAGGCATAGATTAATTTGCAATTTTAACTAAAGACTATAGGGGTCGGTGCCAAAGGCGGCAGCATGGCTTAATGGCCAAACCCTTAGCCAAACTCTCCCCAAAATTGCTTTCCCATTTAGACTCCCCCAAGAACGCGAATCATAAGAATTCATACGATTATCACCCATAACAAAATATTGTTGCGGAGGCAGGGTGACATTAATATCACTGGTAGTTTTTACCAAATTTGAGAGGTACGGTTCATTTAAAATAAAACCCTCTGGATGTTCGGCATTATAAATTTTTACCGTGCTATTTTGAATCGTAATTTTTTCCCCCGGCAGGCCAATAACTCTTTTGATGAAAAAGGTAGAGGAAGCTGTATACACTTTGGCTGATACCAAGTAGCCTGTCTTGTGGTAAAAATCTATAAATTTGTTCCTTTCCACCCTGGAGACACTTACAAAAGAAAGGGAAAGTAAACCCTTTATATTAATTTCCTTATTAGCCACATTGTTGTTTGCAGTTAAATCGGCAGGAGCCTCAAAGATGATAACCTCCCCCCTTTTAATGGGTCTTAAGCGGAAGGACAATTCATCTACGACGAGATAATCTTTATCAAAAAAAGATGGTTCCATGCTTTGCCCATAGACTATAAAGGGTTGGATAATAAAATAACGAACAGGCAAAACTATCGCCAAAGCAATTAAAACTACTTCCAGGGTTTCTAAGAAAAAGCTTTTGAGATTGCGCCAAAAATTAAGCATGCTCGACTAAATTTAGATAATTATTCTGCCGCCAATATACCATAAACATTGGGCAAAAGCAACCTAAAATTTGCCGCTCTTTAGCTTTTTTGTTATAATAAATCGCTGATGAAAAAATGGGTTAAAATAATGGGAACCATTTTAGGGGTAGCTATAGTGGTTTTTCTTATAATCTCGTTTCTACCTACTAAAAGCCTGCTTGTTTTAGGCTCCTTTTTGGAAAATGCCAATAATTCAGGCTTAACTATAGATCAAAAAATAGAATCTCGGCCTATTAATATTGCTATTATGGGTTTTACGGGCGCCGGCAATAATGGGGCCTATCTTACTGACAGTCTGATGGTAGCCCATATTGACCCTAAAGCTAATAAAGTAGCTCTTATTTCCATTCCTCGCGATTTGTTAGTTACCAATCACCAAGGAATTTCTACTAAAGTAAATAGCATTTTTTGGGAGGCTAACGAAAAAAATAACAATATCTTTGGCAATCCCGATTTTTCTACTATTAAATCAGAATTAGAAACTATTACCGGTTTGCCTATCGACTATGCGGCTATTTTTGATGTTGAGGCTGTTCGAGCCATAGTAAATGGCTTGGGCGGACTAAATGTTTATATTAGCGAAAGGGTAACTGACCCAAATTTGAAAGATTCTACTGGTACGGGCAGCTATTTTGATTTAGAGCCGGGCTGGCGTTATTTAGATGGCAACATGGTAGTATCTCTTGTTCGCAGTCGTTACGCTAAAAATGGAGATTTCTTTAGAATCAAACATCAGCAACAGGTGCTTCTGGCCCTAGGAGAAAAACTAAAAGATTTAAATTTTTTAACCGATGGAGGCAAACTCCTGCAAATTAAAAAGGATGTGAATGGCCATCTTGCTACCGACTTAAATAATAATCAACTTTTTACACTAGCTTCAATCTTAGCCAAAATTCCACAAGAAACTTGGAAATTTGCCGCCATTTCTTTTGAAGAACCTAATCCCCTTTTGGTTTCCTCTACCATTACTACAGATACCGGCTATGGCTATGTTTTGGTGCCTAAAGCTGGCATTAATAATTATTCTGCCATTCAATCCTATATCGCCCAAATAATTAACTAAAATGGATAATCAAACTTGGGTTATTTATGGTTTAGGCAACAAGAGCACTTCTTATAAAAATACTTACCATAATTTGGGCTGGTTATTTTTAGATTCTCTGGCCAAAACATTAGCATTAAAAGAAGATTGGCAATTCGCCTATAAAAAGCAGTTCCTGCTTTTGAGGTTGGAGCCAGAAAATGTCGGGGTAAATTTCCCTTTGATTTTAGTAAAAAGAAACGGCTATATGAACGAAAGCGGCAACTCGCTTAAATCACTGCTTAATTATCTCAAAACAGATCTAGACCATTTAATGGTTGTCCATGACGACACGGATTTACCATTACTAGATTATAAATTCTCTTGGGATAAGGATACTGCTGGGCATAAGGGAGTAATCTCCATCAATCAGAATTTAAAAACTAAGGCATATTGGCGTTTACGTTTGGGCTCACGCCCCATGGATAATAATAGCAAGGCCATGGATTTCGTCTTAAAAAAACTTAGTACCAAAAACTTGCTAGAGTTTCAGAGGGCAGTCCCCATAGTCTATGGCGAGCTACTGAAAAAAATTACAGATATCAAAAAAGCCGGTCGTTAAGACCAGCTTTTTTGTTTTTTACTTCAGCATCAAAATACCTAAAGAGACACCAATAATAACCAATGTTTGCGCAAGAATAGTTTTAAGAGATTGTTCTGAAAGGTCTTCCCTAAACCTTTCGTTAAAGTAAAGACTCCAGAGCATAAGAAAAAGAGCTTGGCCAAAGGGGTTTAACGGCAAAAGTACCGCTAACCAAGCAAACTGAACAATCGCAAATAAGTAGATTAAGTCTTGCAATAGATTGTCCCCCAAACAAGCTGTTTCATTATTGGCTATTTGCAAAAGCAATCTAAAACCGCTAAGCAGAAGAATCAAACTAACTCCGAAGGACAAATATTGATTTAAACTATAAACCCAAAAAAACCACGTAAAAGCCAGAAGCCAAAAAAATATTTTTAAGCGCGCTTGATAAGAAAAAAGCGGATAATCTTTTTTATCAAGCTGCTCAAGAAAGGCAGTATAAAGCCCCAAGAAAATAATTAAACCAGTTGTTTTGTTGACAATGCTGCTTAGGGCTAGAGAAAGAAAAGCAATAAAAAACAAAAAGTAGGTATTGTGCCAGGCTAAACCGCTTAATAATTTCCAAACAGCCAAAACTAAAACAGCCAAACCGATACTGAGCCAAAGCGGCCAACTAAAAAATAAACCTACAAGCAAAAGAAAAGCATACAAAACAACAAAAAAGATGGCCCCCTTTTTCATTTTAGTTATTTTTTTAGAGGCGTTAGCTTTAAATCGTTCCCCTCAACACTTACTTTCCAATCGGAATTATTCCTGGCGACACCGCTAACAATTTTATCCGCCAAGGAATCTAAAATATGACGCTCGATAAAACGTTTAATTGGTCGAGCACCGTATTCTGGGTCATACCCATGTTCGGCAATATAGTCTTTGGCCTTGCTATCAAGAGTAATGGAAATATTTTTTTGCCTTAAACGTTTGTTGATTTGCTCAATTTGCAAATCTACTATCTTACGGATATCTTCCAAAGTTAGAGGGTTAAAAACCACAATTTCATCTAAACGATTGAGAAACTCTGGTCGAAATGTCTCTTTTAACGCCCCTAGCACCTTTTCCTTATATTCGCTAAGAGAGGGCGCTTTCTTTTTTTCACTATCAGAAAAACCAAACTGACTCTGAGCAGTAATATACTCGCTGCCAGCGTTAGAGGTCATAATAATAATGGTATTTTTGAAATTCACGGTTCGTCCTTTGCCATCGGTGAGCCTGCCATCGTCCAAAACTTGAAGCAAGATATTAAAAACATCAGGATGCGCTTTCTCCACCTCATCGAAAAGAATAAGACTATAGGGTCTATGTTTCACTTTTTCGGTAAGTTGCCCACCCTCATCATAACCAACATATCCTGGTGGTGAACCAATCAATCTGGCAACCGTATGTTTCTCCATATACTCAGACATATCAAAGCGTAGAATAGATTTTTCGTCGTTAAACATGTATTCTGCTAGAGAACGCGCTAGCTCTGTTTTGCCTACGCCAGTAGGGCCTAAAAACATAAAGGAGCCGATGGGTTTGTTTTCCTCCGTAATTCCAGAACGACCACGCCGAATAGCCCGTGATACCGCGCTGACAGCTTCAGTTTGTCCAATCACCCGGTTTCCTAGAATATTCTCCATATGCATAAGCTTCTGAGACTCATTCTCAAGCATTTTCGTTACTGGAATACCTGTCCATTTTGAGACAATGCTAGCGATATTTTCAGAGCTTATCTCCTCTTTCAAGTAATGTTTGCCACGTTTACGCAATGTGTTTAATTTAGCTTGCAATTCCTGCAGCTCTTTATTCTTCTGAGGAATATCACCATATAAAATCTTGCCTACTTTTTCTAACTGGCCCTCTCGTTCGTAAGTTTCCACTTCTTCTTTAGCCATGCTAATCTCCCTACTTAAAACATTGATTTTTTCAACCGTTTCTCTTTCTTTCTGCCAATCATTTTTCATTTTCGACACCTCTCTACGATATGTCTCTATTTTATTTTTCAAAGTTTTGTCCTCTTTATTGCCAGCGGCTCTGTCTATTTCTAGGCGGCGCAATTCTTTTTCGGCATTTTCCAGACTTTGGGGAGTGCTATCAATTTCTAAACGCAACGAGGAGGCGGCTTCATCAATAAGGTCGATGGCTTTATCTGGCAAGAAACGGTCGGTAATATAACGTACAGATAAATCCACCGCAGCGCGTATCGCTTCAGGAGTAATTTTTAATCCATGGTAAGTTTCATATTTTTCTTTCAACCCTTCTAAAATAGCGATAGTATCCTCGGCCGTCGGCTCTTCTACTATCACTGGCTGAAAACGGCGAGCTAAAGCCTGATCTTTCTCTATAGAATTTTTGTAATCATCAAAAGTGGTTGCCCCAATCGTCTTGAACTCTCCCCGAGAGAGTACTGGCTTTAACAGAGTCGCAGCATCAATCGATCCTTCTGCTCCTCCGGCGCCAACAATAACTTGAAGCTCATCAATAAAAACAATGACTTGCCCCTGTAATTTTTTAATTTCATTTAGGACTGCTTTTAGCCTCTCCTCAAACTCTCCTCTAAATTTGGTGCCAGCAATCATGCTGCCCAGATCCAATGAAACAACTCTCTTGTTCTTTAAGGATTCGGGAACTTCATTTTTGACAATTCTTTGAGCTAAAGCCTCCACAATAGCAGTCTTTCCCACGCCCGGTTCACCTATTAAGACGGGGTTATTTTTAGTGCGACGAGAAATGACTTGCATAATTCTTCTCAGCTCTGCTTCTCTTCCAATCACAGGGTCTAACAAATTTTTGCGAGCCATTTCGGTTAAATCAGTCGAGTATTTTTCTAAGGCTTTGAAACTAGCTTCAGGGTTATCATTGGTAACCGTTGCGCCATTACGAGTGATTTTAAGGTCCTCCAAGAGCTTAGCCGAAATTAACCCCAATGATTTCAAGATATCATTGGCACTATTATCTGTTAAGCTAATAGCAATAAAGAGGTGTTCGCAAGCGATATATTCGTCCCCCAGCTCTTTGAGAAGAGCGTGAGCTCGCTCAAAAATTTGAATTACTTCTGGGGTTAAATAGAGCTGTCCAAAATTGGCGCTTTTGGCGCTTGGACTGGGCATAATTTTTTTAAGCTCTTCTTCCGCCCTGCGAATAAGACTATCTACATTCACCCCCTCCATTTCTAACATGGGCTGAATTAAAGTATCGCCTTCTTTGAGCAAGCCCAAGAGAATGTGAACTGCTCGTATTTCTAAATGAGAGTTCTCTATGGCAATTTGTTGGGCTCTTTCTAAACTAGATTGAGCTTTTAGTGTAAATTTATCTAAAGATGGCATAGTGATAGTTTTCTTAATCCTGTTACGTTACG
>Ga0116170_10004344_pt1 | contig 12995 bp, 11 predicted proteins | sample AD_JPNHW1_MetaG_FD_89797 | JGI IMG/M metagenome (GOLD analysis project Ga0116170, IMG submission 89797) | Active sludge microbial communities of municipal wastewater-treating anaerobic digesters from Japan - AD_JPNHW1_MetaG | ecosystem: Engineered > Bioreactor > Anaerobic > Digestate | place... | reverse complement strand
TTTCCGCCCTTGACCGCCATCTCGAAGGGCAGTAGGAAGGTGTCGTTGAGCTCGCGCCAGCCGATATGCACCGGTGCATGATTGCGTGCGCCTTCGCTGAACGAGTGGCCGACGTAGTGCTTGAGCGTCGCCAGCAAGTCGCGCTTCTCGCCCTGCAAGCCTTGCACGTACTTGGTCGCCATCACGCCGATCAGGTACGGATCTTCGCCGAAGGTTTCCTCGGTGCGTCCCCAGCGCACGTCGCGCGAGACGTCGAGCACCGGCGCGAGGCCCTGATGACAGCCGATGCTGCGCGCTTCCTGGCCGATGACCTGCCCGACGCGTTCGATCAGCGCCGGATTCCACGTCGCGCCGAAGGCCAGCGCCGACGGGAACAGCGTGCCGCCGCGCGCCATCAGGCCGACCAGACACTCCTCGTGCGACATCGCCGGGATGCCGAGCCGGGTTTCCTCGACGAGGAACTTCTGCAGCCGATTGAGCGCGCGCACGCCCTGCTTCGGGTCGACGCTGTGGCTGCCGAGCGGCCGCGTGATCTGGCCAAGACCGTTTTTCAGCATCTGCTGCAGTTTCTCTTGATCACTGTGGCCGATGAACGCGTCAGACCGCACCTTATGGTTGCCGTCCTCGGAGAGCAGCAGCCAGAAGGCGTGCATCTGCGCGATCTTTTCTTCGAGCGTCATCCGGGACAGCAGGTCGGCGGCTCGCGTCGGGACCGGCAATGAGGCGTCTTTATATTTCATATGCATCATAGTTCTCCGTAACTTTCCTCTTGCCCGCGCGTCAGCGACCGAAAGGAGTGAAAAATGGGGTTTATTGAGAATCGTCTATGTGACTGACGACCCATTTGCCGTCCGTGGTGAACTTGTCGAATCCTGCCCTGAGCCTGCCGAAGGGCATGAATGGGCTCGAAGCGAAGACATCCCGCCCTTCGACAGGCTCAGGGCGAACGGTAGTGGGGAGCTGTCAGCCACGTTCAGGAAACTCAATCGTTGTCTGAGAGTCGAGGCAAGGCCAGTCCTTCCGCGTCGAAGACGTGGCAATGCGCCGGATCAAAGCCGAAGCTCATCGCCTCGCCGCAGCGCGCGTAACAATCGCCGGGCACCTTGGCGATCAGCGCCTCGGCCGAATCGCCGGTGAGATAGACGTAGCTGTACTCGCCGAACCGTTCGACCTGGCGCACCGCGCGCGTCATGCGGCATTCGGCACTGTCGGGCGCAACCGGATGCATGTGTTCGGGCCGCAGGCCGAGCGTGACCGTCACGCCGATTTCCAATGCGCTTGCGTCGACCGGCACGCTCACCGTCTCGCCGGCGCCGATCTGCAGCGTCAGTCCGCCGGCATCGCCGGCCACCACGCGCGCCTCGATGAAGTTCATGCGCGGCGAACCGAGGAAGGCGGCGACGAAGCGGTTGCTCGGCCGGTGGTACAGATCCATCGGCGTGCCGATCTGGGCGACGCTGCCGTACTTCGCCATGTCCGGGCCGGCGCGCAGCAGGACGATCTTGTCGGCCATCGCCATCGCCTCGGTCTGGTCGTGCGTCACGTAGATCGCGCTGGCGTGGTTGAACTTCTTGTGCAGGCGCGAGATTTCGGCGCGCATATGCACGCGCAGCGCGGCGTCGAGGTTGGAAAGCGGCTCGTCGAACAGGAAGACGTTGGGCGAACGGACAATCGCCCGGCCGATCGCCACCCGTTGCCGCTGCCCGCCGGAGAGCGCGCGCGGCATGCGTTCGAGCAAGGGTTCGAGCTGCAGGATCTGCGCCGCCTCGCGCACGCGCTGGTCGATCTCGTTCTTGTCGACCCTGGCCTGGCGCAGGCCGAACGCCATGTTTTCATAGACGCTCATGTGCGGGTACAGCGCGTAGCTCTGGAAGACCATCGCCACCTGACGCTGGGCGGCCGGCACTTCGTTCATGCGCACGCCGCCGATCGCGAGGTCGCCGGCGGTCACATCTTCGATGCCGGCGATCATGCGCAGCAGCGTCGACTTGCCGCAGCCCGACGGACCGAGGAAGACGCAGAACTCGCCAGCGGCGATTTCGAGGTTCACGTCCTTGATGACCTGGGTGTCCTTGCCGAAGGTCTTCTGGATGTTACGAAGGGAAATGCTGGTCATGGGTTTTCCTGGATGCGTTCGGATCGGAAATGGTCACTAGCCCTTCAGCGCGCCGGCCATCATGCCCTTGACGATGCGTTCCTGGCCGAAGGCGTAGGCGACGATCAACGGCAGCGAGGTGAGCGTGACGACGGAGAGGATGGCCGGGATGTTCGAGGCGTACTGGCCCTGAAAATCCCAGATCGCCAGCGGCAGCGTGCGGTTGGCCGGGTTCGACGTCAGCACGTAGGCGAAGATGAACTCGTTCCACAGGCCGATGCTGTTGTAGATCGCCACCGTCGACAGGCCGGGGCCGGAGAGCGGCAGGAAGACCTTCCAGAAGATGCCGAAGGCGCCGCAACCGTCGAGCTTGGCCGCTTCTTCGAGCTCCTTTGGAATCTGCCGCATGAACTCGGTGAGGATGAAGATCGACACCGGCAACGCGGTCGCCACATACGGACCGATCAGCGCGAACGGCGTGTCGTAGAGACCGACGTTGCGAATGAGCAGATAGATCGGGATCAGCGTGATGTGGATCGGTACGATCATGCCGGCGACGATCAGACCGAAGAGCGGCTTGTTCAGGCGGAAGCGCAGGCGGGCAAAGGCATACGCCGCCATCGAGCTGATCACGAGAATGAGGATGATGGAGGTCACCAGCACGAAGACGCTGTTGCGCAGATACGTCCAGAAACCGCCGTTCAGAACGGCGAGGTAGTTCTCGAAGTTGAGTTTTTCCGGCAGCGACCAGACCGATCCGCTGAACGTCTCCTGTTGCGACTTCAGGCTCGTCATCACGACGAAAATGAACGGCAGCGTGGTCACGACCAGCCAGAAGAGGCCGAGCGCCGGCACGGCGGCGCGGATGAGGCGACTGCGGTCGACCTTCGTTGCCGAAGCGGGGTTGGCGGGTGAATTCACTCAGACCTCCGTTTCGTAGCGCCGCGTCACGCGCATGGTGAGCGAGGCGACGATGGTGACGATGATGAACATGGCCGAGGCAATCGTGCTGCCGTAGCCGAGCTGGAAGGAGCTGAAAACGGTGCGGAACATATAGGTCGCCATCAGTTCGGAAGCACCTTCCGGCCCCCCGTCGGTCATGATGAAGATGAGGTCGAAGTAGCGCAGCGAGCCGACGATGGCGAGCATGGCGCCGGTGCGGACGGTGCCTTGCAGGTGCGGCAGCTTGATGCGCCAGAAGATCGTCGATTCGCTCGCACCGTCGAGGCGCGCCGCTTCGCCGAGTTCGCGCGGGAAAGACGAGAGGCCGGCGAGAAAGAGCACCATGTAGAACGGAATGTTCTGCCAGCAGACAACAGCGATCACCGAGCCGAGCGCGTAGCGCGGATCGCCGAGCCAGTCGCGCACCAGCCCGTCGAGATGCACGGCGCTCAGGAAGGCGTTGATCGGGCCGAAGTTCGGGTCGTAGATATTCTTGAACACCACGCCGAGCGCGACGCTCGACATCAGCAAGGGCAGGAAGTAAAGGATCTTCAGCACGCGCGACCCCTTGCTCGCCTCGTCGAGGACGACGGCCAGCACGAGCGCGATCGGCAGCTGGATCAGCACGGAGAAGAGCGCGAGCAGCAGGTTGTTGCCGAGCGATTTCCAGAACAGCGTGTCCTGCGCCAGACGGGTCCAGTTGGCCAGTCCAACGAAACGCTCGCCGCTGCCCAGCCCGTTCCAGTCGAGCAGGGAGAGCTGGAAACTGCTGATCAGCGGATAAAGCAGGAATACGACGAGGAACACGACGGCCGGCGCGAGGAACACGGCGATCGGCAAAACCGCCGTCAGGCGCCGGTACTTCGCCGCGCCGGCCGTCGGCTGTGCATCTTGGAACGTCACAGAGATTTCTCCCGGAGGACGATCACCCCTTGAAGGCGATCGTCGTGTGGTCGGACTTGCTCGCGTGGTCGACTACTTCGTTTCAGCCTTGGCTGCGTCTTCCATCTGCTGCGCCGCGGCTTCCGGCGTCAGCGACAGGCCGAACAGCGCCTGCACCGTATTCAGGTGAACCTGTGCGAGGTTGGGCGAGAGTTCCTGGTCGTACCAGAGCTGGACGTTGGAGGCATTGGCGACCAGATCCATGACGCGATTGAGGAAGGGATCGTCGGTCTTCAGGCCCTTGACCGGGATGATGCGCTTGTCCTCAAGGCGCGCCTGCGCCGAGGCGTCGTCGGTCAGCGACTGGATCAGCTTGAACGCGGCATCCGGATTCTTGCAGGCGGTCGAGACGCTGACGAAGTTGTCGCCAACCGTGCCGATCACGGCATTCGGATTGCCCTTGCCGCCAGGAACCGTCGGGAAGGGGAAGAAGTCGAGCTTCTCATAAAACGCCGGGTTCTCGTTGCGGATCGTCGCCGCCTCCCAGGTACCCATCAGCTGCATCGCGGCCTTGCCCGAGTAGAGCAGGCGACGCGATCCGCCAATGTCGTAATCCAGTCCGTTGTAACCTTCGGCGAAGGCGCCGGCTTTCACGAGTTCCTGGATGCGTTTGCCGGCTTCAACGAAGGCCGGATCGGTAAAGCTGCCGCCCGGCTGGCGGGTCGAGGCCTTGGCGAAGACTTCCGAGCCGCCGATGCGATCAGCGAGATAGACGAAGTACATCGAGCCGGTCCATTTGTTCTTGTTGGCCAGCGCGAACGGCGCAATGTTCTTGGCCTTGAGTACCTTCACCACGTTCATCAGCTCGTCCCAGTTCTTGGGCGGCGTCAGGTTTTCCTTGGCGAAGATTTCCTTGTTGAAGAAGACGACGGCCATCGCGGTGTTTTCCGCGGGAATGCCGTAGATCTTGCCATCGAAGGTCACCGAGCTGAAACCGGCCGGCGCGAAGCGCTCCTTGAATGCGGGGGCTTTTTCAAGATAGGAACTCAGATCGACGACCTGCCCGGCCTTGACGTACTCGCGCAAGGGACCGCCGCCCCAGCTGCTGAACACGCACGGCGGCTGGTTGGCGCCGAAGGCGATCTTCAGCTTGGTCTTGTACGCATCGTTCTGAATGTGCGACTGCTCGGCCTTGAAGCCGGGGTTGGCCTTCTCGAAACGCGCCGCCGCGTCGCCGAGAATCTTCACCGCTCCGGTCGTCGTCTGCAGATCCCACGCCGTAATCGTCTCCGCGGCCTGCGCGGTCACCGAGGTGAGCGCCAGCGCCGCCAGACTGCCAAAAAGAACGCCTATCTTCGAAACAGAACCCGCTTTCATCGTTTGCCTCCTGAAGGTCGGGTGCCCCCGACATTATTCGTTACAGAATGACCGCTTGTTGTTACAAGATAACGTTAGCGCTACCGTTAAACCAAGTCAATAGGGTTAGCCGATTTTTACTTCTTGCCGATCATCCGCCGTGCGGCGAATAGTCCGGACGCAAGAAAACATAAGGTTTTCAACAAAACGGGTTGCGTGTTATAACGCGTTGAAATAACGTTAGCGCTAGCGTCTCGCCTGCTTGAAGCCGGGACCTGCATCGACCAATACAAGAAGAAACACCGTGCCGAAACCCAACCAGGCCCGACGCTGATGGCCAACAAATCGACCACGCTCTCGGAAGTGGCGCTCGCCGCCAACGTCTCGCCGATGACCGCCTCGCGTGCGATCAACAATCGTTCCGGCGTTTCGCGCGAGACGCGCGAGCACGTCCTGAAGATCGCAGCCGACCTCGGCTACGTCGTCAATCGTGCCGCGCAAAAGCTCTCCGGCGGAAAGAGCCACATCATCGGCGTCATCGCCACCGACCCGGGCAACCAGTACACAGCCTCCCTGATCGCCGGCATCAGCGACGCGGCGTGGGAATCGGGCTACGAGACGCTGATCTACGCGCACGTGGTGCGCGAGAAGCGCCCCTCGGGCAGCGTCATGCAGCTGCTGCGCCAGATCTCGGACGGCGTCATCGCCGTCCTGCCGATGGAATACGGCTACCTCGGCGAACTCGCGTCGACGAGCATCCCGATCATCACCATCGACCAGCGCGGCAAGCACGCCGAATTTCCGTCGATCGCCGCCGACGCCTACGACGGCGCACGCGGCGCCGTCAAGCACCTGATCGAACTCGGCCACCGGCGCATCGGCTACATCACCGGCGACGAGCGCCTGGCGTCGGCCAAGGACCGCCATCGTGCCTACGTCGACACGATGGCGCAGCAGGGCCTCGGGCGCGACGCGGCGCTGATCGTCAAGGGCGATTTCACGCAGAAGCGGGGGTTTGAGGGAGCAATGAGGCTCCTGGCGCTGGCCGACCCGCCGACGGCGATCTTCGCCGCCAACGACCTCAGCGCGTTCGGCGCGATCGCCGCCGTGCGCGAGGCGGGGCTGCGCGTCCCGGACGACATCTCGGTCATCGGCTTCGACGACATTCCGACCGCATCGCAGTTCTATCCGCCGCTGACCACCGTGCGCCAGCCGATCCACCAGATCGGCCGCGCAGCGGTCAACACGCTGCTCGCGCGCATCGCCGGCATCGAGCCGGCATCGCCGCAGGTCATCCTGCCGACCGAACTGATCCTGCGCGCATCGACCGCAGCCTGCCGCTCGCGCGCCTAGCCTGCTCAGGCCGCGCGCGACGACTACGGCACGCTCTCGGCACCCGCTTCGACGCTCGCCTCGGCGAGCAAGGCGGCAACTTCCGGCGTGCGCTCGGCAATGGGCAACGCCCGGTCGTACTCCAGCAACCCGGACGCATCACCCCGCCGCTGGAAAATATTGGCCCGATGCGCCTGGAGCTTGACGGCCTGCGCCGCGTCGGGCGCCAGGGCGTCATGCTTCTCGAGCTGACGGGCGATATGCAGGACTTCGTCCCAGTTCCCGGCGCCTTGCTGCGCGCGCAATGCAAGCTGCAACGGAGCGATGTGGCGACCCGATTTCTCCTGTCGCCGCCGCAACACGGCAAGGGCTTGATCGTACTGCCGCAGGTCGATGAGCATTTCGGCCTCGAGCATCAGGCACGCCGCCTCCATCGTCGGGTCGGCCTGCAACGCGCGCTCGAGCCACACCTTCTGCTTTGCCGGCTCGTTCAGGCGCTGCGCCGAACGCGCGGCGAGCAGCGCCGCAAGCCCCGGCCTTTGCCCGCCCTCGAAGACCTCGGCCGCGAGTTTCAACGCCTGACTGTAGCGCCCCTCAAAAGTCAGGCGCGCGACGTCGTAGTACTGTCCGGAGAGCTTCTCGCGCTGACGCCGCGCACGGTATTCGCGCACGCGTTGCGGAAGCGAGAGCATCAGCGCGACGCCGCGCGTAAACCCGTAGAGCACGAAAAAAGAGCCCACGATCAGAACAAGCGCCAGATTCAGCGAGATCTCGGCGCGATACGGCGGCATGACGAGCAAGACGTAGCCCTGGTTGTAATGGGCGGCCAGCGAAATGCCGACGGCCAGCGTAAACAGCGTGAGCAGCCAGAGCAAAACCTTCATCACCGGCTTCCTCTCACCGCCCCGCCTCGCCGACCCTGAGATTCCGGATCGCCGACAGGCTCTCGTTGAGGCGGGGCAGTTCGATGTTGATCTCGGCCGCGGAGAGCTGCGTTAGCGACTCGCGCACCGCCAGCACGCTGCTTTCGCGATGGTCGAAATAGCGATCAACCCAGAACCGGGCCAGTTTGAGTTCGCCGCGAAACGTCCATTGATCGCGCCCCAGCAGCGCGAGCCGCGCGTTCAACAGGCGCAGTTTGAGATTCTCGCGCAGAAAGAAGGCCTGACCGGGCGCGAGCAGCGCCGGCTCTTCGCGATCAAAGCGCTGGATGCGCACGAGACTGCGCACTTCGTGCCAGAACTCGGCCGCCAGCCGTTGCCAGAAGGCGAGCGAAACGACCGGCGCCGTTTCGGCACCAGCCGGTTCGGCAGGCTTGTTCTCTTCGCGCGGGCGGCCGTTGATCGCCAGCGGCAGCGAATCGACGGCCGCGATGACGCTTTCCAGGCGACCGCTCATGCCCGTGACGTCAACTTGAGGCAGGACGCGCAGGCGGTCGAGGTCGCGCAGGATCACCTTGTGCAGCGCAGCGAACTGCGGGTTCTTGCTGCCGGCCAGGCGGACTTCGGCCGACTGCAGGGCGAGCACGGCGCCCTGGACATTGGCGGCAAGCAGCAGTTGCTGTGCCGCCTGCGTCACGCCCTGCTCGATCTCGGCGATCACCCATTCGTCGCGGTTGCCGGCGAGATCGCGGTAGAGCTTCTCCAATGTCTCCTGCTGATCCTGCGATTCGGCAAGCTTCGCTTCCAGCTCGCCGAACTTGCCCTGCAAGGCGATCACCTGTTTCTGCGTCTCCTTGACGATGACGCGCGTCTCCTTGGCCAGAGCGTCGCTCTCGGCCAATCGTTGCGCGACCTGCTGCTGCGTTTCCGCCAGGCGGATGCGCGTCTCCACCCACTGCCAGACGGCGACGCCCAGCGCGAGGGTCGCCAGGATCAGCCAGGGATTGCGCCAGGAGTGCAGCACCGACCCGCTCGCCGAAGCGGCGGCCGGTTCGGCGACGACGGGTGCAGGATCAGGAGAGTCGTTCATGACGGGGCCAGGGGTAGGAACACAAGCTTTCGAGGATACCGTCGTCGGCTGGCCCGGTCAGGACGACGTTGGACAGGCCGAGGTCGGCGGCCGCTTCGGCGATGCGTCGATGCGGCACGAAAACCGGCAGACGGCGCAGACGTTCGATGGCGTCAGTATCAAGCAGCGCCAGAAGATTGCGCAAACCTTCGCTCGACGAAATCGTCAACGCGTCGAGCGCGTTGTTGCGGAGGAGCGACACGATGAAGGAGCCGTCGGTCGGCGCCGAACGGCGGTAGCAGGTCACGCAGTCGACTTCGGCGCCGCGCTGCCGAAGCGTCTCGGCGAGCAGTTCGCGGCCGCCGTTGCCGCGCAGGATGAGGATGCGCCTGCCTGCCACGCGCTCGGGCTGAAACGCTGGCAGTTCGAGCATGCCTTCCGAGTCGAAACGCGCGGGCGGTACGATCACGTTTTCGATGCCGTAACGCACCAGCGATGTCGCCGTTCCCGGACCGACGGCGGCGGCCTGCAACCCAGCGGGCCAGGCGAGCCGTTCGAGAATGCGCGGCAGACTGTAGTCGACGGCGTTCGGGCTGATGAAGATCGCGACGGCATAGTCGTCAAGGCGGGCAATCGCTTCGTCGAGCGGCGCCGGATCGTCGGCCGGCCCGATTTCGAGCAGGGGGAAAAGCACCGGCTCGCTGCCCTCACCGGCGATCATCGCGGCCAGCATCGCCGCTTGCGCCGCTGGCCGTGTCACCAGGATGCGACGCCCGAGCAAGGACTGCGTCATGCGCTGGCGCCAAGCGCAGCGAGGATGCCCTGCGCGCCCTGCGCCCGCAGCTGTTGCGCCAGCGTTTCGCCGAGGCGCGTGTCGTCATCGGGCGCACCGCGAATTTCGCCGCGCACCATGCGCTGGCCGTCAGGCGTCGCGACAAAACCGCGCAGCCACAACTCACCATTTTCAGTGACCGCGTAGCCGCCGAGCGGAATCTGGCAGCTGCCGCCGAGCGCCCGCGAAAACGCGCGTTCGGCACGAACACGATGCGCCGTTTCGGCGTCGTTGAGCGGCGCGATCCAGGCCGCCGCGTCGGCACGGGCGGCGAGAATCTCGATGCCCAAGGCGCCCTGACCCGGCGCCGGCAGCGACTGCTCCGGTGAGAGGACCGCCCGGATGCGTTGCTTGAGGCCCAGGCGGATCAGCCCGGCGGCGGCGAGGATGATCGCGTCGTACTGCCCCTCGTCGAGCTTGCGCAGACGCGTGTCGAGATTGCCGCGCAGCGGCTGGATCGTGAGGTGCGGATAGCTTGCGCGCAGGATCGCTTCGCGGCGCAGGCTGGACGTACCGACGACGGCGCCGGCCGGCAAGGCATCGAGTCCTTCGTAGCGACCGGACACGAAGGCATCGCGCGGGTCTTCGCGCACGGCGATCGCGGTCATGGCAAAGCCGTCCGGCATCTCCATCGGCACGTCCTTGAGCGAATGCACGGCGAGGTCGGCGCGCCCCTCCTGCATGGCGACTTCGAGCTCCTTGATGAACAGCCCCTTGCCGCCGATCTGCGACAGCGGCCGGTCGAGGACCTGGTCGCCGCGTGTCGTCATGCCGAGAATCTCGACCGTGCATTGCGGATACAGCGACGCCAGACGCGACTGGATGTGCACGGCCTGCCATAGGGCGAGCCGCGACTCGCGCGAGGCGATGATCAGACGGGACGGTGCGGGTTGATTGGTCAAGATGGCGTCCTGGAGTGAGCGGTGACGGTTGAAGAATGTGCCTCGAAAGACGCGGCCAAGTTTACCACGCAGCCCGGAACGCCCAGCCCGGCAACGCCTCAGGAGCTCAGCTGTCTGGCGTAGTTCTTCACGAGCGGCCATTGCCGGCGGCTGACCGGCAGCTTTTCGGGAATCCCGCGCAAGAGTGCCTGCCACTGATGCTCGCCGTCTTCCGGTGCACCTTTCTCGAAGCCGGCGATCGCGTCCTTGGCGACCAGCGCGCTGCGGTGCAGGCGGATGAAGCGCTCGGAGAATTCTTCTTCGAGATGCGTCAGCGATTCGTCGAGCAGATACTCGCGGCTCGCCGTACGCGCCGTCACGTACTTGAGGTCGGCCTTGAGATAAAGGATGTCGCTGATCGGAATGAGCAGGAGCCGCCCGCGCTCGTGGCAGGAAAGGTGCGTCCGCGCGCCCTGCTGCAACTCGGCCAGAACCTGCGGCGGCGGCGGCCGGCTGTGGCGGACTTTTTGCAGCGCCGCGGCCAGTCGATTCGCACGCACCGGCTTGACCAGGTAGTCGATCGCGTTGAGTTCGAAGGCCTGCACGGCGTAGGTGTCGTAAGCGGTGACGAAGATGACGGCCGGCGGACGTTCCATGCGACTAACGTGACGCGCCAGTTCGACGCCGTCCATTCTCGGCATCCGGATGTCGGCGAGGACAACGTCGACCGGATTCAAGGCAATCGCCTCGATCGCCAGCAGGCCATTGGCCGCCTCGGCGACGACGGCGTTCGGCACTTCGGCGGCGACGTCGGAGAGCAGGTCGCGCAGGCGCGCGCGCGCCGGCGATTCGTCGTCGACGATCATCACCGAGAGCGTCGGCGTGGTCGACCTGGAAGAGCTGAGTGGCTGCGTCATGGTTTCCGACTCCGGCAGGGCAGCAAGATATGCACACGGTACTCGCAGGCGCCGCCCGGAAGTTCGACCGATCGGGTCTCCAGCCGCGCTTCCAGATCATAAAACAGCGCCAGACGCTCACGGATATTGGCGAGCGCCATCTGATTGCCGCTGTGTGTGCTGGCCTGGCCGTGGCAGGGATTGGCCAGATCGATCTGCAGCTCGTCGCCGCTGCGCGCGAAGCGGATGCGCACCGTCCCACCCTCCCCCGACGGTTCGATCCCGTGATACACGGCATTCTCGAGCAGTGGCTGCAACATCAGCGGCGGCACCTTGATGTCGTCCGGCACATCGACGATCTCCCACTCGACGGCGAGCCGGTCGCCGAGCCGCAGCTTCTCGAGATCGAGATACTGCCGGCAGAGCGCAATCTCGTCGGCGAGCGGCATGAGGTCGCGGTGATCGCGCATGAGCGCGCGAAAGAGTTCAGCAAGTTCCTCCAGCGCCGTTTCCGCGCGCCGCGGCTCGGAACGTATCAGCGAGAGCACCGCATTGAGGCTGTTGAACAGGAAATGCGGCCGGATGCGCGCCGTCAGCGCCTGCAGGCGGGCCTCGGTCACCGCCGGCGAGAAGGCCTTGGCGCGCAAATGGAAGTAGTAGAGCAGGGTCGCCGCAGCAAACGCCGCAAGCAAGGCGGCACGCAGCGTGCGCTGCCAACCGCCTTCGTCCATCCCCATGAACTGCCAGAAATCGACGAACAGCGCCGCCGAGAGCGCGGCCAGCGCGAACACACAAACCCGTCCGCCGACGACCGGCAGACGCCGCAGCAGCGGCGACACGCCGGCGAGCAGTGCGAGGTTGAAAAGCAGCAGGGGCTGCACCCAGGCGGCCAAGTCGACGAATCGCCGCACCCAGTCGGAAATCCCGCCGGCGAGCAGCAACGCAGCCAGCAACGCCAACGAATTTACGCCAAGCAGGATGCGCAGCATGACGCCGAAATTGCGGAAGTCCGGCAGCGGCGGGCGGGCCGGGTTTTGTTTTATACTTGCCATCGGTTCGGAGCGTTGTTCATCGGTGCCAAATCGCCTTCCCTGCGTGGTTTCGGACCGTTTGCCATCACTGCAGCATCCCCCACCCCGCCTAAATTCCAGCCATCGAACTTGCAACCATCATGAATCAGCCGAATTCTACACAATACACCTGGGCTGGCCGTTTTTCCGAGCCGATGTCCGACCTCGTCAAGCGCTACACGGCATCGGTCGACTTCGACAAACGCATGTGGCGCCAGGACATTCGCGGCTCGCTGGCGCACGCGCGCATGCTCGCCAAACAGGCCATCATCTCAGCGGAAGACCTCGCCGACATCCAGCGCGGCATGGCGCAGATCGTCAGTGAAATCGAGGCCGGCACCTTCGAGTGGTCGCTTGATCTCGAAGACGTGCATCTCAACATCGAAAAGCGCCTGACCGCGCTCGTTGGCGACGCCGGCAAGCGGCTACATACCGGCCGTTCGCGCAACGACCAGGTGGCGACCGACATCCGCCTCTACCTGCGCGACTCGATCGACGACATCCAGGTGATGCTCAAGCAGTTCCAGAGCGCCCTGCTGGACCTCGCCGAGCGTGAAGCCGCGACACCGATGCCGGGCTTCACGCACCTGCAGGTCGCGCAACCGATCACCTTCGGCCACCACCTGCTCGCCTGGTTCGAGATGACAAAGCGCGACGCCGAGCGCTTCGCCGACGTGCGCAAACGCACCAACCGCCTGCCGCTCGGCGCCGCCGCGCTGGCCGGCACGACCTACCCGATCGACCGCGAATTCGTCGCCG
>Ga0116170_10004341_pt1 | contig 13003 bp, 6 predicted proteins | sample AD_JPNHW1_MetaG_FD_89797 | JGI IMG/M metagenome (GOLD analysis project Ga0116170, IMG submission 89797) | Active sludge microbial communities of municipal wastewater-treating anaerobic digesters from Japan - AD_JPNHW1_MetaG | ecosystem: Engineered > Bioreactor > Anaerobic > Digestate | place... | reverse complement strand
GGTGAAGGGCGCGGGTGTGGCGTGGCTGAAAAGGGCGTCGAGCTCCTCGAAGCTCTCGAAGACGGCCTGCGTCATGCGGTCGTGGAGGCGGGCGGCGATGAGCTTGGCCTGGGCTTCGGAGGGCGTGGAGCCGCCGAGGTCGATCCAGTAGGCGACGGCGCGCTCGACGCGCTTGAGCTTTTCGAGGCCGCAGATGCGGGCGATGTCGGTGGCCTTGGAGGACCACGGCGAGATGGTGCCCGGGCGCGGGGCGACGACCTGAAGGAGGCCGGTAGGCTCGTGGGCCTCGCGGCTGGGGCCGTAGGTGAGCAGTTTCACCAGCACCTCGTGTTCGGCGGCGGTGAGCTCGGCGGTGGTCTCGGCCACGTGGATGAACGCGGTGGCGACGTCCTTGACGGCGATGCCGGCGGCCAGGAGATCCTGGACGAGCTTTTGCGTGCGGAAGTCGGAGAGGGCGGGCGCGCCGCGGAGGATGATCATGGGAGAAAAATGTCGCGTCTACTGCCAACAGGCGGGGGGACGGTTGGCCAATGGAAAACGCGGCCCGAACCTGCGTTTGGCCTACCAGAATCAGGGCAAAGAAATGTTTCGATTAACGGGCGGTAGCCCCCTAATAAGCTGCAGCTCTCCGAAACCTCACATGAGTGCCCATACTGCGGCGATCCTTGCGATCGCAGGTTGGGCCACCCTCCATTGTGGATGAAACAGAACCACGTACGTGCATGAACACGAAGGCTCAGATGTTGCCTTCGCCATGCGGCATGCGACGCCCGGGGCTCCGGACGTGTTTCGGCTTGGTGGCCGCACTGCTGCTTGTGACGTGCCTGCGCGCGCAGACGGCCAGCCCAGCGGAGCTCGGTGAGACGGCCTTGCGCGCCGATACGATCACCGACACGAACGTGGTGTGGTCGATGACCAACGAGGAGAGGACGCGCGTCTATCCGCTCCGGTTGGAGATGCGTGTGAATTTCTGCGATCCCGTCTGGCACAACCTCTGGTACGATCTCGCCGGCGCAGGGCGCTATGTCCAACTCGCTGCCAATGCACCGGTGCTTCGCAACGGCCAGCGGGTGCTTGTCGAGGGAACCCTTGTTCCGAGACAGGGCATCGCCGCCGACCGGGTGCGCGTGACAGTGCTCGACGAATTCGTGAGCGCCGCCCCGGTGCCAACCAACGGACACATCGGCGATGTGCCGTTGTTCGACCGCAAGATTGTCGTCGCCGAGGGCTATGTGGACGAGCAGCAGCTCATCGACAGCCAGCATCTGCGGCTGACGATGCTCATCGACGATCGCCGCGTGATCTGCTGGGTGCCGCCGGATGCGGACAGTGCGCTGCCCAACTGGCAGGGCTGCCGCCTCCGCGTGACGGCAGTCTATTCGGGCCGCATCGATCCGACTGGTACGGACGCGACGGTCGAGCTTTGGACTGCGCGTCAGGGCGACATCTCCATGCTCGGCAATATTGCGACCGACCCGCGTTTTGCGATCCCGCTGACGCAGACCAGCAGGCTCAGCGAAGTCCGCGAAGGCACGACTGTGCGGGTGCGTGGAAAGATGCGCCAGCGGGAGATCGGCTCCAGTTTCTTCCTCCGCGACGGCACGGGCGAGGTCTTGGTGAACTCGTTGCAGCGCGAGCGGCTCCAGCCGGAGACGGAGGTCGAGGTGGTCGGGCGGCTGGAGATCGTCGGCTCGCGGTGGGTGCTGCAATCGGCACTGTTCCGTGTCGCGATCAGCAACGACCCGCGCGTGGTCGAGCCGCCGGGCGGCGCGATCGATCTGATCGACCGGATCCGGCAGCTGGCCCCTGCGGAGGCGGCGGCGGGCCAGCCTGTGGATATCCGAGGCATAGTGACGTGGTCGATCGAGGATGCCGATTTCTTCTTCATCCAGGATTTGAGCGGAGGCGTGCGCGTGCGACTACCCCAGGGGGGGCAGCCGCCGCCGTTGCAGCGTTATGCCCGTGTCGTGGGCAAGACCTACCAGGGGACGTTCGGGCCAGCGGTGGAGCTGCACCAGTTGTACGAACTCAGCTCGATGGGCCACCCCGCGCCGAAGCGAATCACCTACTCGCAGGCGATCACCGGCAGCGAGGATGGGCAGTGGGTCGAGATGCGCGGTTTCATCCGCCGTACGGCTTCGGAAGGCGACTGGCGGTGGATTTATGTGACGACGCCCGAGGGCGAGTTCACGGGCCACCTCAGGTCTTCGGTGAACTTTGCTGCCACTCCGGGGTCGCTGCTGCGCGTGCATGGCGTGTGCGAGGTGACCGCCGACGCGAAGAACCGCATCAACGGTGTCCGCCTGCGCGTGCCCTATCTGCACGACATCCTCATCGAGGAGGACGCCCCGGCCGAGGTCTACGACCTGCCGCTGCGGAAGGTGGGGGAGCTGCGCCGGCTCTTCGCCATGGAGGAACTGGTGCGCGCCCGTGTCATCGCCCAGGTCGTCCACCACGTTTCCGGCCAGTACATCATCGTGCAGGATGGGGAGGATTCGCTGACCATCTTCAGCCGGGAACCCGGCCAGCTCGTGCCGGGTGACATGGTCGAGGCCGTGGGAATCATCGGACGCGATGGCGCGCGCATGGTGTTGCGCGAGGCTGTGTCCCGCCGGGTGCGCGTCGGCGTGTCGCCTGAGCCGGTCGAGCTGGCCGACGCTTCGGCGCAGGACTTCAAGAACGACCTGCGCCTCGTGCGCGTGGAGGGCACTCTGATCGATTTCTCGCGCCACAATGCCCTGCTGCGGCTCACGCTGCAGTCGGGCAACACGATCTTCGATGCGCTCCTCGATCATCCCGCCGCCGGCGGCCCGGAGATCGATCTGGCGGTGGGCATGACGTTGAGACTGACCGGCGTGTACCGGATTGTTTTCGACGATTCCTACCGCCCCCGCGGTTTCCAGATGCAGCTGCGCTCGGGCGCGGATGTGGCTGTGCTCCGGTCTGCGAGGTTCTGGACGGTGTCGCGCGCGCTGCTCGCCGCCGGCACCCTCGCCGGGTGCATGCTTGCGGGCTTCATCTGGGTGGCCGCGCTGCGGCATCGGGTGCGCGTGCAGACCGAGCAGATCCGCGAGCAGTTGGAGAGACAGTCCAACCTCGAGAACGAGCTGGAACGGGCGCAGCGGTTCCGTTCGCTCGGCCTGCTCGCGGGGGGACTGGCCCACGATTTCAACAACCTGCTCACCGGCATCCTCGGCAACGTCACCCTGGCGATGCTGGAGGAACGGGTCATGGCCCTCGTCGGCGACAGCCTGCGCGATGTCGAGGCGAGCGCGAAACGCGCCCGCGACCTTACGCAGCAACTGGTCACCTTTGCCAAGGGTGGAGCCCCGGTGCGCGACAACATCGCGCTGGCCGAACTGCTGCACAGTGCGGCCGGTTTCGCGCTCAGCGGCGCCAAGGCGCGGGCGGAGTACCGGATCGGGTCTGATGTCTGGCTCGTGCATGCGGACCGCAAACAGTTCGGACGGGCGTTGCAGAATCTCATTGTCCACGCGCGTGGCTCCATGCCGGAGGGCGGCGTCATCACCTTCGATGCCGAGAACGAGGAAGTGGTGAACGCCACGGTTGCGATCACAGCCGGGCGGTATGTGCGAGTGACGATCACCGACCATGGCCCGGGTCTGTCGCCTGAGCGACTGCCGGGGTTCTTCGATCCCTATTCGGCGACGAAGTTCGGCGACGACCGCTTCGCCATGGCGATCGCGTATTCGATCGTCAAACGCCATGGGGGTCACCTCGAGGTGGAGTCCAGCCTCGGGCTCGGCACGGTGTTCCGCCTTTGGATTCCGGCGGCCGCCGAGATGCCGCAGCTCGTGCCGGCCACTGCCGAGGCGGAGTCCGTGACCCTCCCGCTGGGGATTGCCGGCACGCGGGTTCTCCTCATGGACGACGAGGAGACGATCCGCCGGCTCGGCGAGCGGTTGCTGGCCAAGCTCCAGTGCGAGTACCGCACCGTGCCCGACGGGGCGACCTGCCTGGCCGTCTACAAGGAGGCATTCGCTGCGGGGCGCCGCTACCAGATCGTCATCATCGACCTTACGGTTCCGGGCGGCATGGGGGGCGCGGAGTGCATGGCGGAGCTGCGTCGGATCGACCCCGATGTCCGTGCCATCGTCTCCAGCGGCTATTCCAACGACCCGGTCATGGCGAACTACCGCCAGCACGGCTTCCGGGCGGTGGTTTCGAAGCCGTACGCCGTGGGGGTGCTCGCCGAGGCGATCCACCGGGTGCTCGGGGCGCCGGTCTGAGCCGGGAGAACCGGGACGGCGACGCATCATTGCGCGGCTGGCGCTTTTGTGAAGGACTTCTGAAGCTGCTCGCGGGGCGACTTTGCGGGCTCCGCCGTATTGTCAGAACCAGGGCCGCCGTGCTAGGCATCCTGGCATGAGCGAAGCCCCAGCCGTCGTCTCGATCTGGAAAGCGCAGGTTGTCGCCGGTGCCGGCGCCGTGCTCGCGTTCATGGCGGTTGGCGCGTGTGTCGCCGCCGGTTATCCGCTGCTGGCGCTGCTGCTGCTGCCGCTGGCAGCCCTGAGCGTGCTGTTGCTACTGGTGTACGGGCCCATCCGGGCCGACGCGGACGGCATCTGGATGGACGGCTCGTTGGAGTCCGTGGGCATGGCATGGGCCGATGTGAAGCAGATCCGGTTTGGAAGGTATCAGCTGGTGCTTGAAGGCGGGAACAAGCGACTGGTGCTGCCCAAGCCGTGCTTCTGGACCGGCCCCGACGCTGCGCGCATACTCGAGTACATCCGGATGCTCGCCCGCGACTATTGCACGCCGCCCCCGCCGAGCCGCACCGCCGATCTTGTCTTGAGCCGCAACGTCCAGAGGATTGCCCCGCCAACCCTCAAGTAGCCGATGCCCGACCTACCGCCAACCGCGCCGCTCTGTCTGGACTTTCGAAACACCAACACGCTCTGGTGCAGCGTGCTTGTCGAGACGCTCCACCGTTGCGGCGTGCGCACGGCGGTGGTATCGCCCGGCTCGCGATCGACGCCGCTGACCGTCGCGCTGGCGCGGCATCCCGGGATCGAGGCGATTCCGGCGCTCGACGAGCGCTCGGCCGCATTTTTCGCCCTTGGACGCGCAAAACGCACGCGGCGCCCGGTTGTGCTCGTGTGCACCTCGGGCACGGCGTCAGCGAACTACCTGCCGGCCCTCGTCGAGGCGCACGAGAGCGGCGCGCCACTGCTGGCGATCACTGCCGACCGGCCACCCGAACTGCGCGACTGCGCCTCGGGGCAGACGATCGACCAACAAAAGCTCTATGGCGGTCAGGTGGAGTTCTACCACGAATTCGCCGTGCCGGAGCCCCGGCTGGAACTGCTCCGTTACCTGCGGCAGACGGCCGCGTACGCCTGTGGCCGCACGCTGGCGCCGCGGCCCGGTCCGGTGCATCTCAACGCTCCGTTCCGCGACCCGCTTGCTCCGGTGGCGGACGCCACCGCCGAGCCGTTGCGAGGAAAACTCGACGAGACGTTCTTCGCCCACCTGGCGCCGGCGGACACGGCGGCCGTGACCGTATTATGGACACCGCCCCTGACGACGCGCGGTGTGATCGTGGCCGGCCCGGCCAGTCCCGCTGATCCGGTCGCCCACGCCCGTGCCGTGGGCCGGATCGCGCGCACCCTCGGATGGCCCGTGCTGGCGGATGCGCTGTCGCCGGTGCGGCATCATCCCGCCGAGGGCGCCTGCATCGTGGCTCGCTATGACGCGCTCCTGCGCGACGAGGCGCAGGCCGCCGTGCTCGCGCCCGAGGCGGTGCTGTGCGTGGACGGCTGGCCGACGAGCAAGGTGCTGCGCGGTTGGCTGGAACGCAGCGGTGCCGAAGCGGTGCAGGTTTCCGCCACCCCCGCCAACCGGGACGGGTTGCATCTGCGCACCCGACGCATCGAAGCCGACATCGCCGATTTGATCGTCGCCGCGCCCCGCCCCGAGGAGGAGTACGTGATGCGCTGGGCCGCCGCCGAGACAGCAACCTCCGCGCGGATCGACTCCGCGCTCGCGGCGGAGACGGAGCTGTTCGAGCCGAAGGCGACGTGGTTGCTGGCGCGTCACCTGCCGGCGGAGACGCCGGTGTTCGTTGCCGGCAGCATGCCGGTGCGCGACGTGGAGTGCTTCTGGCCGCAGAACGAGCGACGCCCCCGGTTCTACTTCAACCGCGGAGCCAACGGCATCGACGGCACGCTTTCGACGGCGCTCGGCGTGGCCCACGGAGGCCGGCCGGCCGTGTTGCTCACCGGCGACCTCTCGCTGCTGCACGACACGAACGGTTTCCTGCTTGGGCCGAAACTGCGCGGCAGTCTGACGATCGTGCTGATCGACAACGGTGGCGGCGGGATATTCGAGCATCTGCCGGTGGCGCGGTTCGAACCGCCGTTCGAGGCGTACTTTGCCACGCCGCAGGAGGTGGATTTCGGAAAACTCTGCGCCGCCTACGGCGTGGAGCATGTGCCGATCCGCGACTGGGCGCAGTTTGCGGAACTGACCGCGGGGCTGCCGGAGACCGGTGTGCGCGTGCTTCACCTGCGTACCGACCGCAAACGCGATGCAGCGCGGCGGAAAGCGCTGCTTGCCGGCCGGGAGTAAGGCCGGAGGCGATGTCGGCGTAATATGGCGTTCGGTGCGGATTCATGTCCCATCGCGACATGAATCCGCGCGCGCCTGAGGCGCTGCCCCAGTGCCGGGGCGATAGCGGTTGGTGTATCCAATGATTATCTGGTGGGCAGAAGCCGGGAGCAAAGATGCGGGATACAGGAAGCTGGACCTGCGGAAGACGTGCAGAGGGCCGGAGCGTTCCGGACTCTGGCTCCTGGACTCACGCATCTCGCTCCGCTGCGAGCAGGTGGTCGGGCCCTCCTGGCTCCCCATTCCGACTACTCGCCGCTTCTGCTACGGAGCGAGGCGGCGGGACGTGCCGGGATGGCCGGCAGTCGCGCCGTGGGCGGCTCGTACGGGGGCGCATGAGGGTGCAGCGGTGCGTTGCCTTTTCGGCGGCGTCGCCTTTTCTCCCGAGCACATGTCCGAATACAAGCGACCGGAGCCGACAACGTCCCAGCCTCAGCAACGGCGTCATTCCAGCCTGCCGTGGATCGGCTTGGGCGCTGGCGTGCTGCTGGTTGTGGGCGCGGTGTTCGCTTGGGGCTTTTCCCGCCCGCAGCACGAGCGGGAACGGACCGATCCGAACGACCCGACGATGGTGCGGTTGCAGGCGGAGAGCATGGCGTTGGAGCGGCAGTTCGCCCGCATCTGCGACAACCGGACACCGACGACGGAGGACCTGGAGCTGTTGCAGCGGGCGATCGACAACCAGCGCGAGTGGATGCGGGCCACGGGGAGCGCCGATGCCGAGCAGGAACGGCGGGCCGCAGCGCTCGATGCTTTGTACGAGGATGCCTGGCTGCGGTATGCGATCGTGGCCACGAATGCCGACGAATCGGCCGGGCGCGAGCTGCTCGCCGCCGGCCGGCACGACCAGGCGCTCCAGCGGCTGCGTTCGGCGCTCGATCTGCAGCGGCAGCTCAACCAGAGGCGCGAAGCCACCGGCGGGCGCGATCTTTCCCGCGAGACGAGCCTGCGCCAGGAAATCGACCGCCTCGCCGCCGAGCCGCTCGCCGCCGAGCTGGCCGACATCACCGCGCGCGCGGCGAGCCTGTGCGATGCGAACAAGACCGCCGAGGCGCTCGCCGCCTACACCCGGGCGTCCGAATTGCAGCGGCGGCTCAACCGCGAGTTTGGCCGCACGCAGTACGCGAGCCTGAGCAACCTCGAGAAACTCGATGCGGAGATCGAGACCCTCAAGACTGCCGGCATGGCCGCCGAGGTCATGGCGCTCTCCGCCGAGGCCGCCGAGGCGCAGGGCGCGGGCTGCAGCGCCGAGGCCGTGGCGCTCTTCGAGAAGGCGGCGGATGTGCAACGGCTCATCAACGACGATCACCCGCGCAGCCGCCATGTCTCCGTCGCGCGTCTGGATACGCTGGAGATCGCCCGGCAGACGGAGCTCAGCTCCGGCGCGATGCGTCGGGTGCAGACGCTCGACCGAGAGATCGCCGAGGCGCTGCAGGCGCGCAGGCTCGACGGTCTGGCGACGCCGCTCAAGGAGGGTTCTGAGCTCAACGACACCGTCGCGACGCAGTACCCGCGCAGCCGGCGGCTCGACCCCGAGCTGCGGCTGAAGTTCAACTTTCTGCTGGTCCACCGCGAGCGGCTTGCTCCTGTGCAGGCGGAGCTGGCCGACGGGCTGCGCCCCGTGCCCGGGCGTGCCGTGCGTATCCTGCGTACGGAGGTGCCGCAGCGACTTTACGAGATGGTCATGCAGGCCAACCCGAGTCGACAGACGGGCGCGGACCTGCCGGTCGAATCAGTGAACGCATTCGACGCCACGGAGTTCTGCCGGCGGCTGTCCTGGATGCTAGGGCGCACGGTGCGGCTCCCCACGGAGGCCGAGTTCCGCGCGGCGCTGGGTCTGGTACCGGACGGCGCCGCGCTGGCGGAGCAGGTATGGTCGCAGGAGCGCAGCGGGCAGAACGTCCATCCGGTCGCCTCGACGGTTGCGGGGGCGAACGGCTGTTACGACCTGCTGGGCAACGTGGCCGAGTGGCTGGCCCCGGCGACGGTCGACGCCGAGGTCGCGCCGGTGGCCGGCGGGTCCTGTACGGATGTGCTGGCCGATCTGGCGCGGGTGCCGCTGGAGAAGCACAGCCGGCTGGATCGTGCGCGCACGATCGGCTTCCGCGTGGTGGTGGAGTAGGTATCCGGTTACGGCTGGCCGGCACGCGCCTTGGTCAGCAGCGCCTGGTACTCGGGCGAATCGCGCAGAAGCCGTGCACCGACGTCGATCAGGCGGTCGACCGTCGCATCGGGCAGGGCGAAGCGGGTCGGCACCTGGTTGAAGAATGCGCGCTCCTCCGGGGCGGGGAGCTGGTCGAAGCCGATGGCGATCAGGTGCACCACGGGGTGTCCCGGGGCGGCCTGGGCCTGCCAGTCGTCTAGGCTTTGGCGGACGCGGGCGAGGAGCGTGTGGCTGGTGTTGTTGATCGCGTTGCGGCTGAGGGCGGAGGCGACGTTGCTCAGCCCCGGTGTCTCCTCGCGCCGGCTCCAGCGGGTCTCGGGCTCGGTGGCGGCGTTGACGACGATGATGGCAACCTGCCGGCGGACGGAACCACTGGCGCCGTTGTTGTGGAGCAGCGAGTCCCAGCCGCCGGCCAGATCGAGGGCGACGAGGAGATTGCTCAGGCCGAGGTTGTCGGCCAAGCCGCCGTCGAGCAGGTGGATGTAGGGGGCACGGGCGGCGTCGAGGTAGCGGTGGGCCAGCAGCGCGAGCAGCTCCTGGCGGGGGGCAAGCGGCGCATCGGTTGCAGGGGCTGCGAGTTCGGGCGGAATGTGCCCGCCGAAGTTGCGCAGCGTGATCGGTGTCAGGACAACGGGTACGGCGGAGGAGGCGGCGATGGCCCGCGACAGCGGGAAGCTGCCGAGGTCGGAGCCGATGAGATCGAAGGTCTCCTGGGTGAAGGGGAAGGGCGCGAACGAGTCCATGTCCGTCGCGTTGATGACGAGGAAGGGGCGCGCCGCGGGGCCGCGGGCGAGATCGGCGTAGGTGGCTCCGTGGAAGAGGATGTGATCGTAATACTCGGCCGCGAGGTCGCTGCGGGCGAAGCAGCCCGAGGCGAGGCGGATGCTGCCGATGGGCGAGAGGGTGCGGCTCACGAGGGAGCCCTGGACATTGCGCTTGAGAAACTGCCGCTCGAAATCGGTGAAGAGCCGGTCGCCGTAGAGGCAGTAGTAGGCGGCGGGAAAACAACCGCCGGAGACGGCGCTGATGGAGGTGACCGAGTCGAGCATCCGGCTGCCGTCAGGGAGTGTGGTGCGGGCGAGCTCCTGCATGACGCCGTAGGAAAGGGCTGCGGCGCGGGTGCCACCGCCGGAGAGAAACAGGGCGACGATGGGGCGGCCCTGGGGCACGTGTGTGACGTGGGTGCGGTACGCGTAGGTGGGCGTGGCGGCAGACGCGAATGGGGCGTTGAGCGGGGCGTGGGCGCAGCCTGCGGCGAGGAGGACGCCGGCAAGCGCGAGCGGCAGCCGGCCCGAGCGACGGAGCCGATGCACGGTGGGTTGCCCCTGTCCTGGTTCTGGGTTGATGGCTCCTGGCGACATTGATGCTCGCGGTTGGCGGTGCCCGCGCATGGGAGCGTGCGTCCGGCGGCTGCTGTGTCAATTGAGCCGCGACCACGGCGCGGATGCGGAGTTGCGGAGAGCCGCGCGAGCCGAGGGACGGAGTGTGCGCCGCATTGACGCCGCGGGGCGCTCTTGCCACCGATGTCGCCCATGCCCGCACCCGACGAGCCCAAGATCATCTTCTCCATGCTTGGTGTTTCCAAGCGCCACGAGCGCAAGGAAGTGCTGCGCGACATCAGCCTGTCGTTCTACTACGGCGCGAAGATCGGCGTGCTCGGCCTCAACGGCTCCGGCAAGTCCTCGCTCATGCGCATCCTCTCCGGACGCGACAAGGAGTTCGACGGCCACGTTGTGTTCGAACCCGGCTACTCGGTCGGTCTGCTGGAACAGGAGCCGCAGCTCACGCCTGGCTCGACCGTCCGGCAGTGCGTGGAAGAGGGTGTGAAACATCTCACCGACCTCGTCGCCGCCTACGACGCCACCTGGGAGGAGATCGACGCCGCGCCCGACGACGCCGCGAAGGATGCCATCCTCCAGAAGCAGGGCGACCTGCAGGAGAAGATCGACGCCGCCGGCGCGTGGGATGTCGCCTCGCATGTCGACATGGCGATGGACGCGCTGCGCTGCCCGCCGGGCGAGCAGATCGTCGACAAACTCTCCGGCGGCGAACGCCGCCGCGTGGCGCTCACGCGCCTGTTGCTCCAGGAACCGGATATCCTCCTCCTCGACGAGCCGACCAACCACCTCGACGCCGAGAGCGTCGGCTGGCTCGAGCAGCACCTCCAGCGCTACAAGGGCACGGTCATCGCCGTCACCCACGACCGCTACTTTCTCGACAACGTTGCCGGCTGGATCCTCGAGCTCGACCACGGCCACGGCATCCCGTGGAAGGGAAACTACTCCTCGTGGCTCGAGCAGAAGCAGCGCCGGCTTGCCGTCGAGCAGCGCACCGAGGACCGCCGCCAGAAGGCGATGGCCCGCGAGCTGGAATGGATCCGCATGAGCGCCCGCGCGCGCCAGGCCAAGCCGCAGTCGCGCATCAACGCCTACGAGGCCATGCTCAAGCAGAACTCCGCCGAGCAGGAGCGCGAGTTCGAGCTGGTGATCCCGCCCGGCCCTCGGCTGGGAACGCTCGTCGTCGACGCCAAGAATGTCGCGAAGTCGTTCGGCGAGAACGTGCTCTTCGACGACCTGACGTTCTCGCTGCCGCCCGGCGGCATCGTGGGCGTGATCGGCCCCAACGGCGCCGGCAAGACCACGCTCTGCCGGATGATGATGGGCATCGAGAAAGCGGATGCAGGCGAGCTGCGCATCGGCGACACCGTAAAGGTCGCCTACGTCGACCAGTCGCGCGATTCGCTGCCCGACGGGAAGACGATCTACGAGGCGATCAGCGAAGGGGAGGAGATCATGCAGCTCGGTGGCCGGGCAGTGAACGCTCGCGCCTACTGCGCGCAGTTCGGTTTCACTGGCGCGGACCAGCAGAAGAAGGTTGGCGTGCTCTCCGGCGGCGAGCGCAACCGCGTGCACCTCGCGCGCCTGCTCAAGAGCGGTGCGAATCTCATCCTCTTGGACGAGCCGACCAACGACCTCGACGTGAACTCGATCCGCGCGCTGGAGGAGGGGTTGGAGAACTTTGCCGGCTGCGCGGTTGTCGTCTCGCATGACCGCTGGTTCCTCGATCGCGTGGCCACGCACATCATGGCCTTCGAGGGTGAGAGCACGGTGCACTGGTGGCCCGGCAACTACTCCGGCTACCTTGAGGACTACCGCCGTCGCAAGGGTGCGGATGCCGATCGCCCGCACCGGATCAAGTACCGCAAGCTGATGCGGTGAGTTGTTCCGCGATGCGGGAGGAGGCGCCGCTGGCCCGGCGGTGCTGCTGAACGCTCCCGCGCGGCCTGCGCCCGCGACGTTTCTGGAACATGTGCATTCGATGCATTGCTGGCGCCTGTGCCCCGATTCGGTCTGGCGCCGGGTGCGACGCTTTCTACGGTGCGCCCTGTTCGGGGCCGTCCCCCGATAATCGGGAAATCACATGAGCAACACCATCCTTGGCAGCGCACTTCCGAACATTCCCTGGGAAGAGAAACCGAAGGGCTATGTCCACGCCCTTTGGCGCTCGGGCCGCAATCCGCTGATCGGCTGGAATCCAACGCCGAATACCGCGCGCATCTACAACAGCGCCCCTGTGCCCTTCGATGGCGGGTTCGCCGGCGTCTTCCGTGCCGACGAGCGCCACGGCCGCGCCGCTCTCCACGCCGGGCGCTCCAAGGATGGCCTCACTTTCGATATCGACGACCAGAAGATCCAGTGGATCGACGAGTCCGGGCGGCCCGCCACGCCGAGCTATGCGTACGATCCGCGCGTCGTGCTCATCGACGGCTGGTACTACATCACTTGGTGCGACGACTTCCCCGGCGCCTCCATCGGCCTTGGACGCACGAAGGACTTCAAGACCTTCATCCGCATGGAGAACCCGTTGATGCCGTTCAACCGCAACGGCGTGCTTTTCCCGCGCAGGATCAACGGCGAGTATGTGCTGCTCAGCCGTCCCTCCGACAGCGCGCACACCCCCTTCGGCGACATCGTCCTCAGCCACTCCAAGGACCTTACCTACTGGGGCAAGCACCGCATGGTCATGCGTCGCGGCGGTTCCGGCTGGTGGCAGGGCACCAAGATCGGCGCCGGCCCGATACCGATCGAGACCAAGGAAGGCTGGCTGCTCTTCTACCACGGCGTTTCCGGCACCTGCAACGGCTTCGTCTACTCCATCGGCGCCGCGCTGCTCGACATCAACAACCCGGAGAAGGTCCTCTACCGCGGT
>Ga0116170_10004340_pt1 | contig 13005 bp, 9 predicted proteins | sample AD_JPNHW1_MetaG_FD_89797 | JGI IMG/M metagenome (GOLD analysis project Ga0116170, IMG submission 89797) | Active sludge microbial communities of municipal wastewater-treating anaerobic digesters from Japan - AD_JPNHW1_MetaG | ecosystem: Engineered > Bioreactor > Anaerobic > Digestate | place... | reverse complement strand
TTACAGACAATCAGGTCAATCAAAATGTCAAAGAACAATACAGTTTACTAACAATCGAATTTTAACGCATCAGCACTATTTTTTCATTTTTAATTATCCCGTCACCTCATTCCACCACCACCTTCACATCATCGATATACATCGTCCTCCTCTCCCGGTTCCAGAGGTAGATCTTCAGGCGGAAGGCGGGATCGCTGAGCCATGAAGGAATATCGAAGGCCAGCGAGGCTTTCGTCCACTGACCGGCGGAGGTCCCGAAACGGTTTACCGGGACTTTCCGGTAAAAGCACGGCTCATGCGAATCGTCCTCCACAGATGCCACCAGCACCGCACCTGTCGAATCGCGCCAGACCGGATTGATCCAGACGGAGGCCTCGACATGCCGGGGCGGATGGTCGACCATCCCCTGCAACGGCCGGTCCAATAATCCGGTAAAGGGCCAGCGGTTGTCGATCACGGCAGCCTGCGTGCGGGAATGCACACGAAGGCTCGTCTGAGTCAGGGAGGGATCAAACGGCATGTTTTCATAATCGTTGAGGCAGGTGTAGCGGTCCCAGTCGAACTGCAGGATCCCCGCCTTCTCCACCCGGGTTCGGTATTCGTCCCAATCCCAGGTAGAACCGTTATACCAGTAATTATGATCGATCATCCGCAGGTTGAACCAGCTGCAGCCCACGAGCATCAGCAGGAGGGTGGCCCTGTACAGGTGGTTCGGATGCCGGAAGGCCCACGTCAGCATCCATCCCAGTCCCACCGACAGCAACGTGTAATACTCGATGAAAGGCCGCGCTCCATAACTTCCGCCAAAGAACCACATATGCCACGAACCGGCCATGTAGGTGACCAGCAGAAAGGTGAGCACGATCAGCCGGCCATTCTGCTTCCTCCGGAAAACCATCCACAAGGCTCCCGCCACAAAAAACAGTACGGCGGGATTGTACGCAAACAGCCCGTTGAATGGCGAAAACCAGACGGGCAGGATCACCGGGTTCTTCCAGTTGATAAATCCTTCATTCCCGTAAGAATAATGCAGGAAATGGCCCGAAACGTATTTCCAGTAGATCATCTGCGGCAGGAGAACCAGGAAGGTAACACCCAGGAACGTCAGCAGCCACGACGGTCTCAGCAAAATCCGGAGGCGACGGAGAACATCATGGCCCGTTTTCACATCCAACAAGAGGAACCAGAGGGTGATGATGACATTCGTAGGCCGAATCAGCACCGCCAGTGCGAATACCAGGCAAAGCCATGCAAACAGGCGGTAAGAGCGGGATTCCCCGTCGATGAATCGCTTCAGCAGGTACAGGAAAAGGGCAAACAGGAAGAAGGAATGCACATGCGACATCAACCCTTCCGCCAGGGAGAAATACCAGAGGTTGGTGGCGGTAAAAACCGTCAGCACGACCGCCCATGGGACAAACCCGGTGAAGTACCTTCCCAGGAACCGTCGCAGGAAAAAGAGCCCCAGCAACAGGAAGAAAACGGGCGGGATGAGCGCCATCTTCTGGTAAAAGAGCGAAAAGCCATCGGGTTGAAGGGCGAACACCTTTGCGATGGTGTGCGTCGCCAGGAAGAAGGGAGTCCAGAGGATCGCCACCCCGCAGGTCATCTTGTTTACCACCTTCCCTTTTTTGTAATCCAGGATAAAGCCCCGGTAAAGGGTGTCGCAACGGTGGGGGAAGCGGTTCACATCCCACCCGTAAATAAACGTGGCCGGGAGATAAACATAGTAAATACTTTTATCGCTTGCAAACACCCCGTTGCCGGCGGGTTTCCCGTCTTTGAAATTCATCCGGAAAGCCAGGAGCAGGCATACAGCGAACAGGAGGGCGAAAAGCGCCGCCTCGGTCAGCCAGGGCACGACGGGTCTCCTCTTCCTTTTCATGGCGCGGGTTTGCAGAGTTTGATTTCCATATCGTCGAGGAACATCTCTTCCCGCCCGTAATTCATGAAATAGACCTGCAGGAGGTCGCCGGGTTCGGCTTGGGAAGCCAACCGGTAGCTCATGGTGACCCGGTTCCATCGTCCAGGGGCGCAGGGCGGATTGGCCAGGTCGGTGACCCGGTACTTATAAGGCTTCCCGTTGTGCAGGCAGGTGATCACCAGGGAGGCTTTCAGCTCCCGGTTGGGGCAGGAAAAGAAGATATAACCGGTTGCCACGATCCAGGCCGAGTCGCCCGCATCCAGTTGGCTCACCGGAAGCGAGAGACCCGGGGAGTACTGGAATTCGGCGTTCAGCACCATTCCCGCTTTGCCGGTTCGCGCCGCTTTGGCCGGCCGCGACGGATCATTCCGTCCCGGCGCCGGCTCAAAATCGTAGAATGCCAGCCTCCGGCAAGGAATCCGGGTGTCGCCGGGAAGGGTATCGGAAAGCCCGGCGGAGATGGGTTTAAGCAACCGCCGGTCGCTGCTGTCGGGCGATATCCGGCCGAATACCGCCCGGTAATAAGATGCGGTCATACGGCCTGGGACCAGCACCGAACGGCTGACCTGCCAGGTTTGGAAGAGGTTCAGCACCACCAGCGCGCCGGCGACCGCAAGCAGCAGCATCCGCACCGGCATTGGCTTTTCCAGGACCTTCTGCACCCCGTACCCGAGGGTCACACAAAGGACGGCCCAGGACGCGGTCATCGGGGGAAAACTCAACCGGCCCGGGAACTGCCGGTCGATGTCACTTCCTGCAAACAGGAGAAGGATGACCACGAAGAGGAAGGCGGTATAAAAGAACGGGATATTCTTCCGGCCGGGGAAGGAAAGACCGGCCAGGGCTGCCAGGGCCATAGGCGTATAAACCAGCCAGCCGTTTTGCAACGAAAAAAGCACCCGGTGAAGGTTGACTGGATTCAGCGATCCCGGATCGGCCCGGCGATTGCCATAAAACACCCAGGAACCGGGTTGGGAAAAGGCGGGGACAAACCTGACAGTAAAGCCCGTCACCAGCGCGGCGAGGATCATCACCGCCAGGGGTAACCAGATCCATCTCTTTTCCCCCATCATCGAACCCAGGAGAAGCAACAGGTACACGTCCAGGATCAGGAGGTGCGTGGGGGGACCGGGAAGGAAGATCATCCCGGTGACCTGCGTTCCGAGGAATACCAACGCCAGGGTGATGAGGGTCACCTGCAGGTTGAAAAAGTTGCGGAGGATCTTTCCTGCCAGGAAGATCCCGAGGAGGGCCAGACAGGCTCTCACCAGGAGGAACGGCAGGTCGGGAGCCATGTCACACGTTGGATTTCAGGTATCTGCGGTCGAGGATGTTATATTTGATGAGGCACCATACGGCGCGGAAAGCATCCTTCATCCCGATCTTCTTTCCCTCTTCATAGGTACGGCCGTAATAGGATATGCCTACTTCGTAAATCCTCACCCCCGGGAACCGGGCCATTTTCGAGGTCACCTCGGGCTCGAATCCGAACCGGTTTTCCCGGAACCGGATGCGCTTCACCAGATCGGACCGGAAGAGCTTGTAGCAGGTTTCCATATCGGTCAGGTTCAGGTTGGTGAACATGTTGGAAAGAAAGGTCAGAAACCGGTTCCCGATCGAGTGCCAGAAAAAGAGGATCCGGTGGGGCTGACCGCCCATAAAGCGGGATCCGTACACGACATCGGCCACGCCATCGAGAACCGGCTTGAGCAGGAGATTGTATTCAGCCGGATCATATTCCAGGTCGGCATCCTGGATGATCACGTAATCGCCGGTGGCCTCCGCGATACCGCGGTGAAGGGCCGCGCCTTTCCCCATGTTGACCGGCTGGCTGAACAGCCGGATATCGCAGCCGGGATGGGCCGCGATGTACCTTTCTACCACCCCGACGGTGTCGTCGCGGCTGCAATCATTGACGATGATGATCTCTTTCCTGACGCCGCCTGCCAGTTCCACTGCCAGGACTTTGTCGAGGATCAGGTGAATGGTGGCTGCTTCGTTGTACGCCGGTATCAGGATGCTGAGCTTCGGGGATTCCATAAGAGCGGGTTGCAACGGCAAAAATAGGGGAAAATACCGGGTTTTGCGTTATTCGTGAAAATAGATCCTTTTCACCCTCCGCGAGATGCCGGTGAGCACTTCATACGGGATCGTGCCGATCGCTTCAGCCATCTCTCCCACCGGGTGCCGGTCGCCGAAGATCACCACCTCGTCGCCTTCACGAATATCGGGAAGTACCCACCCCGGCCTCCGGCCACCCCTCCCTGCCGGCAGGGAGGGGGCCGGGGGGTGGGTAATGTCGATCATCGTGAGGTCCATGCATATGTTGCCGATGATCGGCGCGGGCCGGCCGTTCACGTACATCCGGCCGCGGCCGTTGCTGAGACGGCGGTCGAGGCCGTCGGCATAGCCCACGGGGACCACGGCAAGGACCATATCGTGTTCGGCTTTCCCCTTCCGGTTATACCCGATCGTATCGCCCGCCGGGATCCGCTTGATCTGGGTGATCACCGATTTCAGGGTGCTCACGTTCCGCAGCATGGCTTGTTCGGCCGGACTGCTTCCCACGCCATACAGCCCGATTCCGAGGCGTACCATGTCGAACCTCGCTTCCGGGAAGCGGGTGATGCCGGCCGAGTTGAGGATATGCAACAACACCGGGTAGTCGAGCACCTCCCGGATCCGGTCGCTCATTGTGCGGAAACGGGCGATCTGATGACTCGAAAAGTCGTCCTCCGACGGGTCTTCGCTGGCCGCCAGGTGGGAAAATACCGACTGGACACGCAGGGCAGGATTGGCGGTGAGCCTTTCCAGCAGTGGTGCCAGCTCCTCTTCCGAGAATCCAAGCCGGTGCATGCCGGTATCGAGTTTGATATGGATGCGAACCTCCTGGAGGATGGAGGTCTGGTTCCGGGCAATGGTCTCTTCAAGCAGCCGGAGGATATGAAGGTTGTAAATCTCGGGTTCGAGATTGTACTTCAGCAGGATATCGAGGCTCTGTTCCTCGGGGCTCATGACCATCACGGGAAGCCGGATGCCGGCTTTGCGCAGTTCCACCCCTTCGTCGGCATAGGCCACAGCGAGGTAATCGACCCGGTGGAACTGCAGTTCGTTGGCGATCTCGAAGCTTCCGCTGCCGTAAGAGAAGGCTTTGACCATGGCCATGGTCTTCGTGCCGGCGGGCAACGTCGCCCGGTAATGGTTCAGGTTATGGACCAGCGCATCGAGGTTGATCTCCATCACCGTTTCGTGGGCTTTCTGCTGCAGGACCTGGATGATCTTTTCAAATTCGAAGAGACGGGCTCCCTTTACCAGGATGGTTTCATCGCGGAAGGAGGAGACCGGAAAATGCCGCAGGAATTCATCGGTGGTTGCGAAAAATGCTTTCGACATCGGGAATACCCCTCCGTATTTCACCATATCCCGCCCGATACCGATGATCCGGCTGATTCCCCGGGTCTCCATCATCGCGGCAATGTCGCGGTACAATTCACTCTTTTCCCGACCCGACTGCAGGATGTCGGAGAGGATGACCGTTTTTTTCAGGTGCTGGTTCTGCTGGTTCAGAAAATCAAGCGCGATGCTCAGGGAGTTGACATCGGAGTTGTAACTGTCGTTGATGAGCGAGCAATGGTTGACGGCCTCATTCAGTTCGAGCCGCATGGCGATGGGGACAAGCGAGGCGAAAGCATTTGTGTACCGGGTAATGCGTTCCCACTCTCCCGCGGGCGCCAGGGGCTGAGGCATTTCAAGCACAATGATCGCTGCCAGGCAATGGATGGCATTCTCGATGGAAGCGTCATCGGTAAAGGGGATCGTGATCCGGATTTCGTTACTGTCGCACGAGGCGGTAATCTCTGACTGCCCGCCTTTCCTGTCGATATCCCCGATCATCAGGTTGGCGTCGTTTCCCCTGCCCCAGGTAAAGGTCCTGAGACCGGCATAGGCCGGATCGCGAAGGCACTCGGAAACCAGCGGGTGATCGGCACAGTAAACCAACACCTTTGCATTGGCGAACAACTTCAGCTTCTCCTGTACTTTCTGCCGGCGGTTTTCGAAAAACTCGTCGTGAGCCGGGCCGATATTGGTAAATATCCCGATCCCGGGGCGGATGATCTTCTCCAGTTTTTCCATCTCCCCGGGGCGGGAGATCCCGGCTTCGAAAAGAGCCATCTCGTGAGTTTCATCCATTCGCCAGACGGAGAGGGGCACGCCGACCTGGGAGTTGTAACTTTTAGGACTGCGAATGATCCGGCGATGAGAGCCCAGGAGCTGGAACAGCCACTCTTTGACGATGGTTTTGCCGTTGCTTCCCGTGATCCCGATCACGGGGTACGCAAACCGGCCCCGGTGCCATGCCCCCAGTGCCTGCAACGCTTCCAGGGTATCCTCCACGGTGATGAAAACAGCCCCGCTCCAGACACACGGATCCTCCGTCTTTCGTCCCTCGTCGCTTGTGCCCGGCCGATCCATCCATTTCTCCGAAACCAGGAACGCCCGCACTCCTTTCTCATAAAGTTCCCCGATATACCGGTGACCGTCGTTCCGTTCAGAAGCCAGGGCAACGAAGAGGCAATGGTCGGGATGGATGAGCAACCGGCTGTCGATCAGCAGGTCGCGTATGATCATCTCACCCGTGACCGCTTGATCCGTTTCCGCACAGGTCCGGCGGAGGGTGCCCCGGCAAACCGAAGCAAGGATGGAAACGGTACAGGGAGGCAGGGTCATCCGCGGTTCTGTTCCTGGGGTACAGCCGACGGCCGCAGCGGATTGGCGATGAGTTCGTCGTATTCCTGGCGGTGTGTGAAGATGTCGCCGGCCATATACAGCGCATTCCGGAAAGCTTCCGGAGAAGCTTCATTTTTGCCGGCAAGGTCGTATGCGGTACCATGAGCAGGCGAGGTACGGACAATGGGAAGCCCGGCAGTAAAATTGACCCCTACATCGAACGAAAGAAGCTTGAAGGGCATCATCCCCTGGTCGTGGTACATGGCCAGTACTCCGTCGAATTTACGGAATGAAGCGGCACCGAAGAAACCGTCGGCCGGGTAAGGTCCGTAAACCAGGATGTTCTGCTCGTAAGCCTTCTCGATGGCCGGCTGGATGATCGTTTTCTCCTCGTTCCCGAGAAGTCCCTCGTCGCTGGCATGCGGGTTGAGGGCTAAAACTGCGATCCTCGGACGTACAATGCCAAAATCCCGGATGAGGGAATGGTTCATGACTTCGATCTTCTTCAGGATCAGCTCGGTGGTAATCACCTCCGCAACCCTGGCAAGAGGCATGTGCCCGGTCACCACGCCGATGCGCAACACGTTGTTGATCATCAGCATGAGGTAGTCATCGGTGTTGAATTTGCGGGCAAAGTACTCGGTGTGGCCGGGAAAATCAAATCCCGGAAGCTGGATATTCTTCTTGTTGATGGGAGCGGTGACGACCACATCGATCAGGCCCTTCTGAAGGTCTTCACAGGCAGCTTCGAGCGACATCAGCGCCAGCTCGCCCGCTACCGTGGTCGCCTTCCCAAGATCGATCTTCACCTCTTCGTCGTGCACGTTCACGATGTTCGCCCTGCGCGGATGGGCCTGGTCGGCCCGTTTCACGAGGTTAAAATTGAAATCATTGACATTCATGACCTTTCGATGATAGGAGGCCACTTTCGATGAGCCGTACACCACCAGGGTATAGTTTTCCATCAGCCGCTGATCCTGCAGGGTCTTGATGATAACCTCATATCCGATCCCATTTACATCGCCGTGTGTGATCCCGATCCGGATCCGTTTTTCTTTTTCGACGGGTTGTTCCATCATGTTTTGTGTTTATGCAAAAGTAAACAAATGTGAGGATGCACCGTGATGCGCACCTACATTTGGCGGGCAAAATCTACCAGCAACCGCACGCCGAAACCGGTACCGCCGAGGCCCCTGTACCCTTCGCGCTTGTCGGCGAAGGCAGGACCTGCAATATCGAGATGGATATACGGGTACCCGGTGAATTTCTCCAGGAATTTCGCGGCGGTGATGAGCCCGGCTTCGGGAGGACCAAGGTTTTTCAGGTCGGCCAGGTCCGATTTGATCTGTTCGCCGTATTCCTCCCACATCGGGAATTCGACGAGCCGTTCGTACACCCGTTCACCCGCTTCTTTGAGCGCTGCAAGAGCATCAGCGGCCCTGACCTGCATGGCCGCCGCACCGAATTTTCCGATGGCGCGCACGGCGGACCCGGTAAGGGTGGCCAGGTCGATCACCAGCGAAGGATCGTATTTTTTAGCGTAGCTCAGCGCATCGGCCAGGATCAGCCTCCCTTCGGCATCGGTATCCACCACCTCCACGGTCGTTCCGTCGTGCATGGTGATGATATCGCCCGACACCATCGCTTTCGGACCGGGACGATTATCGGTGGCAGGCATCAGGCCCACCACGTGCACCGGGAGTTTCAAGGCAGCGATGGCGCAAACGGCGGCAGCAACGGCGGCGGCCCCCGACATATCGTCCTTCATGTTCAGCATGGTGTTGCCGGTCTTCAGGTTCATCCCGCCGGTATCGTACACGATGCCTTTGCCGACCAGCACCAGGGGCTTCTTATTCACAGCCCGGGCCGGTTTCCATTCGATCACGGTGAACGTGGGGGGCTCCTGGCTGCCCTTGTTGACTCCTAAAAGTCCGCCCATCCTGAGAGAAGCGATCTTCTCGCGTTTCATCACCTCGGTCGTCGCCCCGCAGGAAGCTGCCATCTTTTCGACCGCTTCCGCGAATTTCGTCGCCGTGAGATAACTGTTGGGTTCGTTGATCAGATCGCGGCAAAAGGCGACGGATGACAGCACGGCATTCAGGCTGGTGACGGGTGACGGGTGGCGGGTTGCAGGATTGTCCTGTTCGAGCGCTGTCGAGTATATTTCGATTTCTTTGAGGGTGTTTACCGGCTCTTTTTCCTGCTTGTATTTGAGGAACTGGTAGGAACCGAGGGCCATCCCTTCCGCCAGGGCCAGCATCGTTGCCCCCTGCCCGGCCTCATCAAACAGCGTCACTGTTTCGGCTTTGCCGGCGTTGAGTCTCCCGGCGATCCGGTCGCCCGCTTTCCGGGCAGCCTCCAGCGCTGCGTAAGGTTCTTTATCTCCTCTGGGGATAAATACGAATACCTGGCTGGTGTACCGGTTGAATTCAACCACATCCTCCTTTCGTTCCTCCACCTGGGTTTTGAGGTACGCTTTTTCGGCTGTTGAAAAGATCCCGGCGGGAATTTTCCCGGCAGAAGGAACGACCAGGACCAGGTTTCCGATCTCCTGTTCCCTGTGCGTCAGTGAAATATGGGGTATCATAGTTTTCAGTAATTTTGGACCGCAATTATACGGAATCTTAACAGGTTTGCGAAGCAAAACTGCCTTAGATTCTGTGATGCCGAGCGATCAGGTTAGCAACTTCTTGCAAAGTTGATCGGCCGAAGTTTAAATGACAAAAGTAGCGATTTTCCGCGGAAAGAGGTGGATCCTATGGGAAGTGAACAGATCCGTGGCGACTCAAAGAAACAACGAACTATGACTGCCGATACCCTTATATACAAAGCCCTTGACGGAGGATTCCTTACGTGCGAAGAGGGCAGGTTCCTGTTTGAAAAGCTTCCCCTGGCCGATTTGATGGCGGCCGGGAATGAGCTGAGGAAAAAACTTCATCCCGACAGCCGGGTGACCTGGATCATCGACCGCAACGTCAACATCACCAATGTCTGCATTTCCGGATGCAAATTCTGCAACTTCCATCGCAACCCGTCAAGCTCCGACGCCTACATCACCACTATCCCCGAGTACTGCAACAAGATCGAGGAGATGAAAAGGCTGGGCGGAAACCAGCTTCTCCTCCAGGGCGGGCTGCATCCGAAGCTGAGCCTTGAATTTTACGAGCGGCTTTTTTCCGATCTGAAATCGCGCTATCCGGAGGTCCGGCTTCATGCGCTCGGCCCCCCGGAAATCGCATGGCTGGCAAAAAAGGATAAGCTTCCTTTCATCGCCGTGCTGGAGCGGCTGGTCGCTGCCGGCCTCGACAGCCTGCCCGGTGCCGGTGCCGAAATCCTTTCCGACCGGGTGCGTCATGCACTCTCGCCGGCCAAATGCACCACCGCCGAATGGCTGGATGTGATGCGGGCGGCGCACAAGCTCAACCTCACTACCTCGGCTACCATGATGTTCGGCCATATCGAGACCCCCGATGAACGGATCGATCACATGATCCTGCTGCGGGAAGTCCAGTCGGAAAAACCGGCCGGCTATAAAGGATTTCTCTCCTTTATCCCCTGGCCCTTCCAGGATGACCACACGGTGCTGAAGGAGAAGTCGGGTGTCACCAATACCGTCACATCGGAGGAGTACATCCGGATGATCGCGCTAAGCCGTCTCATGCTTCCCAACATCCCCAACATCCAGGCGTCCTGGCTGACCGTGGGAAAGGAAACCGGACAACTCTGCCTTCACGCCGGGGCCAACGATTTCGGAAGCATCATGATCGAAGAGAATGTGGTGAGGGTGGCGGGTGCCAGCCATTCTTTTGATGCGGAAGGAATGCAGCAGGCGATCCGCGAAGCCGGATTTACCCCGATGCTCCGTGACCAGGACTTTAACCTGGTCCGCCTGGAGTCAAGCGCATCCTGACATATTCGAGGAAATATCGCCGTCCCATCTCCCGTTGCCCGGCTGCATCAAAGTGAAGCGGGATGTAGTCATTGTCGGGTTTTTCAATGATCGTAGGGATCAGGGGATCGGCGAACCCGGTATGGGGTATGCGGTGCACCGTGTTGCGGATAATCCCATCCACCCGGATCCGGGCCGTGTCCTGGCAAACCCAGTACGGAACCAATCCTCCCAGGATGAACGGAATGCTGTCGGTTTCCCCCGGAAGGGACCGGCGTAATGCAACGATCATGGTATCAAGTTCCTGCTGATAAATGGGATTCCCGATATCGCTTTCCCCCTGGTGCCAGAGAATCGTCACGAGCCGGGAAGGGTATTTCCCAAGCACGTAACGGGTACGGTCGACTGCATCGTTGAACAGGGAATCGCCCGGATTCCAGTAATGATTGCCGAATCCGGTCGATCCCATGCCGCAGGGAAGGATCAGCACGCCATGACCGGGACTGAGAAACAGCTGCTTGTATGCTTTGGCAAACGGCAACGCAAACCCGATGCATCCGGGAATCGGAGAGAGATGCTGAAGCGGCTCGGTGGCGGGAATGATCCGGCGGTTGTCGCTGCCGAAACGCCCCAATTGCCATATTACGCTTTCCGTGGCATCTATCACCGGATCAAATCCAATCCCCTGGTGGGTGTTTGACTGCCCGATCACGAGAATGACATCATAATGAGAAGGATACCTCCATTCCGGAATGTAATCCACCCTCTTCCCGCAGGAGGTCAGAAAAAGCAGGATGATGCAGGAAACGAGAAGGTTGCGTGCAAACACCATCGGCGGCTGGGATCAGGGTTTCAGGAAACGGAATGTAGCCGGCAAACCCGCGCCCGTTACGGTGACCAGGTAGATCCCCCGATCCAGACCGTCCAGGCTGATCATCACCGATTCTCCCTGCCATTCCTTCATCCGGACCGTCCTCCCTGTAAGATCGATCACAACAGCCGACCGCCTTCCGGCTGAAGTTGCGCGAATAACCACCTGTGACCCGCCTTCCAGCATGATGAACCGGATGGGATCGTTCCCGCCGGGCTCTGAAAATCCGGAAGCGCTATTGCGAATACAGCGCACCGACAGACCATCCTGTATGTTCAGGCTGCCGGAAAGAACGTCGGGATAGTCGTAACTGAGCAGCCGGTAGTATATAAATCCGGTTCCTGCCGGGGTGGAGGTCCAGAAATAGCCATGACTGAAGAGGTAGTGAAAATTACCGTCGAGCTCGCGGGCTCCCGCAGGAAGCGCGGAAAAGCCGCTGGTGTTGCTGGCCCCGGTATTGGGGGTGAACCAATAGCTGGTCCCGGTTTCCAGGCTGCCCTTCGTCTTCAGCTTTCCTCCCGCCACCTCTTTTCCTCCCAGGAACCGCACCAGCGTATTCCATTCGGCCGTGTCGGGCACATGCCACCCGTCGGGACACAGCCTGCCTGATCCCGCAGCGAACCCGTTGTAAAGCGCACCGAATGCATCCTTGTTGGTCGGGACGTTTCCGTACCAGCAATAAGCCGGCATCGACTGGAAGCCCCACGCCGTGGTATCGTCGACCTGGAGGATCCCCGTCGTGTCGCGAAACCGGGTGGTCTTCAGGTTCTCTGTCATCCAGACCTGGGTTCCGATCGTCACCACCGGGTAGCTGTTCCCGTCGGCGTCGCGTACGGGTTGCTGCCCGTCGCAGAGAATCGGCAGGCTCGGCAACAGAAAAAGAAGGATCAAATGCCTTTTCATGTCAATCCATTCGGATGTACCATCAAAAGTAACATTATTTCCGTTTGCAGGATGATGGAAGTTACCGGGCAAATGCGGGGTTGCCGGGGAATCCCGGCTGGAACGTCTTATCCGCAATTAGTTGTAATTTTGCACCATTTCTGACTTCCGAATGGCTGTCCGCTAAAAATGCCAACACTGCAACCCCATGTTCGAAAAAAAAGATAAGAAAATGTCGGATGCCGGCCTGGCGCTGACCCCATTGTCGGCCCTGGGTGAATTCGGCCTGATCGACCGACTCACCCGCAACGTCCGGATCCACCACCCCGAAACCCTGAAAGGTATCGGCGATGATGCGGCTGTGATCCGCACAGGCGATAAGGTGATCCTCCTTTCGACTGACCTGCTGGTGGAAGGAGTTCATTTCGACCTTACCTACATGCCCTTCCGCCACCTGGGATATAAATCGGCGGTGGTGAACATCTCCGACATCGCCGCCATGAACGGCATACCGCGGCAGCTGACCATCTCGATCGCCGTATCCAGCCGCTTTTCGGCTGAAGCCCTCGACGAATTCTACGAAGGGGTGCGGCTGGCGTGCGAACACTACAAGGTGGACCTGGTGGGCGGCGACACCACCTCAAATGTCAGGGGGTTGACGATATCCGGAACCATTCTCGGCGAAGCAAATCCAGAGGAGGTGGTGTACCG
>Ga0116170_10004337_pt1 | contig 13010 bp, 10 predicted proteins | sample AD_JPNHW1_MetaG_FD_89797 | JGI IMG/M metagenome (GOLD analysis project Ga0116170, IMG submission 89797) | Active sludge microbial communities of municipal wastewater-treating anaerobic digesters from Japan - AD_JPNHW1_MetaG | ecosystem: Engineered > Bioreactor > Anaerobic > Digestate | place... | reverse complement strand
TCGAGGGATTCAGAAAAGAGGATATAAACAAAAGCCATCGGGAAAAGAATAAAAAAAGGTCTCATGCTTTCGCTTGAAACCTTCCGTGAAACTAGTGGGAGCAACAGGATTCGAACCTGTGACCCTCTGCTTGTAAGGCAGATGCTCTGAACCAGCTGAGCTATGCTCCCATATTTATTAAGAACTATTGAGTGTTGCTCCCCTGTGACCCTTCCGATGTAATCGGAATGCTCTGAACCAGCTGAGCTATGCTCCCATATTTATTAAGAACGATTGAGTGTTGCTCCCCTGTGACCCTCCCGATGTAATCGGGATGCTCTGAACCAGCTGAGCTATGCTCCCTTCAAAAGAGGGTGCAAAATTAATCCTTTTTATCAAACCGCCAAATTTCCGGTGTTATTTTCTTTTAAAGAATTTCTCGGCAACCTCATCATATATATTAATCAGGTCATTGCTTTTGCCGTCTTTGCCGAAAACAGCCTCCCAGGTATTCAGCGGTTCCCAGATGCAGGTGCCGATACCTTTGTTATCGGGCAGTCTGTAAATCAGGTCGTTGATTTCGCGTTTCAGCATGGTGTATTCGGCAAGGCAAACCGGCTTTCCGTAATGTTTAATGAGATAATTGAGATTGTATTCCAGGTCTTCGAACGATCCATGCCATTTCGGGTAATAGGACAACCCGAGCACATCGAAATCCACGCCGCGTTCCGTCATCGCGTTCAACCAGGCTGAACATTCTTCAACCTGTCCGCCCAATGCCAGATGCAACATGATGGGTATGCCGGAGTCTGCCTGTTTCACGCCCAGAATTCCTTTCTGTATCAAAGCTGCCAGGTTCCCGGGATTGCCTATGTGCCCGTCGGGCCAAAGCATCCCGTGGTTGATTTCATTTCCGATCTGGACCATATCCGGGGGCGTGCCTTGTGCCTTAAGGACCGAGATCACATGTGCCGTGTATGCCTGTATCGAATCGCATAAGACTTCAAAGGGTAAGTAGCGCCACGCAGCCGGTTTGTTTTGTTGCTGCGGGTCGGCCCAATAATCGCTGTAATGAAAATCGAGAAGGAATTTCATGCCGGAGTTTCTGATCCGTCTAGCCATCATCATTGTGTGTTTCAGGTCGCAGAAACCTTTCTCCGGTGAATATCCTTTTTCGTTGGCCGGATCGTTAAAGATGCGTAGCCGGATGTAATTGAAACCGTGATCTTTAAGGATTTCAAAGACGTCTTTTATCTCTCCCTTGTCGGAAAATTTCATTCCCTGGTGTTCCAGTTCCGGCAGGAACGATATGTCGGCGCCAAGCATCTTCCCGCCGTCGTGATAGCCAGATGTCTTAATGTTGCCATAATCTTTTGCTTCGCTTTTATCTTCCGAAGGGATAGCATGAATTTCGGAGGAAGCGCCGTACAACCCGTTGGAGGAAGCTTCGAGCCTGATAACGCAGGGAGTTGTGCCCGCCTGAAGTATAATCTGGCATTTCCCGTTGAAAAGGCTGCGTTGCCAGTAACCGTCGGCGCATTTGTCCGGTTCATGGCAGCTCGGATCTCCATTGCCTGCGCCAATGATCTTTGCATCACCTGAAATTGTGAAGCGTATCCTGTTTTGAGCATCCGGCACTTCCCGTCCCTGCCTGTCCACGGCGCGGATGTTGACCACCGTGCCGTCCATGCCGTCGGCTTTCAGGGTGGTTTTATAGGGCATGATGTACAGTTCGAAGGCTGGTCCCGGCGTTTCGTTGCGGGCTTTCATGATACGCCCCTGCCGGTAACCGGTAGCTTCCAGGACCCCGGGTTCGTATCTGACCTGCCACGTCAGGTGGCTGTTGCGGGACATGGTTTTCATCCCCAGCGATTTTCCGTTCAGGAACAATTCAACGCTGTCGGCATTGGAATTCACCCATACTTCAACCGGATTGCCGGAATCGGTCACCTGCTTCCAATGGGGGGAAATATGCAGGACATCCTTATCGGCCCACCACGATTGGTAATAGTAGAAAATGTTTTTCGGGAAACCGCAGACATCCATTACCCCGAAATGTGAACTGACATTCGGCCAGTGATAGGGAGTAGGCTCGCCGCGGTAATCGAAACCTGTCCATACGAAACCTCCCGACATCCAGTCGTTTTCTGCAGCGACAGGCCACCATTCTTCGGCTCGGGATGCCCACCAGGGAGCGGTGATATCCTGGTCCGGAACGTAACATTGCACAGTGTCGGTGGTATAAATGCCGCGTGTGGTAACCGTACTTCCCATCTCGGTGCCGATGACAGGCTGTCCGGGGTGGCTTTCGTGATAGCCGGTAAGGTATTTGTTGCGATAATTAAAGCCCCTGACGGGAATCACTTCGTTGATGCCCCGGAAAACATTTCCCAGGTCGGCGGCATAGGTGCAGGTTCGGGTGGGGTCGAGTTGTTTCTGTTTGTTGATCAGGCTGAGGGCGATACGCTTGCCGGTACTGTTTTCCTGCACGTAACCTTCTTCGTTGCCGATCGACCATAAGAATACGGACGGATGATTGCGGTCGCGGCGGATGAGTTGTTCCCACTGTTGCATGTATTCCGGGCTGCTGTTGAGCAGGCGGTTTTCATCGAGCACCAGCATGCCCAGGCTGTCGCAGGCATCCAGCAGTTCAGGGTCAGGAGCATTATGGCTTGTGCGGCAGGCATTGGCCCCGAGGTCCAGCATCCGGTGAATCCTGTAATATTGCAGAAAACCGGGCAGGGCGCTGCCTACTCCCGCATGATCCTGATGGTTGTTCAAGCCCTTGATTTTTACCTCCTGACCATTAACAAGCAAGCCTCTTCCGGCATCCATCCTGATGGTCCGGATGCCGTGCCGGATGGTTATCTCATCCGCTACTTTTCCTTCCTTTATAACCTCAGCAACAACGCGATAGAGGTATGGATCATCCAATGACCACAGATGCGGATTCCTGATGGCCAGCGTTTGTTTGAACAACTGTTGCCCATTTCCGGGAAGTGTAGCCCGGATTTCTGCAGCCACAGCCACCACTTTTCCGGAGCGGTCGGTAAGTTTCACCCTGAGTGTGCATCCGGTCGGGGACGGAGACTCGTTTTCAAGGGTGGTTTCACAGGTGATACGCGTTTTTGACGGTTCAATGTCAGAATAAACAGACACGCCGTTTTCTGATATATGCAGCGGGTTGCAGGTCGTAAGCCGGACATGCCTGTAAATTCCTGCTCCTTCGTAAAACCAGCCTTCGTACTGGGTGGCATCAACCCTGACCGTCAGCACGTTGGGTGCGCCAAAGTGAATATAATCGGTCAAATCGTAAGTTACCCCGAGGTAACCGCTTTTATGGTTGCCCAGATAACATCCGTTAATCCAGAAAGTGGCATCACGGAAAACGCCGTCGAAGGTTATCTTAACACGTTTGCCTGAATCGGCTTCATCAAGGGAAAAGGTCTTTCGGTACCAGCCGATGCTTGTTTCGGGGAAGAGCCCACCTACAGGCTTGTAGCCATGGGCCATGACGTCGGGATTGGAGGAATTGACAAATGGCAGTTCCACGGCCCAGTCGTGCGGCAGGGTGACGGTTCGCCAATTGCTGTCGCTGAATTCCTCCTGAATCGGCGTGCCGATGGCTTTTCCGGTTTTGGCAAAAATGTTGGCAATGCCGTAGTTGAAATCCTTTTCAGGATCGGCGGCATGGCCAAAGGCAAACTTCCAGTTGCTGTCGAAATTACTGGTTTGGCGCCCGTCCGCCGACTGGCAGGACCCGGGAAGCGGAATTAAACGGATCAGGCAAGCCAGAATGAGCATTAATCTGTTGATCTTCATCTTGTTATCATTTAATTACATGGTGAAGGCTGTTCACGGTTGGGGCTTCCGGGCAAGCAAACAAATTCAGCGCAGAGTAAGGGGAGCAGCAGGCCGGTCAGATATTGTCAGTAATCAGGGATATCTGAATGGTTTAAAAGTCGTAATAGATATTTCTTAAACCGGTCCGGAGGCCGGCATAGACCCATATCATATTTTTCTCATACAAGTCGTTGTGTTCGGTACGGGAAATAAGGCCAAGTTCAATCCTCATGTTCGTGCGGCGGTTGAGCAGGTATGAAATGCTTGCATCGGCTATCGCGAGGTCGGTCTTTAATCCCTGCCCGATTTTATTGTCCAGTTCGCTTACATGGTCATCATACGAAAGTAAAACATTTTTGCCGAAGTTTTTTCCAGCGGTGTCGGCTCCGTATACAGCGATTACCATTTTGATGCTGGCTATCCAGTTGCCTTTGGCATAGGAAACCGTAGCTATGCCTTCCCTGAAATTGGCTCCCAGTGGATGGGCCAACGGCTGGTTGTAATGGCTGTAGCTTTCGAGGGACCGGTGGTAAGAATAGGTATATGGCCTTGCCTGGTTGTATTCAAGGCGCGCATTGAGTGCGGGAACGTCAAAAAGGTTCCAGGCCGAAAGCCCGAACTGATAACCATACTTATTGGCCCACCACCCGTCGTTTTTCACTATATGTGAGAGCTTGAACTCATCGAGGAACAATTGCCCGTAAAAGTTGAAATAACGGTTTATACGCAGGTTGAATGTGCCCCCCATCATCGCGTTGTCCGGCGAACGGAATGATTCTTCTACAGGTCGCAACAGGATCACGGGATTGAGGTACTGGACGTCGAAACCGCGAAAACTGGTTGTGTCGTTGTGTTCCCAAATAATGGCATCGAAAAGGCCGATGTTAAGCCTGCCCCATAACAAGGCTTCAAAATAGTGCATGGTGCTCCATTTACGGCCATAACCAAAGGTCGGATCGATAGTTTTTCTGTCAATAAACTGGGCATAAAGTACCGTGTACCTGATCTTGCCGGTTACATTGGCGGTGACTCTCAGATACGGGTAATTAAACGATGCATCGGAGAGGATCATGGAACGGTATCCGTCGCCGATAAAATTCTTCCCGTAACCGAGTGTAAGGTTTGCATATTTGGAAGGGGTATAACTAATATATCCGTTGCTGTAGAAATAGTCAAAGCCTTTATTGTCCCTGAAAGGTTTTACATGACCTTGCCCCGGCATAACCCCATATAGTCTTGTAAATGAGTCGATAGCAGACGGAAAAATGCCCTGGTTCTCATAAATCTCGGAAGTAAATGAAAATTTCTGGCCGATGGTACTCGTAAGCGATACCCCCCTCGTGTTCACCCAGGTGTTTTTCGGCTCGCCGGTTTCTTTGCCCAACCCAACTTCAAAAACAGGATCCGCAGTTACACTGAAGTTGCCTGCTTTATACCTGACCAGGTTTTCGTTAAATACCTTTCGAAACAGCCATCCGTTCTTTTTGCCTGCAACTTCCGGGTACAGAACTTTTCCGATAACTTCCACACTGTCATCAGACTGGAAAATGTATGGCTTCATGGATGACAGGAATGAACGGTTCCGGCTTTGGAAATGCTGCATCAGGAGGTCATGGTAATAGTTGTCGAGCGGCACATACTGTGCTTTGCCATTCATGCTGAACAGCAGGAGAGAGAATACGGATGCAAGGAATATCGTATGTTTCATTTCCGGTGATTGAACATGGGCGCCGGTTTAGGGCTGCCTGGTACTTAATTCTGTTTTCTCGCGCGCGGCATAAACTATGGCTTTCCGGTAAAGCGTTTTCATCCTGCCTGTAACCTTCTTGTTGCCGCAAAGCAGGTTTCAGCCTGATTTTTTACCATGTGTCCGATTACCGGGACCTGCCTGTTTATTCAGATTTCCCGGTATGCCTGAGCAGTAAAATTAAGAAATACAAGAATACTTCAGTTTCCTACAAGCCAATAAACCTACTTAACGGTCTTTTTTTGTACTGCTTTTTTTTCGTCTCATCTGAACGGCGATGCTGGTCGTGACAATGCAAATGGCCAGGATTACAAAGAGGAGATTGGAATTACCCAGAAAATTGAAAAAATAGGCAAAAGCAATTATTGCCAGATTGTATGCGATGAGCAGGGCTGTTGATTGAAGGTGGGTAAGCCCCAGGTCAAGAAGGATATGGTGAATATGTCTCCGGTCGGCGGTAAAGATGCCCTGGCGCCTGTACAAACGGATTGCCATCACCCTGATTGTGTCAAAAACAGGCAGTATCAGCACGGCTAATGAAAATGCAGGAGCGGCCGTAAAATGGGGAAATAACTGATAGCGGACATTGAGTTCGTTAAACCTGAAAACCAGAACGGTCATCAGGAGACCGAGGATCAGAGAACCGGTATCACCCATGAAGATTTTATTGGTTTTACCGAAAACATTATACAGAAAGAACGGAATCATTGTGCCGATGATGATGGCACAGAAAATGGCATATTCCCAGTCGTTTGAAAGGGCAAAGAAGAACCCGAATATAAAACTGGCCAGTATGGCAATGGATGAAGCCAGCCCGTCGATGCCGTCAATAAGGTTGAACGCATTGATGATGGCAATACCTATAATTGCTGAGACGCCCATGCTGGTCAGGTAACGCAGATCAAAAATATGGAACATTCCCTGGAAACTGCTTAACCTGAGATTGCCAATAACTACCAGGATAATGACGGCGACAATTTCGGCTGCCAGCTTTTTCCATGCGCGGATATTGATAAGGTCATCCTTCAATCCGATAAAAAAGAGGACCGTGATTCCTGCAATTACAGCAGGCAAAGCAGTGAAGCTGGTGGAGAGCTCCATGTTGCTGACCCCGCAGACATTTATCAGCGACAGGCTTACAACGACAATGGAAACATACATGCCGATTCCCCCCAGGGTAGGGACGGCTCGTGAATGAGATTTCCGCTGATCAGGCTGGTCGAAGATGCGTTTTGACTTAGCAACCCGTATGATGACCGGAGTGAGGTAAAAATTAAATATCAGCGAAAGCAGGAATGCAAGAAAAATGCGCTGCTCGGGCTGAAAATATTTGAAATACAGGTTAACAAGGGTTTCCATTGATTTTGGTAAGCTATTGGTTTCTTGTCTGGTCGATATTGCAGAGATGAAAACTATGCAAATTTATAAAATTATAGGCAGGCATAGGTGTAGATTTTTTAAAGGATTTTCACGGGTTTATTGAGAAGATCGTTCTGGCATTGGAACGCAATGGTTGCAAACAGACAGGCAATGTGATGGTTAATTTGAATTTCCGACGCCGGAATGCTTCCAGTCAGGGACTGTATTACGGCGGGAAGGAGGTTAAAAGTTATACGCTGCTACCGGAACGGAGGACCAGTCGATAGAACGATCTGCGGAAGCCAGGTCGGTGAAGGGGGTGTCATGGATCCACTTTTCCAGTTTGCCGATGCAATTGTTGATGCCATAATACGCCCTGAACCGGCGGTATGGACCGAGGTCGTGCAGCAGGGGCTGCTCCTTGTCGAAATCGCGGGGGTGAAAGTAGCTCATGACATACGGGGCAGAACAGGTGTATTTTTTGATCATGCTGTAAGGCCAGAACCTGAAATAGCCCCCACCCGTAAATACCGTACGGATTCCGGCAATATAATTGTAACTTATGGGGAATTCCCTGATTGTAATGCCTCCGCTTTTAACCAGGCAGGGTTCGTTGTAAGGAAAAGTGGGCATGCCCCCATGCGCGCGCAAGGCGGGAAAAATACTGGCATCGGTGGTGATGCCCGCCTCTGCCAGCACTTCAAAAGCATGGGTGTTGAATTTCTTGATCGAGAATCCGGGAGCCCGGTATAAATCCACCTTATATCCGAGCTGGTCTTCCAGAATCCCTATATTTTTCAGAATGTCCTGCCTGAATGTATCCTCATCCTGTTGCCAGATAAGTTGATGCGCGTAGGAATGAAGTCCTATCTGGTGCCCTGCCGAGGCTATCTCCCGCACAAGGGAAGGATTCTTTTCTGCTATCCACCCGATAACAAAGAAAGTCGCTTTCTGGTTGTTCTTTTCAAGGAAGTCGAGTATCCGGAACGTGTTTTGCACAACTCTTGGTTCAAAGGCTATCCATTGTTCGGGCGTCCGGGTGGAACGATGTTCCAGAAAATGGTACCAGTCTTCGATGTCGAATGTTAAAATGTGCATGTATCACGTTTGGAAAGAAAAACAAAGGTAGGAGAAATTTTGATGATGCAGCGGCCGGGTTATTGTATGAACGCTCACAGGGAGATTTGACGGGATAACAACCGGCGGTGGCATACGCAGCGGTTAACGGGAAGATGATATTGAATTTTCAATAGACCCTTGAGGCAAACCAGGGGCCGATAAGCCGGGCCAGGGGATAGGGGATAAGCTTCCAGCACTGGGAAATGAATCTGAGATTTCTCACCGAAAGGCGGGGCTGATGTGAATAATTCCAGCACAAACCTACATCCTCTCCGCCCCACTGCTTCTTATACCGGTGAACACTGCTTCCTGTTGTGCTACGGCCCAATGAGAATATTTTCCCGGACCGTGAAATTGCATAGCATACCATCTCCCAGATGAGTCCGTAGGAGGTGTATAACCGGTTGTATTTACTGAGCGTTGCAAACCAGCACGCTTCATAGAATCCCTGATACTCCAGCACGAAAGCAGCCCCGATCGCCTTTTTACCCAGATAGGCGCACCATACCGATACATCCCCGTTATTATAAAGCCTCAGCAGGTCATTGTACCATCTTTTGGGCAATGATGGCGATCCCAGTTCGTGCATGCGCCGGCTGTAAACACTATAGAAATCATTCAGCAATTCAGTCCGGCCTCTGACGACAGTTATCCCGTTTCGCTTGCTCTTTTTTATCTTGTACCTGACGCCTGAATTTAAACCGGCCAGTTGGGAACCCGTATCGGCTGAAAGGTGAAGAAGGGTGGTCGCCTTGTTTTTTAAACAGGATGAGGAATCCTCCGAAAGGGTACGCCATTCACATCGATAACCTTGCATTTTCAGTTCACGGATAACGCCGGAAACAGCCTCGGATGGCGAAGCCGGCCCGTAGGAAAAATGGGGCAGCATTACGATCTTTTGTCCTTTGCGGCAAGCGCCGAACCTCAGTGTTTCCCCCTTTATATCTTCCGTTTCGATGCTGACGGCTTCCCAGCCAAACGTTCCTGAAATGATCAACGGCAGACAGGGATTGCTGCCAAGGGGAATCCTGGCATCGCAGGAGGATGGCCCCTGAGCATTATTATCCGGTGGAAGAATTCTGACTGTCAAAATTCAGGATATGGGGGAGTTGCGTTTTTTTTAGTAGTAATTTGTGAAGTTATCAGGAAGCTAAAGGGCAATAAAGCACGGAACCGGAAGCGTGAGGAATGGGGCTGTTTTAAGTTGAAAAGCCATAAATGGATAGTTGGCTTATTGTTCACCCGGAGCGTTCTTTTGTCTTTTCTTTCCGAAGGTATCGAGAATGGCGGTAAACCACTTTCCGAACCAAATCCAGCATAACCATCCCGGGAAAAACCCCAGAGCGTTTGACATTTCATCAAAAAAATCGAAGGATCGGCCCAGATTGCCATAGCGCTGCATGAATTCCATGAAGAATCCCCACGCGATTACCAGGAGTAAAGGGACAAACGCCCTCTTTCCGGCAAAAATCTTCGGCCATGCCAGGAATAACAGAAAAGTCAATCCGGCATACATACACATGTGGATGACTTTATCGGCATAGGGGAACAGCATAATGTCCGGAAGTGCATCCGACGGCCACTGGCTCAGGGCCGTGATCAGGGCGAGGTAGAGGAAAAGAAGAATTTTTTTTAACATTACTGAATGATATTAAGGCCTTGAGGAGGCAGGCGCCGACCTTTACGCTTTTTTAAAGTATCTTTTCATGCCCCCGAAACGTTCCACCCAGATGACCCACAGGATGAAAATCACCAGGTAATAAAACGGACGCAATATCCACAGGTGTATAAAATCCCAGTATTGAGGCAATTGGATCATGGCAATGCTGAGCAGGACTACCCTCATGACGTTGATAAGGAACATCGCTGCCATTCCCATTGGGATATACCACAGTTTATGTTTCCAGGGACCCGGGAAGAGGAGGAATAATATCACTACCTGGTACATCTGTTTAAAACCGGAACAACTCTCATTGATCTGGATACTTCTTTCGCAACTGACGAAATTAATGATGTTGTCAGGGAACAACCGGATATTTATGCACAGGATATGCGCGTCGATCCAGGAACTGGCAAGGAACACCGTTTTCGCCAGCCATTGCGAAACAGAAAGCAGGAAAGGCGTTCCGTAAATCAGATAGCTGAACCGCCACCAGAGTTTATGAAACAGGTAGGTGATGACGATGAACAACAAAACATCTACAACCGGCCACAGCTTGTTTTTATCAAGGAAGGTTTTCAGGGAATGCAACATAAGGGTCATTTTGTCTGACGAAAATAAGGACATTTCGTGAAGCAGGAGATGAGAAAATGAGAGAAATATCCGGGGCTGCAAGAAACCGGTTGTTGAACGGAGGGGCTGGAAAGGGATCTGAAAATTTTCAGAGCCGGCGAATGAATAAGTATGATACTCATTCTCAGGTGTTCCCTGTTAATTGTGAGTGTCAGCTTGGCGCAACCGGGCGATGGATCATCAGGAGAATACCGCGATAGCAGGTGCCTGAAAATCAATGCCTGCAAAGGTGTTTGTCCTTCTTTCGTCAGGCTGAGCAGCAAAGAGCTGCGGATGTGCGAAAGGGGAATGGTTTAAATCCTGTGAGAATTGATAATTCTAAGAGGGAACAAAAAAACAACTCCCCGCAAAAGCAGATAAGAAAACTATTTTACTTTAATAAACAACTTTATTCCTGAATCCGGAACCTTTACTTAGATTCTTTTTCTTTACAAACCAGCATTGAGAGAAACAGGAAAATTCCCAGCATCAGAAAACTGCAGACAGGGTAGATGTAGGTTGACCACATATGGTTCCACAGTATGCCGCCGGCGAAGACGGCTATAATCCCGAGGATCATCATGACAACTCCCACGCCTCCGCTAATCCAGGCAACGAGGTGCAAGATTTTTTTCATAACAGCATTTTTTAGTAATGGACCGGATTAATTATAAAGCATTGTAAATATACTGAAGTTTTACAAAATCTGTTCATAATATTATTTCTGCTTTTCAGATTCCCCGTATGATAAATCATGGCTTGGTTTTTACTATGCGGTACCCTTCAGGATTTGTCCGACAATTCGTGAATAATTCGTGTAATTTTTGGTTTTCCTTTCCTGTCCAACTTATAATTCATACCAATTCATGTTTAATTCGTTCCATTCATGGTCAAAACGTTCGTTTGTTGTAATGCAATTCGTGAAAATTCGTGATCAATTCGTGAAATTCGTGGTTCCCCCTTAGCCATCCGATAATTCGTTAAAACTCGTGGTTAAAACACCCCGTATCTATAATACAATTCGTGTAAATCCGTGATCAATTCGTGAAATTCGTGGTTCCCCCCCGCAGCCACCCGACAATTCGTGAAAACTCGTGGTTAAAACACCCCGTATCTATAATACAATTCGTGTAAATTCGTGATCAATTCGTGTAATTCGTGGTTCCCCTCCGCAGCCACCCGACAATTCGTGTAAATCCGTGATCAATTCGTGAAATTCGTGGTTCCCCCTTAGCCATCCGATAATTCGTGTGAATTCGTGATAGAATTCGTGAAATTCGTGGTTCCCCCCACACGTCCATCAGAATATCTTCCTCAGCAGCACGGTAGTTCTGTCCACCACGAAACCCTGCAGGAGCGATGAGTCATTCATCTCAGGAACGTTCGATCCGCTGGAGATCGCTTCTATACGGTTGATCTTTCTTTTAATCAGGGCTTCCTGCACACAAGTCTCGAGCATGCTGCTGTATTTCGGGTCGTTATAACCTTTTTTCATAAAAGTATAAAAATACCTTGCCTGCCCCGGCTCGGTGACAATGCCGTTCCTGAAACCGACCAGTTCTCCGGTTTGCTGGTTCTTCAATCCGTACACGAATTGCCTGGGGTGCGATGAGAGCGATTTGCTGATATAGAGTTCCAGCCGCTTCAGCGCCAGTTCCCTGGAGATAAGCGGGTCGCACCAAAAACGGTCGTGGGCGCCATGCTGTGCTGTAATTTCCAGAACAGCCTGACGGGTATCATCGTCATTGCTGAGTAATTCGCAGCCAAAAGGGAAGAAATACCGGGAACTTATAGCCTGCTCAACCAGTTGCAGGTGCCTGAAGATCCGGAATTCAATATACCGGAACCCTGCTTCCTCAAATGCATGAATGCCGGAAAGGTTGCCGGCATCCAGTTGCGTTTGCACGTAGTAGGGATTTGTATCGCTGATGAGCTTTTGTTCGCTATGCTCATATTCCGTTGCCGTGGCCTCATCATCCAGTTGAATGATGTTGCGGTTAAAGAGCATTGACTCTACTTCCAGGATTTTGTATTTCATCGTTCTGACAATTAAGCATTGTTTATGAAAAGCACCCTTGAAAGTCTGTCTGAAATCCTTTGCTGCTATTTCACTACGAAGTTACATGATTTATTTTCGAATTTATGCATCAGTGTCGAATAATCGAAAATCCGGATCCGCAGGAATCCCGAATAATTCCTGATGGCTGGCAGAATTCCGGTAGCGAACCAGATTATGAACCGGAGTTGAGCAAATGGTTGTTGTTCATTTCAAGCCGGTTGTTCAGTGATTTGAGAATTTCAATCTCACTGTTTAAACGGCGAATGGTCTGTTCGTTTTCGCAGGGGACTGTCTCTTTCAACAAGCCTGCATCCTTTAACAGATCGCATGGGTTCAGTTCGAGCGTCCGGGCAATAATGATGAGCCCCTCAATGGATAACTGGGATTTCCCGCTTTCGATAAGACTATAGGTTTTCTGGGAAACGCCAAGCTTTTGGCCCATGTATGCCTGGGAGAACTGCTTTTGATTGCGATACTTTATGATAATAGAGTAAAGTTTATTCATGGATATAAAACTTTGAAATACTTCGACAGAATAAAATTAGTAAATTGATAGTGAAATATAACATAGGTTGAAAAAATAATTCTGATTGATGAATGCTTTGCTGATTCTGACTTTTAAGATAGGTAAT
>Ga0116170_10004335_pt1 | contig 13012 bp, 10 predicted proteins | sample AD_JPNHW1_MetaG_FD_89797 | JGI IMG/M metagenome (GOLD analysis project Ga0116170, IMG submission 89797) | Active sludge microbial communities of municipal wastewater-treating anaerobic digesters from Japan - AD_JPNHW1_MetaG | ecosystem: Engineered > Bioreactor > Anaerobic > Digestate | place... | reverse complement strand
GCTACTGTACTTGGCGGGATGTAACTGTTGCCGGTGGCTCCGGTGATCTCGGTGCCCCCGCTATTTGAGTTTACTGTATTGGAATACCACTTGTAGCCGAGTGACGGCGTACCGCCTGTGGCTACTACTGATATTGCTGTTGCACCTCCGATACACTCTGATAGTGTCGTTACTGGCTGGGTGCTGATCGACGGGTCAGCTACTATCGTTACAGCTGAGGTATTGCTTGTTACAGAGCCGCAGCCATTGCCTGAGGCGCCTACAACGCAGTAATAATATGTCGTGCCGGCTACAGTACCCGGCGGGGTGTAGCTGCTGGAGCCACTGGCAACCAATGTGCCTCCTGTCGGCTGATTTACTGTATTTGAATACCACTCATAACTAAGTGACGGCGTGCCGCCTGTGGCTACTACTGATATCGCTGTTGTACCTCCTACGCATTCTTCAATAGATGAGGCAGGTTGTGTTGTAATCGAAGGGTCTTCGGTGACAGTCACTGTTGTTGAGGCAGTTGCGGTTTTTCCTTCACTATCGGTAACTTCTACAGTGAAAATTTCCCCGTTGACAGCTCCGGTAACTACAGGATTCTGGATCGTCTTTGAATCAAATGTTGCTGAGCCATTGCTGCTCCACGACCAGGAAACAGCGCCCGTACCTGTTTCATAAAGGTTGAGGCTTCCTCCTGTACATATAGGTCCGGAGTTAGAAGCAACAGGTACCGGCTGGGCAAATACCCCGGTTGATATTACCAGAAGCAATATCAGCAGGAACAGAGAACGGTAAGGCCATCCCAGCTTTTTATCTTTTACAAGAAATCTTTTTCTCATAATGGAAATTATTTCTTTAAAAACTGACGAACTGAAAATTAAGGAGGTTTATCAAACAGCTAAAACTTTAGGACGCCGCCTTATAACTTGAAACCAGCAATTTAGTCCTTTTTAAATTAAAAATATAATTTTTAAAAAGTTTAATTACTGTCTATTAATGCTTTAGGAAAAGTTTTTTTTCGATGTTTTATAAGCATCCGCTTCGTCAGTCACAAATACAAGGACTAACAATCTGTTGTTTATTCAGATGCCTCATCTTAGATGTTATAATACCAGTATTACTAATTATGGCATTAATTTCAAGAAGGCATTTCCTGACTTTAAAATTGAAAAACTAAGATAGGTATTATAAAAAGAATTCGATTTTTTTTTTGACTAAATGCACAAATTTATACTTCGAATGCACAATTTCATCGATAAAATTTTTACCGGGTGGCTGCCGGCTGTCATTAATAACAGAGATATGAAAAAATCTGCCGGAGGCAAATATCAGAACCTTATTCCTACCCCCATGTCAAATCTGACCAGGCTCTCGTTGTAGTAGTACGATCTCGTGCCCGAATCACTCTCTTCAGTTAACCTGGAAATTGAACCGCCATTTATGGAAGCCTGAACACCAAGGGCCATTCCTTTTGTGATAACCCGATCATAGGCGAGTCTGATTGAGAATCCGAAAGAATTGCTTGTAAGCTTATAATCGGAAATTGTAACTGCATTGTTTATGTACCTTGTATAACCGGCTGAAACAGTAAACAATAAAGAATTCCAGTCGCTATCGGATAAAAGTCTTGTCGTATAGGATGGCCCTATATAAACTATGGTAATGTCATCGGCTATCTTTCCACTTTCAAGGAATCCGTCAACAAATAACCATACGTCATCAAGGCTGTTTGAGGTCTTGAATAATGAAGTCTGTATTCCAATTCCTCCTTTGTTTGAGAAAAAGTAAGTAGCATCGGCGCTGACAGATAGTCCCCACCGCAGCTTATTATAATAATCCGTTAGTTTGGTTGTAAGTCCATCACTTAGAGAATATGTTCTGTAACTATATCCCCCGGAAAGTGCAAAACGGAATCGTTTAAAATCAGTATCTGATAATGGCTCTGGCTCGGATATATCTTCTGTTGTCTCAGGGACAGGGGTTATTGCAGGTAATTTTTGAATATAATAGTTATAAAGGCAGGATTTAACTCTGATAAGTGGAATGGTAGCGGCCTGTCCATTTACAATGTAATATATATTATCCTGATCCACTTTTGTTACCTTACAGTTAATTGAATCGCGGGCGGAAGTAACGATCAGATCCTGAGCTGCTAATGACAAGGATGCCGAGATAACGATCACAAAAATTAAAATCCTTTTCATTCTTTAATGGTTTGATTCAAATATAGACAATAATTTATATTTTTGTTTGAACAAAGCCTGCTTAGCGGGTAACGAATGTTAAACCACTAAATTGTTTAGCCATGTCAAAAGGACTAGATTCAAAAAAGGAGACCAAAAAGGAGCCGACAAAATCTCTTAAAGAAAAACGTAAAGAGAAAAAAGAAAAGAAAAATGCAAAATAGTAGTCTGAGGCTACGGCTTTTCTTTCTCCATTTTAGCGCATTTGTTGCAGCTCTTTAAAATATTCGTACCGTAAATCCGGTGCGTGCAGAAAGACCTTATCGTCATTTACCGTCGATAAGGTTTTTTGTTTTTTATTAAGCAAACTGTTGCTTTTAACTAAAAACCATTACCTTTGTGCCTGAAAAAGTAAAAATGCGTTACAATAAATTACATCATCATCATCATTATACTTGCCCTCAGGCAGGAAGATGATGATTTGTGTAAAGCAAAATAAGTCAAACCCGTCTGAGTGAATCAGGCGGGTTTTTTCTTGCCAGTGGTTTGCTCAGACATAAACTCGCAGAATGAGCAAACTTAAAATTGCAATCCAGAAGAAAGGACGACTGAGTGAGAACTCATTGAAGATGCTGGAAGAGTGTGGCATCAAATTCACTAACGGAACAGGAAAGCTAAAAAATGATGCCAGAAATTTTCCACTTGAGGTACTCTTCCTTCGTGATGATGATATTCCGTACTATGTAGAGAGTCAGGTTGCGGATATTGGCATAGTTGGTGAAAATGTCGTCCTGGAGCATGACAGGAATGTTGAAACAATTAAACAGTTAAACTTTGGTAACTGCAGGTTGAGCCTGGCCATACCAAGGGAAGAGAGTTACAACTCACCTTCCTGGTTCAATGGGAAGAGAGTCGCAACGAGTTATCCAAATATCCTTGGCAGGTATTTTAAAGAAAATAATATTTCTGCCGAAGTTGAGGTTATCAGCGGAAGTGTGGAAATAGCGCCTGGAATTGGCCTTGCTGATGGCATATGCGATATAGTCAGCACAGGCAGCACCTTATTATCCAACGGCTTAAAGGAAGTAGAGACAGTAATGAAGAGCCAGGCCGTAATGATTGCGGCAAAGGGTCTGGAGAGTGACAGGCAGGAGATACTTGAAAGACTGCTTTTCAGGATAATGTCTGTTATAAATGCCTCCGGCAATAAATACATACTGCTGAATGCTCCTGACAGCGCAATAGAGGAAATATGTTCAATACTACCGGGTATGAAATCGCCAACCATTCTCCCTCTTGCAATAAAGGGGTGGAACAGCATTCATTCTGTTATTCGTGAGGATGAATTCTGGGAGATGATAACAAAACTCAAAAAAGCAGGAGCTGAAGGCATCCTTGTAATACCAATTGAAAAGATGATATTATGATTAATACAGTGATAAACCCTGACAAAGGCCAGAGGGAACAGTTATGCCGCAGACCTTCAATTGACACTGATGTAATAAGTGACTCCGTAAGGGAGATTCTTAAAGAAGTCCGGTTACAGGGAGACAATGCATTAAAGCGTCTTACAAAACTATACACCGGGACTGATTTAAACTCTTTGAAGGTTACGGATGAAGAAATTAACTCAGCAGGTGATTTGCTTTCGGAAGATCTAAAATCTGCCATACGTTTGGCAGCGGGAAACATCGAAAGGTTTCACGGGTCGCAATTATATACTGAGGCAGCGACAGAGACGATGCCCGGAGTACTTTGCTGGAGAAAGAGTGTGGGAATTGAAAAAGTTGGGTTATATATCCCTGGAGGCAATGCTCCTTTGTTTTCAACAGTGCTAATGCTTGGCATACCGGCAAATATTGCTGGTTGTAAAGAGATAATACTTTGTACTCCTGCTGATAAAAACGGGAAAATCAACCCGGCAATACTCTTCACAGCCGGATTGGTTGGTATAAGATCAGTTTTTATGATTGGAGGTGCACAGGCAATTGCGGCAATGGCTTATGGCACCGAAACGGTACCAAAGGTGGATAAGATTTTTGGACCGGGTAATCAATATGTAACCAGGGCAAAAGAACTGATTCAAACGGAAGGCATTGCCATTGACATGCCTGCCGGGCCCAGTGAAGTGCTTGTCGTTGCCGATGAAGATGCAAACCCCTCTTTTGTGGCCGCAGATCTTATTTCTCAGGCGGAACATGGCCCCGATAGCCAGGCCACCTTGGTCACTAACAGTAAAACATTACTCGAAGGAGTATTAAAATGCCTTAGCGAGCAGATAAATGAACTTCCACAAACCACTACCACAAGTATTTCACTGGATAAAAGCAATCTGATACTAATGCAATCAATTGAAGAATGCTTTTCCTTCAGTAACCTATATGCACCTGAGCACCTCATTATTGCAACCAGGAATGCCAGGGCAGATGCAGAAAAGGTAGCAAATGCAGGATCGGTTTTTATTGGCCAATATAGTTGTGAGAGCGCCGGAGATTATGCAAGTGGCACAAATCATACCCTTCCGACAAATGGCTACGCCAGAAGCTACAGCGGGTTATCAGTTGACAGCTTCATCAAAAAGATAACCTTCCAGCAAATTACTGCTGATGGGCTTAAAGAATTAGGAAAGGCAATTGAAACAATGGCAGAGGCAGAGACCCTTTATGGGCACAAAAATGCAGTCTCTGTAAGACTAAAAACTATCTGATATGAGTGACATAAAATACCTTGTAAGAAAAAACATTCTGTCGCTGGTGCCATATTCAAGCGCCCGTGATGAGTTCAATGGCGAAGATGCCATCTTCCTCGATGCAAATGAAAATCCTTACGGAAATCTCAACCGGTATCCTGATCCACTTCAGAAAGCCTTAAAAAAAGAGATAGCAGTGCTGAAAGGGGTGCCTGAGAAAAATATTTTCCTGGGTAATGGCAGCGATGAGGCGATTGATCTTCTGTACCGCATCTTTTGTGTGCCAGGAAAGGATCAGGCACTGACCTTCGCTCCTACTTATGGCATGTACAGTGTAAGTTCGGCAATAAATGATGTCGGAATGATAACCGTACCGCTGGATGACAACTTCGACATCCCCGAAGATTTTGATTTTGAGGTGACCGGAAACATCAGCCTTAAGATAATTTTACTGTGCTCTCCCAACAACCCCACCGGTAATACTCTATCCGAAGAACGAATAATCCCCATCCTTGAAAAGTTCAAGGGGATTGTGGTAATCGATGAGGCTTACACTGACTTCAGTTGCAGGCAGTCGTTCCTCTCATTGCTTTACAAATATCCTAATCTTGTAGTGCTTCAGACTTTCAGCAAGGCATGGGGGCTTGCTGCTGCCCGGGTTGGGATGGCTTTTGCCGGAGAGGATATTATTTCATTGATGAATAAGATCAAATACCCTTATAACATCAGCGCAATCAACCAGCAGGCAGCACTGAATGCATTAAAAGAAAATGATTCTGTATACCAGATCATAACCAGTCTTAAAGTTATGAGAGAAGATATGGTTGCCAGGCTAAAAGAGTTAAAGTGTGTCAGGAAAGTCTATCCGTCAGATGCCAATTTTCTTCTTGTTAAGGTTTCCGATGCAAACAGCATCTATAATAAACTTGTGAAGCAAAAAATAATTGTCCGAAACAGAAATTCAGTTGTGCGGGATTGCCTCAGAATAACTATTGGAACAGCCAGGGAAAATGACATGGTTATTGAAGCTCTTCAAAAATTATAATCAGCATGAAAAAGGTACTATTTATTGATCGGGATGGAACAATTCTCATAGAGCCGGATGACGAGCAGGTGGACAGTCTTGAGAAGCTCTCATTTGTTCCGGGAGTAATATGCAGTCTGTCTGCAATATGTTCAGAGCTGGATTTTGAACTGGTAATGGTTACCAATCAGGATGGATTGGGAACAGGGTCTTTCCCTGAAGAAACATTCTGGCCGGCACAAAGTAAAATGATTGACATTCTTGAAAATGAAGGCATTCGCTTTTCGGAAGTCCTTATTGACCGGACATTCCCAGAGGAGAAGGCTTCAACGCGAAAGCCAGAGACAGGATTAGTAACACATTACATAAAAGGCAATTACGATTTATCAAACTCGTATGTAATTGGTGATCGTCTGACTGATATTCAGTTTGCAAAAAATATAGGGTGCAAAGCCATATGGCTAAACAGCGGGAATTCTGATGATGCAGTTCTCACAACCGAAAGCTGGAACTCCATCTACCGGTACCTGAAAGACAAGCCACGTAAAGCCGTAGTAAAAAGGAAAACCCTTGAAACAGAAATAAGCATTTCTCTCAACATTGATGGTGACGGGAATTTCAAAATAGACACCGGTCTTGGATTCTTTGACCATATGTTAAGTCAGACAGCCAGGCATGGGTGTCTCGATCTGAATATTAAAGCTGAAGGAGACCTGAATGTCGACGAGCATCACACTGTTGAAGATGTGGCTCTTGCGCTGGGGAAGGCCATTGCAGATGCGCTGGGAGATAAAAGAGGCATTGAACGTTACGGTTTTTGTCTGCCAATGGATGACTCTCTTGCACAGCTCTCGCTTGATTTCAGCGGCAGGCCATGGCTGGTATGGGATGTAGACTTTAAACGGGAGAAAATAGGAGACATGCCAACTGAGTTATTCATGCACTTTTTCAAATCCTTTTGTGATGCCGCAGGTTGCAACCTGAATATAAAGGCAGAAGGAACAAATGAACATCATAAAGCGGAAGCGGTTTTTAAGGCTTTTGGGAAAGCCATTAAGGCAGCTGTCAGGCGCGACGGCAGCAAACAATTACCAACAACAAAAGGCATTCTATGATTGCAATAGTAAAATACAATGCTGGCAATAGCAGATCTGTTGAGAATGCTATAAAAAGACTGGGTTATGCGGTTGAAATAACCGATTCTGCGGAAAGACTTAATGCTGCGGAGAAAATAATACTCCCCGGAGTGGGAGAAGCCAGCAGTGCCATGAAATATCTCATGGAAAGGAAACTTGATTTGTTACTGTTATCATTAAAAAAACCTGTCCTCGGAATATGCCTTGGCATGCAGCTTATGTGTAAATGGTCTGAAGAAGGGAACACTAATGGAATCGGGATATTTGACACATCGGTCAAAATGTTCCGCGGACCAGTCAGAATTCCGCATACAGGATGGAATAATCTCATCAGGTCAGAAGGTCCTCTTTTTGCGGGCATTAAGCCAGAAGATGATTTTTATTTCGTTCATAGTTACTTTGCAGGTCTCTGCGATCAGACAATTGCAGTTTGCGATTATTCATTGCCCTTCAGTGCCGCCATTGCAAAAGACAACTTCTATGGAACACAATTCCATCCGGAAAAATCATCCGCCACAGGCATGAAAGTATTAAAGAACTTCCTTGAGTTATGAGAATAATACCAGCAATAGATATTCTTGACGGCAAATGCGTCAGGCTTACCAAAGGAGACTATATGTCAGTAAGGCAATATAGTGAAGATCCTCTTGAGATGGCCATGAGATTTGAAGATGCAGGTTGCCGCTATTTGCATGTTGTGGATCTCGATGGTGCCAGGTCAAAGCACATCGTCAATGCAAATGTTATTGAAAAGATAGCCTCCGGCGCCTCTCTGAAGATAGATTTCGGGGGTGGAATAAAAAGCATTGTTGATATAGATACAGCCTTCAATTGCGGTGCCAGCCAGGTGACAATCGGATCTGTGGCAGTAACCAATCCTCCACTTTTTATTGAATGGCTTGAAAAATACGGCTCGGAAAAGATAATACTTGGAGCTGATTTCAGAAATGGGCTGGTTGCTTTTAACGGCTGGATTAATGAGAGCACAGTTAATATATATGATTTAATAAACAGTCTCAGCGCAAAAGGTGTCACTTACGCCATATGTACAGACATCTCACGCGACGGAATGATGTCAGGGCCATCAGTTGATACTTATAGAAAGCTGGTAAAAGATACCGGAATAAACATAATTGCCAGTGGTGGTATAGCTTCAATCGCCGACATCACTGAACTTGAGAAGGCCGGATGCGAAGGTGCGATAATTGGGAAAGTACTTTATGAAAACAGGATAACCCTTGACGAAATATCATTATTATGCTGAAGAAAAGAATCATACCATGCCTTGACATAAGAGATGGCCGGACAGTCAAAGGAATCAATTTTGTACAGTTAAGAGATGCCGGTGATCCGGTTGCCCTGGCCAGGTGTTATGAGGAGTGTGGCGCAGATGAACTGGTTTTCCTTGATATAACTGCCACGATCGAAGGAAGGAACACTTTTATTCCACTGGTTGAAAGAATATCCTCCGAAATAAGCATACCCTTTACTGTCGGAGGAGGAATAAGAAGCGTAGAAGATGTCCGCTGCCTGCTAAATGCAGGTGCCGATAAGGTTTCCGTCAATTCATTTGCTGTCAGACAGCCCGATGTCATTACCGACCTGGCCAGAGAGTTTGGCAGTCAATGTGTGGTGGTTGCTATTGATGCCAGGTTTTCTGACAAAAGGTGGGTCGTTCATGTTGATGGAGGTCGGACACCAACAGCCATTGAAGTATCATCGTGGGCTAAACAGGTGGAAGCGGCAGGCGCTGGTGAGATACTGCTTACCTCAATGGACCACGATGGAACCAAAAGCGGGTTTGCCATTGAACTGATAAATGAGATCTGCAATAAGGTAAACATCCCTGTGATAGCCTCCGGCGGAGCAGGTAATATGGAGCATTTCAGCGAATTATTCGAAAAGACAGATTGCACCGCAGCACTCGCAGCAGGAATATTTCACTTTGGCGAAGTAGGAATAAAAGAGCTTAAACAATACTTGAAGGAAAGAAACACAGAAATAAGATGAATATAGACTTTAATAAAAACAATGGACTTGTTCCGGTGATAATACAGGATGACCGGACATTACAGGTATTGATGCTTGCATATATGAACAAGGAAGCGTTTGAGAAGACTCTCAGCAATGGTGTCGTTACTTTTTATAGCCGTTCAAGAGGTGCCCTCTGGACAAAGGGAGAAACATCAGGTAATTTTCTTAAAGTTAAAAGTATGGCTTTGGATTGTGACAACGACACCTTACTGATTATGGCCGAACCTACCGGTCCAGTCTGCCATACGGGCTCTGTGTCTTGTTTTGGCAATAAAAACATTAAAGGGTTTATATATGAACTCGAAGAGGTGATAAGGCAGCGGTACGAGGACAATGTCGAGAGTTCATATACCAATAAGCTTTTAAGGAAAGGCATAAACAGAGTGGCACAGAAAGTAGGGGAAGAAGCTGTTGAGCTTGTCATTGAGTCAAAGGATTCCAATGATGAAAAATTCCTGAACGAGGCAGCCGACCTTGTATACCATCTGCTGGTGCTGTTAAAAGCTAAAGGACATTCATTCGCTGAAGTGGAAAATATTCTGAATCAAAGGCATAAGTAACAGAACATATTTGTTTTACGATTGTTACTTTTTCATTAATGTTAAAACCGATAAAGATGAAATCGTACAAACTATTCACTTCATACCACATGGGCAGGATAGCCCTGAACGACAGGATAGTAATGTCTCCAATGACCAGGAGCAGGGCAATAAATAATATACCAAATGACCTAATGGCAGAGTATTATGGCCAGAGATCAGGCGCAGGACTTATAATTACAGAAGGCACGTCTCCTTCACCCAATGGCCTGGGATACTGCCGTATTCCGGGGATATTTTCTCCCGAACAGGTCGAAGGCTGGAAGAAGGTAACCACTTCTGTCCACAAAGGTGGCGCCAGAATTTTCGTTCAGCTTATGCATACCGGCAGAGTAGGCCACAAGCTTAACCTTCCTGAAGGAGCTGAATTACTTGCTCCTTCAGCTTTAAAACCCGACGGGCAGATATGGACAGATGTCAGCCAGATGCAGGACTACCAGGTTCCTGGAGAGATGAATATTGATGATATTATTAAAACCAGAAATGAGTTTGTCAGGGCTGCAAAAAATGCTATCGCTGCCGGTTTTGATGGTGTTGAGTTGCATGCTGCAAACGGCTATTTGCTTGAACAGTTCCTGTGCCCGTCATCAAATATACGTAAAGACAATTATGGCGGCAGCATAGAAAACAGAAGCAGGTTTGTACTTGAAACGGTGAAGTCAGTGTCAGACGCTATTGGAAAAGAAAAGACAGCCATCAGGATCTCACCTTATGGCGTAAGTAACGGATTACAGCTTTATCCCGAAATTGATGCAACATATAAATATCTTGCTGAAAAATTAAACTCAATAGGTATTGCTTACATTCATATTGTTGACCATTCCTCTATGGGAGCTCCGGTCGTATCTCATGAGCTGAAAAAAGAGATACGGAAGATCTTCAAAAACACACTCATACTTTCCGGAGGATATGATGTTGAGAGAGCTGAATCTGACATTAAAAGCGGGCATGGCGATCTGATTGCCTTCGGCAGACCATTTATCAGCAATCCCGATCTGCCTGAAAGGCTTCTGAAGTCTTATCCGCTTGTCAGCCCTGATATGGCTACATTCTATACTCCAGGCAGCAAAGGTTACACAGATTATCCGGTCTATAAGGCCTGATTCCCATTGAAATTAAAGAACTTAATTATTCCGGAATAGCCAAAACTGTGTCATGGACACATACGATTCTTTTTAAGTAAAAAATTTGAACAAAATATTATCTTTACAACATAACTGTTCCTGTTTGCTACCGGACTGAATTGAACACATGGAGAAGATTCAGAATATTAATGAAGAGGAAAGACCACCAAACTCATGGTTGATGTCGCTCCTCTTTTTTATTCTTGGAATCATAGTTATCTCGATGGGAGTCTATTTCAACAGGCAATATCATGCCACTACCCTTAAAGAGAGGAATCTTAATCTGGATGGCGTTGCTACTGCAAAAGCTGAATCAATTGACAGGTGGATAAAAACGAACCTGAGGAACGGTAAGTTTCTACAGGAAAACATACTCCTCAAACAAACAATAAATAATCTTATAAACGGAGTAGATGTTGAGAAGGACATAAAATCCCTGAGCGATTATTTCAAGTCAACATCTGAATTCTTCAATGCCAAACAAATTTTACTGGTAGACAATTCGTACCATAAAATACTGGCTCTCAATCCATACGACACCATACTGACAACATCCTTCAGCACTAGCACTAAGCCGAAAGCCCTGACCTATTCTCTTTCCCTTCATGAAAAACCTTTCGACAGAATGACCGTTAAAATACCGATATTCAAGAATGACAGTCAGGATGAAATTTCAGGGTTCCTGTTTCTGGGCTTTGATTTAAATGAGACTCTTTACCCACAAATAGCTGTAACCGACAAGAATAATTCAAATGAGAATCTGATCGTATTAAGAGACGGTGATTCCATAGTATATCTGTGTGGCAGAAAATTTCCGGAAAGGGATAAATCCTTTAAGTCAAAATCCAGTCTTCCTCAGACACCACTTGAGTATATCCGGCAAAGTAAAGAAGGTTTCGTTGAAGGAATTGACTATAGGGGCAAAAGGGTCATGTCGGCTATTAAAAGAATTCCGGGACCTCCGCCATGGTACCTGGTTACAAAAATTGACAGGGATGAAGTTCTTATCAACCTGCATAACGAAACAAAAACTGTAACCCTGGTCATCACGCTGCTCATGTTTGCCGTGATGGGAGCTCTTGCAAGCATGATCTGGACTCAACGTTACAGGTTTTATCATAAGCTTTACCGTGCTCAAAAGGAGAAACAGATTCTCACCCAACATTTCGAGTATATTTTAAAATATGCCAATGACCTGATCTTCCTTCTGGATAAGGATCTTAAAATTCTGGAGATAAATGACAAAGTGCTTGAGACCTATGGATATCAACGCAAGGAAATCATTGGCAAACCAATAGTAATTTTACGTATTCTTTCAGAGCAGAGTTCCTTAAAAAAACAATATGAGGAGCTAATACAAAACAAATCCCTGACCTATCAGACCATCCACAAGAGCAAAGACGGCACGGAGTTTCCTGTTGAAATGAGTGTGCGTATTGTTGAGATAGAAGGAGAAACATTCATTCAGGCAATCGGGCGCGACATCACGGAAAGAAAGAAGCAGGAAGCTGTTCTTAACAATCTTGTACAAAGATATAACCTTGCACTCAGTGCTGCCAGCATGGGTGTCTGGAGCTGGGACTTCACCAATAACAGGCTCACCTGGGACACAACTGCATCGGAAATTTATGGGTATAAATGTGAAGATGGCACTGACGGTATCAATTTATGGATTTCTGTATTGCATCCTGAAGACAGGGAACATGCAAGGGAAAGAGCCCGCTTTGCCATTAATGATGTAAGTGATTACAGTGATGAGCATAGGATAATCCGCCCTGACGGTACAGAAATATTTGTCAGGAGCTATGGCAGGGTTTTACGTGATGCCAGCAAAAAGCCGATAAGCATGGCCGGAGTGACAATTGACATCACTGCTCAGAAACATGCAATGGATCTCTTGAAAGAAAGAGAGTTCTGGCTTACTGAATCTCAGAAAAGAGGACGTATAGGATCTTTTTCACTGGATATAACAAATAATAAATGGATAACATCCCATGCTCTGGATGATATAATGGGAGTTGCCAAAGATACAAACAAGTCAATCCAGACATTAAACAGCATCATTCATCCCAACTTCAGGGAAGAAATGAGAGACTATTTCAATGATATTGTCATAAGCCAGAAAGAGTCATTCGACAAAGAATTTAAAATAGTAAAGCAAGACACTGGTGAAGCCCGATGGATACTCGGAAGAGGTGGTGTGAGTGAAGATAAAGACAAGAAGACCAGGTTGAT
>Ga0116170_10004330_pt1 | contig 13021 bp, 7 predicted proteins | sample AD_JPNHW1_MetaG_FD_89797 | JGI IMG/M metagenome (GOLD analysis project Ga0116170, IMG submission 89797) | Active sludge microbial communities of municipal wastewater-treating anaerobic digesters from Japan - AD_JPNHW1_MetaG | ecosystem: Engineered > Bioreactor > Anaerobic > Digestate | place... | reverse complement strand
TCTTACCCGTGCGTTGAGCTATTCGCTTAGGTGCTATCTCCTACACCCCATCAGCCTTCTTCTTTTCCAACCTTACTCCGCAACCGCGACCGTCTTTCCCTTGAACTTCAGTCGCAGGCTATCACCGACCGCAGGCAACAGCGGCTCATATGCCCCGAGATCTTCGGGACGGAAGCCCGCGAGAACAATCCAAGCGCCTTTGCCATCAGCCACGCGCGCGGGCAAAGCTGAGGCCTGTTTCCTCACCGCCTCGGGACACAGACGGGGCGTCGTGAAGCAGACTGCGCCCTGCTTCACGCGGTCCCCCACTGCTGCGAGTGTCGGTTCTGAGACCTCGATGCCGCACAGGAAAATCGTAGTCACGCCGCGCAGGAGTTCGGGTCCGGCGAGATGATCATAGACCGCGGTCGGCGGACAGGGATACATGAGCGGCTGTTCGTAGGCCGGATAAACGTGGCTGTTGGCGTTTACCGCGCGCGGGTCGGTCTTGCCGCCGGTCAGCAGGCTAAACACCTGCATCCACTCCGCCGTCTCCGGCGTGGGCGCCAGATTCTGCGCGCCGTACAGGCATTTCCAATAGTAGCAGGAGTCCTGGCCCCAATCGCTGTCAGGAAAGCGAATGATCGCAACTTCGGGCTCGTAGTCGCGATAATCGTACGTGCGCGGATGCGAGGGCAACCAGTCGCGGATGAAGGTCTGTAGCGCCAAGCCGTATTCGGATAACTCGTATGTCGCGCCTCGCACGCGGCAGTGGCCGATAAAATGTTCGCAGTAGAAATTGTCCACGCCCGCCGCATGGGCCAGCCGCAAAGCCGTCTCATATTTCTTCAGCGAATGCCCGGGGAAGTGCCCCAGCGACCACAGGTCCGGCGTAAGCCACACGTCCGCGTGGTATTGTTTCGCCGCGCCCAAGGACAGCGCCAGCACCACGGGGTACACGTCCTCCTTGAGCAGTTTCGGACAGAGCGTGACGCCCGCTTGGGCCAACGGATGCCACAGCGCCGGGAAGACGCTTTCCACAATCATCCGAGTCCCGTGCCGACGGTGGTAATCGCTCACATGCCGAGCCGCCCCGATGAACGCCTCGCGGGCTTCGGGCAGCGTCATGCCCGTGGTCTCCACCAGATAGGGCTTGCCGGGCGATGTGCGCGGAAAAGCAATCCGGTTGCGGCAGAGCTGCATGTGCTCGCCTTCGTCGTAGACTACGCCCTCGAATACCCCCGTTGCCGCCGCCGCGTCCAGCGCCGCAGGCTCGAGGTCCCAGCGGTGACAACCTTCCGGCGCCACGAAACGGTCGCGTCCGGTCGGTGAGGCGGGCGCGTTTGTCGCCCAGTTCGCGTGCTCGTTGTTAATCGCAAAGCGCAGCCCTGTCGCCTTGCAGAACGCCAACAAATCGGCGAAACCGTCTTTGTCGAGCTGAGTCGACTGGAGGTGCACTTGCAGGAAGTTCACGCCCAGATCGCGGAAGCCGAACATCAGCGCGGGCGAGCCGTCCCAACTCGTGTCAATGCCGCAGAGCGGAGCGCCCCTCTTCGCTTTCGCAACCGGCTTTAGCGTGTCATAGACACTGCTGACCCGCGTCTCTCCCGGTGCGAGCACGGCCTGCGCAGCGTGTCGTCCCTGATCGCAAATCCCCGGCAGCGAGGCGTCAAAGCGGTACAGGCCGCGGTCCAACGCCGGCGCACTGAATTCGGCATGGCCGACCGCCCCCTCCCAGGTGATCGCCAACTCCTGGCGCAGCACTTCCACCCCAGTCCAGTTTTCAGCACGGACCTGCACCTTTACATTCGACAGCGCTTCGCAGGCCCACACGTTCACGCGCACGGCGCGGTTCTGACCGGCAATTCCGTTGCCTTTGCCGACATCGAGCGTCACGCCCGCCGCCAGCGGAGGCCGGACTGCATCGTCTGGACCTGCGATATCGAGCGGCGTCCATGCAAACGAATCACGCGGCATATCGGCGACGCGAACCGGAGCGCCATTGGCTTGCCACCCAAGGCCGCTGGACACTCGCACCAACGATCCCGTCGGGCCCCAGGCGCAGAAATCGACCGCGACCCGCGGATCGCTCGCCGGCGTGAAATCATAGCGGAGGCCGAAATATCCGTCCGCGCCGCGCTCAAGCTTACAGCGACGCGACTCGCCGACACCGGGCTCCAAGCGCCAACCCGCCACGTCGCTGAGATCCGCGTCCGCAGCTCCCTGCAACGTGACGCCTGAGAACGCCACCTGTCCCGACGGGTTCGACCAGGCGTCCTTGCGGTCCACACGGATGCCGACCGACACAATCTTAGTGAAGTCGCATCCGCTCCCGTCGCCACTCTGCGGACGATAATCCAGCGTGGGCTCCTTGCCCAACGCGATGACGTGCTCCACTTCCTTGCCGCTGTGCCCCAGCATTAAATCGGGCCGGCGCCGCTCCATGCAGTAGAAACCCGAAGTATGGCCACGGGCATCGACGACCTCGACGTAGAGCCATTCGTCCGCCCGCGCGCCACGCGTTTTGAAACTCAGCCGCGAGAAAGGTGCCGGTGCGGGAAGCGTACGACGCAACCAGATAAAACAGTTCTTGGGATTCTGTGTCTCGGCTTCAGCGGTCACCGCAAGGGTGTTGCCGCCCTGCCTCAGCAATGCGGTGACATCGTAGGTCTCCGCATCCCACGGCGTGTCGCCCACACTCACCGCGCGGCCGTTGACGGCAAGCCGATAGCGGTCATGGGCATCCAGCCGGACCAGCGCTTTGACTGGCGCCTGCGACAACTCGAAGGAACGCACGAAGACCGACGGCTGATTCGCAGGAGGAACGGCGACGGCTGCAATCCACTGCGGATGCGGTGCCGCGAAACATGACAAAGACAAGCCGAGACCCAAGAAAGTCGCCGCGCCCCACCTTGCTGCCCCCTGAAGACACTTCAATCCCCTTTGGCTATTATTTATTTTCATGTTTTCAGTCTAAAGGGTTGTCGCGGGAAATCAAGCGCATCTTATTCGCGTGTGCGATGGCCGCGGTTTTCGATATACTTCGATAAACAATTGTGCGAGAGGGGCCATCAACATGAAAGAGACGATCGAGCTCAGCCACTGGTCGCGCCGCAAGTTTCTGACGGCGGCAAGCCTTTCCGTCGCGGGGTTCGCCGCGCAGCGCGCTTGCTGTCGGGAAGTCGCGGACGCTCCCCTTTCTTTCGGGATCGTGACGGACTGCCACTATGCGGAGCGCGACGATCCGAGCGGCCAGCGCTTCTACCGCGAATCGACTGCGAAATTGGCCGAGTGCATTGCGGAGATGAATCGGCAAGAAGTCGATTTTCTGGTTGAGCTGGGCGATTTCAAAGACTTAGGCGAAAACGCCGACGCGACGATCAGAAACCTCCAAGCCATCGAGACCGTCTACCGGCAGTTCAAGGGACCGCGCTACCACGTGCTGGGGAATCACGACCAAGACCGAATCTCCAAAGCGCAGTTCCTTGAACACGTTGAAAACACGGGCTTCCCCAAAGCGCTTCCCTCTTATTCGTTTGACGTCAAAGGCTTCCATTTCACTGTGCTCGACGCGAATCACAATGCAGATGGAACGGACTACAACGCCGGAAACTTCGACTGGCGAAAAGCGTATGTTCCACCCGCCGAACTGGCATGGCTTAAAGAGGATCTCGCGAAGACGTCCCTGCCGACCATGGTCTTCGTGCACCAGTTACTGGACGCCGACCAAGGCGACGTCTATGTGCGCAACGCAGCCGATGTGCGAAGTGTCCTCGAGGCGAGCGGCCGGGTGCGCGCCGTATTTCAGGGGCACCACCACGAGGGCAACTACAGCCAAATAAAGGGCATTCATTACTATACGCTGAAAGCGCTCGTCGTCGGAAAGAGTCCGCAAAACAGCGCGTATGCCGTGGTTTCCGCGCAGGCAGACGGTGGCCTGACCGTGACCGGTTTCAAGAACGCCGTGAGCCGACAGCTGGCCGGCTCGCAACAGAAATAAGGCGAGAAAACAAATGAAGCGAAAAATTCTCGGCATCGTTGGAAGCTATCGGAAGAACGGGATTGTTGACCGTCTCGTAAGCGAAACCCTGGCCAGCGCAGAAGCCGCAGGCGCCGCGACGCACAAAATCTATCTGACGGAAGCGCACATCGAATTCTGCCGAAACTGCCGAGCCTGCACACAAGCGCCGGGAACGGCGCCGGGGACCTGCGTGCTCTCCGACGACTTCGCCGGCATTTTGCGCGAATGGCAAACCTGCGACGGCCTCGTGATCGGCTCGCCCGTGAATTTCTATAACGTCACCGCCATCACGCGCCGCTTCATGGAGCGGCTGGTCTGCTTCGCCTATTGGCCCTGGGGCGCAAACGCACCCCAGATGCGTTCGAAACGCAAAGACAAGCAAGCCGTCTTGATTACGGCAACCGCCATGCCCGCCTGTTTGGGCCGCCTGTTCACCGGCGCCTTGCGCGCGCTGCGAAGCGCCGCAGAAGCGATGGGAGCAAAGCCCGTCGCCACACTCTTTGTCGGCATGATCGCGCAACAGGAACACGCGGACCCGCCGAAGGGGGCCATCCTCAAAGCCCAGGCGGCAGGCCGCAAACTGGCCCAAGCGTAACGCTCCCGCAGTTTTCCGGGAACGGGCGAGCTGTTTTATCACTCGACCGCAACCGTCTTGACCGTTCGGACAAAAACAGGCCCGAACAGGCCCGACGGCAGCGGGTCGTCGTCCGCGGTCCAGTGGTGCCAGACCGTGAACGTGTAGCGGCCCGTCGGGCTTGGCTTGCCGTCCTTCACCCACTGCGGAATCTCTTTGATATGCGCCCCGGCCCATTCGCGGTCATCCGCTTTCATCTCGTCGCCAATCAGCCGATTCGGCCACAGGTTTGTGATTTTAACCCGCAGCGCGTTGTCGCCTTTTTGCAGGGCGTCCGTCACATCGACGCGGAACGGCGGCCTCCAGAGAATGCCCAGCCGCTTGCCGTTCAACTCCACCTCGGCGATGTTCTTGAGATCGCCGAGATCGAGGACATAGCGCTCGTTCTTCTGTTTATGGGTCGACCACGCGAACGCCTTGACGTATGTGGCCGTGCCGGAAAAGTACTTCACGCCTTCGTCGGCGTGCTCGGTCCACGAGATCAACTTGTCCAGCGCGACCTTCGCCGGCGCACCCCAGTTCGGCGGGAAATCCAACTCCCAGGAACCGGCAATCTCGACCGGCGCGGGCACCGCATCCACCACCGCCTTCAGCGTCTTGCCCGCTGCGGTGTCGATCTCAAACGTGCCCGGCTTCCAAGCCTGCACGGAAACGGCACCGCCTTTGTCCGCGGACACCTCGTAGTCGGGAGCGACCGCAACCGCCCCGCTCTCTTCCGGCAGCATCAGCAGCGCATTCTCCGACACGCGCAGGTGCTTCGTCTGGCCCCGGTAGCGGTAGTCGAGCCGCAGCTCCTTCATCGTCATGCTGGCCGGATCGCGCCCCGCCAAGACGTTGTCGATCTTCGCCGACAGCGCCCCGTCCTTCACGAGCGCGGCGAGCTTGGCGGTGAGGTCGACGGTCTGCTGCGGCTTGGCCGATTTCGGCGCGACGTGGTCGGGAATCACGCCGTAAAGGGCGCGTTCGACCACGGCCCCGGCCGGAAGTTCCACGTTCTGGCGCTCCTTGACCTTGATGCTCTTCGCCTCGCCGTTCAGCGTGAACTCGATCTTCATCTCCTTCGGCACATTGGACGCCGGATCGCCGCCCAGATCGTTCGTGGCCGGAATGCTGCGGGTGCCGCGTTTAACCATGCGCTGAACCGCTTTGGTCACATCGACGCAGTTGGGCTCGGCGTCGTCGCTGTCGTCGAACGCGCCGTACTCGGCCTTGAGAATCGTCAGTTCGTAAACCGGTTTCGCGGTCCGCTCTTGGCTCTTCACCGCGGCGCGCACGCTCACGGCGGGATCGCCCGACGCCGCGCGGCGGAAGACCACGAAGACCGACCCCGCCGGATCGAAGCGCAGCCGCAGCGTCGTGCGGCCATCGCGGTCGGTGTAGACCGGCGCACGCTCGATTTTGCCGCTCTCGGGCTGCCACAGTTCGGGCACGCGGCCGCTCACGCGGAAGGAGCACTCGACCTCATCGGCGACCGGCTTCGAGTCCGCCACGAAGTAAACCTCCGCGCCGTCCACGGTGCGGTGGATGTATTTGACGTGGACCGCATTCGCAGCCGTGAAATCGGGCTGTACGTTCAACGCCGCCAGCGCCTCCTTCGGCGACTGCGTGCGCACGCCTTTGGCCCAGACCTCAGCCGCTAGCTGCCGGACCTCGGCGTCGGATGCAGGGTAGCCGCGCAGCCCGCAGGCCTTTTCAGGCTTCGTGCCGATCACCGCCGCGCCGGCCTCAACCAGCTTGCCGATCACCCGCAGCGTCTCCGGCGTCATGGTCTTGTCGTTCGGCAAGACCAGCAGGCGATAGCTCATTCCCGAAGGCAGCGCGATCCGCCCGTCTTTCACCGTCATCTGCCGCAGCGCAAAGGTGTCGCACCCGTCGTAGTCGTAGCCCGGCGGCAACTCGCCTGCGCGCAGACTGCTCGGCGCGCCCTCGCCGCAGTAGAAAATCACGTCGGCTGCGAACTGACCGGACTGCAGCAGATACTGGCAGCGCGCCTGATACGTCAGCCACGCCGTGCTCTGCTCCCACCACGTCACCGTGCGATCGAAATGGATGCCCCACGGCCCCATCGTCATGCCCGGATAGCGCGTGGGGCTCGCCCACGGCTGATGCGCGAAACGGTGGTAGATGATGCGGTTCACGCCCGCGCAGTAGACCACGTCGCCCAACGCCTTGAGCGCATAGGGCTCCTTCTGCCACTTGCCGGCGACGGCGTCGACGGTGAACGACTCCGAGCCGACAACTTTGCGTCCGTTGATGTGCGCGACAGCCGCAGCCAGTTTCGCATTGCCCGGCGACAGCGCGCCCTTGCCCGCCCAGAACTCGCACATCGGAATATCGCCCGCGCGCCCATACTGAAAATCGCAGAACGGGCCGTTGCCGTAGGGCTCCACCGAGAACTTCAGCCCGGCCCGATGAGCCATCTCGGCCATCTTCCCCGCATAGTTCTCTGCGAACAGATCCGCCACCGTGCTGCGCAGATCCCACAGGAAGCGCTCGGTGACCTCATCGCCGTCTACGATGCGTCCGCTGAACACCGGCAGAAACTTCGTCAGCTCGTAGCCGTTGCGCGCCTTGAAGATTTCCGCGAAGCCGCGGGTCCAGTTCTGCGATCCGACCTCGTAGCTATCGACCAGCACGTTGTTGAGGCCCGTATCCGATTTGCCCGCATACTTTCCAAGTTCGGCCAGCAAGGGCCCCATGCCGCCGTCCCAGAACGCCTGTGCCGCGTCCGGGTTGAGCTTATCGCACTCCAGGCCCGTACCTTCGGCCGGTGCCGGAGCATTCTTGTGGCCGTTGGGCGTGTAGCCGACGCGCAGGATCGTCCAGTCGCCCGCCGGCACGTCCCACGCGAGCTTGCCCTCCGGGGTCATTTTGCCGGTGAGCTCAACCGTGCGGTCGCGCGCAACCGTGTTGTCTTCGCCGAGGTCCGCTACCGCGGTCGGATGGTAGTCGCCGTCGTGCGTGACGAAGGTTTTGCCGGGCAGGTTACCGATGGCAACGCAGTTTGACAGCTCCGCCTCCGCGACGGGCAAGCCGCTGACCTCGGGATCGACCCGCGTGAACACCACGCGATAGGTCTTGGCCGCGACCGGCGCGAAGGGTACGATGCGCTTGACCTCGCCCAAATTCAGCGTAAACGTCGTCGCCGTACGGAACGTTGCGCCGTCGTCCGAAACTTCGACGCGTCCTCCGTAGCTGCGCCAGAAGGGACCGTGAACCACCAGCGTCAGCATGCGTGCGGCGAAAGGCTGCGCGAACTGAAACTGCAAGCCCGTGGGCGTCTTCGCCTTGGGCAGCGGCAGCCGCGTCAGGGTTGAAAGCTGACCGTCCACCGTCTCGGCGGCGCTCTTGCCAGTGCCCATCACCGTCGCGACGGGCTTGGCTGCAGCCATGCTCGACTTCTCGCCCGCCGGCGTCGGGAAGGCCAGCACAGCGATGTCGCGATAAGTGCCTAGATTGCTCGGCGGCTGTGCGAGCACGCCGTCGAAACGCGAAGGTCCCGTGACGCGCGTATCGCTCGACACCACCACCTGCATGCCCTGCTCGGGCGTTACCCACGGTCCGCCGCTGCTCGACCAACCCGCGCAGTTGTGGATGCACAGCTCGAGTCCGAGGCGCTTCGCCTCCTTGGCCGCATGCTTCACCAGCGCCGTCCACTCGGGACTGTTGTACTGGATCGGTCCGTGGGGCACACCCGTTCCCACGTTGAAAATCTGCGCCCCACCCACGCCGACGCGCGCCATGGATTCCAAGTCCGCCGTGATGCCCTCTTGCGAGACGTTTCCGTCCACCCAATGCCACCACGTGTGCGGCCGCGCCGAATCCGGCGGCTTGACAAATCCTCGCTCCAGATCGTCCGCAGCCCATGCGCCCCCCGCCAACAGCGCACCGCAAATCGCCAGCCAACAACGCCGCTTCCCGCCGATTTTCATTGTCGTTCCCTTTCCAACACGTCGTCCCCAGTCTACTCCGTCACATGAATAAATGATGACAAAGAATATACCAAACGGTTTGGCGTGAAGCGAGGAGAGAGCGACACCGCGACGGCCGTTCAAGCACCTCCCGCAAAGTGTGTAAACCTGTCACCCAGACTTCGATGGATAGCGAGAATTTTTGTCACACACCGCACCTTATATTACACATAATTTTTATTCACAAGCTGTTGCAATATAATGTGTTATATAAGATTAACAGGGGTTTGGCATTGTCTATGCAAAATGAAAAATCGATTTCGATCATGCAGTAACCGGCATGCGAAAAGCAGAAAGGAGAAACCATCATGAAAGATCTGATTCCGTGGAAAAAGAAAAGCCAAGGGCTGACACCTTTCCGTCGGAAAGGCGGCTCCGTTGATCTTCTGCAACGGAGAATGAACGATCTGTTCGATGACTTCTTCGACGGCTTCGAGGAGCTGTTTCCTGAAGGTGCTCCGGCCAGAGCGAGTGACCTCGCACGGACGGAGGTGCCCAGCTTCGAAGTGTCAGAGACAGATGACGAATTCCGGGTTAAAGCCGAACTCCCCGGCATGGACGAAAAAGATGTGGACGTCAGTATTGACGGAAACATGCTGACCATCAGAGGGGAGAAGAAACACGAGCGCGAGGAGAAACGGCGCGACTACTACCTCTCGGAGGTGAGCTACGGCCAATTCAGCCGCGCCGTCGAGTTGCCGGATGGCGTTGACCGGGAAAAGGCGACAGCGCAGTTCAAAAAGGGCGTTCTGACGCTCACCCTGCCGAAGACCGAGCAAGGGAAGCGAGAACACAGGCGCATCGCCGTTACATCTGAGTAAGTCCGCAAAGAAGAAAGGAGTCACAAACCATGTCTGGAGAGATGCAACAACGTCAAACGCCCGGATGGCTGACAGGACTTCTGATCACCCTGTTGGCGGTCATGTGCGTACAGAGCGCGCTTCTGTTCAAACTGTGGAAGGGCCTGCCCGGAGAACGGCGCTACAGCGAACGCGCCGTCTTGCCGGGCAAGAGCGCAACGACACAGGCCGACAAGGCGGCCCCGGGGAACGCAGATCCATTCGGAGACTGGGACGCGATGTTCAAACGATTCGACCAGGACGAATGGAACCCGTTTGAAGAGTTCCGCCACATGCGGGAAGAGATGAACAGCTTGTTCGACGATTCGTTCGGGCGGTTCAGCCTGACGCCGGAAGGGAAGCAAGGGACACACGCCTTCTCGTTTTCGCCCAACCTCGATCTGCAGGAAAAGGAGGACAGCTATGTCGCTCGCATGGACATTCCCGGCACCGACAAAAACAACCTCTCCGTCAAAATCGAAGACCGCGAGCTGACAGTCTCCGGGCAGATCAGCGAATCGACGGAAAAGAAGAATGGCCACCAAGTGCTGCGAAAAGAACGGCGCACCGGCAGCTTCAAGCGGTCGCTTATGTTGCCGGGACCGGTCGAAGCGGACAAGCTAGACGCCCGCTACGAAAACGGCGTACTCACCGTTACAATCCCCAAAGCAAAGGAGGAAAAATCGTCGAAAAGCGTTCAAGTGAAATAACCGTGGACGTCTCATGCCCAACGACGGGGCCTGCAAGCGATCGACTTCGTTGAGGCTTTGACCGACACCTGCCTCGCCCTCCAAGGGAAATTCGCGTTCCCTGGAGGGCGAGACTGCATTGAGACGCAATGCGCAGAGGGCCCGGCTCGCTAAATTCCCCAAAAAACGCATTGCGCCCCCCACCGCGATAGGAATATTCTTGTCGTTTTAAAGGACCAACCAAGAAAGGGTGATATGATACCGTCTAGATGCGCGACCTCCATACGTTTCGGCCTCTTTACTCTGACAGCCCTCCTGCTGCTCGCCGGATGCGGCACGAAGAAAGCTTCTCTGTACGTTTACACGTGGTCAGACTATATCGATCCCCAGCTGGTCGTCGCATTTGAGAAACAGTACAACTGCAAGGTCAAGATTGACACGTTCGACACGAACGAAGCCATGTACGCCAAACTCCGCGCGGGCAACGGCGGTTACGATGTGATCTTCCCCAGCACGTTCTTCATCAAGATGCTGGTCGACAACAAAATCATTCAGCCGCTCAAACACGACCTCCTGCCCAATGTCGCCAAGAATTTCGACGCGCGCTTCCGAGACAAAATCTACGACGGTTCGCTCAACTACACGGTCCCCTACACGATCTTTTACACGGGCCTCGCCTACCGCAAAGACAAGACCCCCAGCGTAAAACCCTCGTGGAACCTCTATTTGGACCCGGCTTTCAAAGGCCGCTCTACGCTCATTGGCGACATGCACATGACGATTGGCGCAGCCCTTAAGATGCTCGGCTTCAGCCTCAACAGCACCAATGTGGCCGAACTCGAGCAAGCGCGCGATCTGGTCATCAAATGGAAGTCGAATATTGCCCGCTTCGAGAACGAAGCCTATAAGACCGGACTGGCCTCCAGCGAGTTCCTGCTCTGCATGGCCTACAGCGGCGATATTGTCCAAGTCCAGGAAGAGGCGCCCCAGGTTGCTTTCGTCTATCCCGTCGAGGGCTTTCCCTGTTCGTGCGACGAAATGGCCATCCCGACATCCGCCCGCAACGTCACGCTCGCCCACCAATTCATCAACTTCATCTATGACCCCGACTGGGCGGCTAAAAACATCTGCTTCACCGGCTTTTGCTCGCCCGTCGCGCCCGCATACGCCAAAATTCCGGCAAAATATCGCAACAACACCGCCATTTTCCCGCCCGATGAGGACTTGCGCCGCGCAGAGGTCATGCGCTACCTGGGCGAAGCCACGCCGCTCTACACCCGCATCTGGGATGAAATCAAGGCCCACGAATAGTCCGCAAGGCAACGGCCCCTGACGGCACGCTCGCTTTCAGGGGTTTTCTCGCCAAAATGGGTCCTTGTGGCCCGATCCGCCCGATCGCCAAATCCCCGCCTTGTTTAGCCCCCGCCTTTCTGGCATAATTCATCCTATCTTTCTTCGATCCTCTAACGAAAGAACAAACCAACGGCCATGTTTTTTAAACGAGATAAGACGGTCATCCGCGAACGCAACGAGCATTGCATTTCACGCGCGAACATCGACCCCGACGCACTGAAGGTACTTTATCGGCTCGCGAACACAGGACATATCGCCTTTCTGGTCGGCGGCAGCGTTCGCGACTTGCTGCTGGGCCGTACACCCAAGGACTTCGACATCGGCACGGATGCCCGGCCAAACGATATCCGCCGCCTGTTCCGCAACTGTTTTCTCATCGGCCGCCGCTTTCGTCTCGCCCACATCGTCTTCGGCCGAAAGGTCATCGAAACCAGCACGTTCCGTCGCCAGCCCGATGAGAGCGAAAGCGACAACAACATCTACCAGACCGAGGACAACACCTTTGGCACGCCCCAAGAGGATGCGAAGCGGCGCGACTTCACGGTGAACGGCCTGTTCTACGACATCAAGACCTTCTCCGTTATCGACTATGTCGGAGGCCTCAAGGACCTCGAGAAGAAAGTGCTGCGCTGCATCGGCGACCCCTGCATCCGGTTCCGCGAAGACCCCGTCCGCATGATGCGCGCGGTCAAGTTCACCGCCCGCCTGGGATTTACGTTGGACCGCGCCTGCCGCAAAGCGATCCTCAAATACCACGCGGATATCTTGAACGCCTCCACGCCCCGCATCTGCGAAGAGATTTTCCGCCTCTTCACGTTCAACTCCGCCTGCCCCGCCTACAAACTGATGTGGGAGTTCAAACTCCTTGAGGACATCCTTCCCGAAGTCAGCGTGTTCATCGACCGTACGGGCGGCAAGAACTCGCCGCTCTGGAAATATCTGACTGCACTCGATGCGGACGTCCAAAGCGCCGATCTCACCAACGGCGTGCGCACGGCCTGCCTCTTCTTCCCGCTCTTTCTCGAGCAGCTGCGCAAAGAGGAAACCGCCTACCCCAACGGCCGCATAAACCGGCAGCATATCGCCCGCACGGTGCTTCATCCCATCGCCGAACATTTGCATGTCCCCAAAGCGACATTCTTCACGGCGGTCGCGCTGATGGATATTCACCGACGCCTTTCCGAGAGCCCGAAAAAAGGCCGCAATCAGCGATTCCTTTACCACGCGGATTTCCCGGAAGCGCTCGCCTTCCATCGCATCGTGCTTGCCGCCGAGGGCGGCGACACGACCGCTTTGAACGAGTGGCAGGAGCTCTATGAGCAGGAGGTCGCCCGCCGCGACGCCGAACACTTGGCCCAGAACATCGAGGTCCCCGCTGAAGGCGAGAATGACCAACCCCGCGACGCCGAGCCGCTGGAGAGCCGCAAGCACAGCCGCCACAGGCGCGGCCCTCGCTCGTTTGACCGCGCACCCGCACCCGCGCACGCGCATCGTCCAAGCGAACCGGGCGCCGTCACCGTCACCGAAGTGCCTCC
>Ga0116170_10004326_pt1 | contig 13029 bp, 8 predicted proteins | sample AD_JPNHW1_MetaG_FD_89797 | JGI IMG/M metagenome (GOLD analysis project Ga0116170, IMG submission 89797) | Active sludge microbial communities of municipal wastewater-treating anaerobic digesters from Japan - AD_JPNHW1_MetaG | ecosystem: Engineered > Bioreactor > Anaerobic > Digestate | place... | reverse complement strand
GGCACTTCGACTTGTAAGTTAGTGAGTGGAAACTCGATGTTCTTGTAGATGGTCATGTGAGGATAGAGGGCGTAGTTTTGGAAAACGAGGCCGATTCCTCTCTTTTCAGGGGAGAGGTTGGTGACTTCTTGATCGCCAAACCACACTTCACCAGAAGTGGGGACATGGAGGCCTGAAATCATGTAAAGGGTGGTAGATTTGCCGCAGCCAGAAGGGCCGAGCAAACCGACGAGTTTACCATCAGGAACGGTGAAGTTTAAATCCTTGACAGCGATGGTGTCGCGAATATTTTTCTTTGGGTCACCCGGGAAAATTTTAGTTAAATCTTTAATTCTAATTTCCATTTTAATTACTCCTTAACATTAGTTGGTGCCATCTTCGGCTTTATCTTGATCTAGTTTGAGTTTTTGTGCCTTGCGTCTCTGATTTCCGGCTTTGGTTTGAACTACCAAGAATCTGATGAAGTAGCCGATGATCAAGACCGAGACAACCATGAACACAATGATGAACGGATCGACGGGGTTGTAGACCACCACTGCGTTCGCGAACAGCGTCGCTCTCAAGGTCGTGAAGGTGAAGGCGAGAATGACGATGAGGGATCCAAGCAAACCGAGCGAGGCTTTGAACAAGTACTTCTTCGGTTTTACGCGGCGGAATTCATCGTTTTTGAATCTCTCCTTTAAATAGAAGAACAAGCCGATGCTGATGAGCAGGTACGCCGAAACAAATCCGACGGTCAGCCAGATGAGCAGGGCGTTGCTATCGAAGACTTTAGCGGTGTCGGCTGCGGACATGATGTTCACAAATCCGAATCTGGTCGAAACTCCCGAGCGAGCGAGAGGGCCATTCTTTCCGTAGATGTCAATCGTGACATAGAAGCCGATGAACTCGAGGCTCTTTAGAGATTTGGCATCGAAATTGGCATCGACTTCGCTATTTCTGAAAAGGTAAGATACTTTGTTGATTTTGGAAGAAAGGACATATTGGCTGATGGGAGAGCTGACATAGAATTGCTTGACGCTGCTCTCGCCATAATTGACTAAATATTGAGATTGGGACAAGGAAGAAACGCGGTAGCGGATGTAAGATTTTCCCTTAGCAATATTGGCTTCGTTGGCGCGATAACTGCTTGGGTTGAGCTCTTCATAAATCTCTTCGGGACCTTTGGTGATGGTCGCTCTGATTGAGGTGTAGTCCATGAAGCTGGATATGCCGCTGAAAGAGATGTCGATAAAATCGCTGAGCTCATAAGATTTGGGGAAAACGTTTCGGGGTGCGATGTAGTAGACCTTGGTCTCATCGGGCGTGAGGCTGTCCGCTGCTTTTGGGAAGATATTGTGAATGACGAGGCTGGTGACATCGATGGTTTCACCGCTGGTGATTTTGATATCGATGCTCATGGTCGTCGAATAGCTGGAGATAAGCGCGCCGACGGAGTTGTAATAGCCATCAGTAGCAGTGAGGATGAATTGTTCATAGCGGGTTTCAGTCGCTCCGCCAGGAAGCTCGACATCGTACTCTAAATAGAGAGGAAGTTCCTTGCCATCCTTGAAATAGCCGAGGAAATAGTTGGCATATTTGTCGCCGTAGAGGCTAGCGCCACCACGAGCGAGGAAAACACCAGGAACGATGACGTTTTCTTGCTTGGTAACGACAATATTGCCTTTGTTATCATAAGTGTATTCGAGAACACGGGTCAAAGCTGAGCCTCTTAAACCGGGCACATCGGAAGTGTGATCAGCGTAGAGATAGTCATATTGAACAGAAGCACCATGGTTCCAGTTGGCTTCCCATTGCTCATCCACTTCTGCTTGAGACAATTCGACATAAAAATGGACACGAGTAGCACAAGTGTCCAAATTGAGGAAACTATCCTCGTATACAGTATTGATATTGTTAGGAATGTAAATATTGATGTCTTGAGCGAGGTTGATTGGATCGCTGAAAGTGAGTTTGGAGAAATCATAGGCTTCGACGCCAATGCTGCTCGGAGTGAGACTTAATAAGTGGTTGCGGGAAATTTTCTTCGGCAAAATAACTGATTTGCCAATGGTCGGAGAAATGCTGAAGATATAAGCATTAAAATCAGGGATCGAATCGAAGTTTTCCGCTAATGAGTTATTTAGATCAAGCGCTTTTATTCCATTATCGTCAAGAGCATCGATGGCTTCATAAGTCGCTTGATAGTCCTCATCTTGTGGAGCAACTAGATAGGCTGAAGTCGTATCAGAATATCCTTGTCCGCCAGTGGAAAAAGTGAATTGGAAAGAATGGCTCGTCGGAGTGATAGTCGAAGAAATGGTTAAAGCTGATAACTTGTCAGTGTTAACTTCCACTTCGGCTGGATTGGGCTCCCAAGCGCTCCTTTTGTTGATTTCCCTTCTGGCGACAGAACTAGTCTGAGAAGCGAGAGCGGAATTGCTTGTGGCCACGGTCACCGGAAGTGCCAAAGCCACAGATAAACAAAACGAAGCAATTAAAAGCATCATTGTTTTATTTTTTGTCATGTATTGAATATCCTCCAATGTATAACATAAGACCACAACTATTATACACGATGATAAAACGCGCGCAAATGGAAAAAACAAGAAAAAATCATCGCTCTATATAATAGTTATAGTTTTTGTCTGACTTTAAAATCGACGGGTTTTGCATGTGTGTCAATACCCTTGAGGGCTATTTCTTCTTTGGACATAAAAATTTTAGTCCGATACCCATCGACTTCCACGATGTTGAGCATGTAATCTGGAAAGCCTTGCTTCTTCTTGCTAAAGGCCATCAGCGAGAACGAAATAATGAAAGGAATGCCAAGAGTAAACAGGGCGAGAATTAGCTCCGCAAAATAGAAGATGGCAAAGCGGGCCATCGTCCGCCCAATTTTGGGGCTGAGAAAATGCGAATCCAAGGACCCGATGCGATAGATGGCTTTCCCAAAGGTCATCCTTCCGCGTCGGAAGATCAAAACTGGCAGGAGATAGATCAACAAGCCACTCAATAAGTAAGAGATAGGAATCTCCACAAAAGTGAGGATGTTGCTGAGGTATTTGGTGCATTCATAATAATCGGGAATTGAAGTCACGAGATATCCTTGGGCGTGCTCATCGATATAGGGAGCATAACCTTTCTTAAAAAATGTTCTGTTACTTGGAACTGTGCACTCTACATTAACAATAATATTATTTTCGCCAACTTTTACAAAGTAATGAACGCCATAATCATCGACGAGTTCATCACTTAGCATAAAGCTCTCATAGTCCGCCATTATCGCCTGGTAATCTTCGTTGGTGCAGGCGATTTGACAGTAATTATGGAATCCAGAAATGGCTGCTTGGGCTATTTCGTTTTTCTTATCGACGCCAAACCAATAATCATCGGATATTACGCTGACAATATCAGTTATTACCTTAATATCATCAGGAACATCTTTGTCGGTACTGACTATATAATCATCTACATCCTGTGCTGGAAGAGTGTTGGGAACAAAAAGGCAACTCTCAAGTTTTATGGTGGCCATGGTTATCATGTTCTCTTGGTATTCCGAAGTGGAGGTTGCTATCTCTCTCACGCCGATAAACAAGCCAATAAAACTGAGCAAAAAGAAAATCACATCAATGACATTAGCTAATACTCGCCGATAAAAAGGCGGAGTGTAATACTCCACATTGATCTCGTTAACTTTCGTTTCTTGGATATCAGTCGCCATTAGTCTATATTATATTCCTCAATGCTATAAATAGCATCTAAATTTTCGGTCGTCACGCAGACGCTCTGGGAACACAGATCGGTAATTGTCCGATTATAGGAATTAAAAATGATAAATATCGCTGAGACAATTTGAAACAGAATGGATAAGACCAGCACATAGATTAAGATTGACAGCGCAAAGGGAAGCGTCAACCCAGTAATGGTCATCGGCAGGAAAAAGCATATCGAAGCACCAGTGAAGAGCGGGTAGATGCTGGCGAGAGCAGATTCGCCTTTGGTGTAGAGTTTCAGCCGATGGATGTTCAAGCGCTGAATCTTCATTAAAGACATTCCAATGGTCTGGTGCTTCTCGCGGAATAGAGGAACGAAGAAGAAATAAGCAAGCCAAGAAATAAAATAAGCAATAATCGAAGTATAAGTGAAAAAGTTCTTGTAATAAGCATCGAATTCTCGGACGAAAACATCGGCTTCCTTGTATGATAGAGCAATAGGAGAGTAGGTTATATCATTCGCCTTGATGTCATCGATGACTTCCCCGTAGAGATTAAAGAAAAACTTCTGGCCGATCTTGTCGTAATAATTCATGCCATTCGTGGAGATTTCACTACTGGGGTTGAAATAGGGGGCAATCTCTTGCTTGTAGAGATCTTCTAAATAGTATTGGTCGCCAACCTTTTTAAAGTACCCCGCGGTGTTGTAGGAATCGAAAAGAGAATAATAAATATTATCATCTTGTTTTATGTCGTGATAATAAGTCCAGATGACATCATTTTCAATCTTGTGGCCATACTCGGGATAATTGACATCCGGTGAGAGGGCGTCATCGAGGCAATAATAGGAGAGAAACACATCATAAGTGAAGCTCAGGCTGGTGGAAAAGAGGTATTTGTCATCCGCATCGTGATAATAGAGAAGTTCCCTGCCATAGAGAATGTCGAGTTTCGTGTTCTCGTAGGTTGAAGAGACATCGCTTTTTTTATCGTATTGGGTGATCAAATATCCCAAGGGGACTACCGCGATGTTAAAGAGGAGAAAGGAGATAATAAAAGATAGAAAATAGTCAGCGAAAAACAATAAGATGCGCCGGCCCTTGCCAATTGGAGCAATCTCGATTATGTTATTTCCATCTTCGGGTTGAGCGACTTTTTGCATACCAATAATATACTTGATTTCTTCGCTTAAAAAAATCTTTTTTTATCGCGTTAAAAAAGCTTCCTCCGAAGAGAAAGCTTTTCGTTTATTTAGCGATTAACTATTTGATGATTTCGCTGACTGAACCAGCACCGACAGTGCGGCCGCCTTCACGAATGGAGAACTTAGTTCCTTGTTCCATTGCGATGGGGTGAATGAGTTCGATGGTCAATTCGACGTTATCGCCAGGCATAACCATGTCGACACCAGCTGGGAGCGTAATGATGCCAGTGACATCGGTGGTACGGAAGTAGAATTGAGGGCGGTAGTTGCTCAAGAAAGCAGTGTGGCGTCCACCTTCTTCTTTGGATAACACGTAAACATGACCTTTGAATTTGCTGTGAGGAGTGACAGTTCCGGGTTTAGCGAGAACTTGTCCGCGCTGAACTTGGTCGCGGTTGATGCCTCTTAAAAGAGCACCGACGTTGTCTCCGGCTTCGACGAAGTCGCAGATCTTGCGGAATGATTCAAGTCCAGTAATGACGGATTTTTGAGTTGGGCGAATACCGATGATTTCCACTTCATCGCCGAGTTTCGCTCTGCCGCGTTCGACACGGCCAGTAACGACGGTACCACGGCCAGAGATGGTCATGACATCTTCGATGGCGAGCAAGAATGGCTTCTCATCATCACGAACTGGTTCTGGGATGAAGCTATCAACAGCATCCATGAGAGCCATGATGGTCTTTTGTGCTTCAGGATCGCCGTCAAGAGCTTGGCGAGCAGATCCGCGGATGACAGGAGTGTCATCACCTGGATAACCATATTTGCTTAAGAGTTCGCGGACGTCCATTTCGACTAAGTCGAGTAATTCTGGATCGTCGACTAAGTCAACTTTGTTGATGAAGACAACGATTGATGGAACACCGACTTGGCGAGCGAGCAAGATGTGCTCACGAGTCTGTGGCATAACGCCATCAGTGCCAGCAACCACGAGGATTGCTCCGTCCATTTGCGCTGCGCCAGTGATCATGTTTTTGATGTAGTCAGCGTGCCCAGGACAGTCAACGTGGGCGTAGTGTCTCCTTGCGGTTTGATATTCAATGTGCGAGGCGTTGATGGTAATACCACGAGCCTTCTCTTCAGGAGCTGAGTCGATTTGATCGTAAGCGGTGGCGACTGCTCCACCTGCTTTTGCTAAGACAGAAGTGATAGCCGCGGTTAAAGTGGTTTTACCGTGGTCAACGTGACCGATAGTACCAATGTTAACGTGTGGTTTTGATCTGTCGAATTTTTGTTTTGCCATAAATTTGAAATCTCCTTTCCTTCGTATAAATGTAGATTTTTCAACGAATTCATAATATAGCAATAAGTTTTTATATGCAATACCCTTTAAAGGTATTAAGCAACCGGTTATCGAGCGGAAACTCCGTTCTTTTTGATAATTTCGTCCATGATGTATCGAGGGCATTCGCCATAGTGATCAAACTGCATGACGTAGTTGCCTCGGCCTTGAGTCATGCTGCGGAGATCGGTGACGTATCCAAACATTTCGGATAGCGGCACTTCAGCTTCGAGGATTTTAGCATTGGCTCTCTGCATTTCACCATTGATGTTTCCGCGCCGGCGAGAGATATCGCCGATGACATCGCCGTAGTACTGCTCAGGGATTGTCACTTCGATTTTCATGATTGGCTCAAGGATGACGGGATCGCATTTGCGAGCCGCTTCTTTGAGAGCCATCGAAGCAGCGATTTTATAAGCAGCTTCGCTAGAGTCGACATCGTGGTAGCTGCCATCGAACAAAGTGGCTTTGATGTCCATGACTTCAAACCCGGCCACAAGGCCGCGCTTGAGGGAGTCGACAAGACCATCGCGAGTAGGTTTAATATACTCTTTAGGAACTGTTCCGCCGACGATTGCATCGACGAATTCAAATCCTTTTCCAGGGTTGGGTTCAAATTTGACCCACACATGGCCGTATTGACCACGACCGCCGGACTGCTTGATATATCTGCCTTCGCAATCGCCAGATTGACGAATGGTTTCGCGATATTCGACTTGGGGAGCGCCGACATTGACGCTGACACCAAATTCGCGCTTCATGCGGTCGACGATGATGTCGAGGTGAAGCTCGCCGACACCAGCGATGATGGTCTGGCCAGTCTCCGCATTAGTTCTCACCTTGAAGGTTGGATCCTCTTCAGCGAGCTTCTGCAAAGCATTAGCCATTTTCTCTTGGTCGGCTTTCGTCTTGGGTTCCACCGCCTGCTCAATGACAGGATCAGGGAATTCCATCTGCTCGAGAATGACGATGCTCTTCTCGTCGCATAAGGTATCGCCAGTGATGGTATTTTTAAGTCCCACTACCGCTCCGATATCGCCAGCATGCAATTCTTCCACCTCTTGGCGGTGGTTGCTGTGCATGAGAACGACGCGAGCGATTCTTTCCTTGACACCTTTAGTGCTGTTGTAGACATAGGAGCCGCTCTTCAACACGCCGCTATAAATACGGACGTAAGAGAGCCGACCGATAAATGGGTCTGTGGCAATCTTGAATGCAAGAGCAGCAAGGGGAGCACCCTCATCAGCTATGCAAGTCGTTGGGTTACCACGATCATCAATTCCTTTAGCAGCAGGAATGTCGAGAGGACTTGGCAGATAATCAATAACGCCATCAAGGAGCAATTGAATATTCTTGTTCTTGTAAGCGGAACCGCAGAACACAGGGTGAAATTCACCTTTCAAAACCGCTTTGCGAATAGTGGCTTTGGTCTGCTCAACGCTTGGTTCTTGCCCATCAAGAACCAGCATGAGAATTTCTTCGTCAAAGTTTGAGAGAGCTTCGAACAAAGTTGCTCTTAATTTGACGACTTTATCTTTATATTCTTCGGGAATTGGTGACTCGGTTGGATTGTCATCAATGTTGGAATCATAAATCCATGCTTTTTGCTCAATAATATCGATACAGCCAATTAAGGATGACTCAATGCCTATCGGGTATTGCACCGCGGCAGCATTGGCACCTAAACGTTCATGGAGGGAACGGACGCACATTTCGAAGTCCGCGCCTATAGCATCAAGCTTGTTCACAAAGACGATTCTTGGAACACCATATTTGCTACCTTGTCTCCACACTGTCTCAGTCTGAGGCTCGACGCCATTTTTTCCATCGAGGACCGTAATCGCACCATCGAGGACGCGAAGGGAACGCTCAACTTCAACAGTGAAGTCGACGTGCCCGGGAGTGTCGATGACGTTAATGCGATTTCCTTTCCAAGTGGCGGTAGTTGCCGCAGAAGTAATGGTAATGCCTCTCTCTTGCTCTTGTTCCATCCAGTCCATAGTGGCGGCGCCTTCGTGGACTTCGCCAATCTTATGAATCTTGCCGGTGAAGTAGAGAATACGTTCAGTTGTAGTAGTCTTGCCCGCATCAATGTGGGCCATGATACCGATATTTCGAGTATGGGCTAAATCAAATTCGCGATTTGCCATAATAATTTCCCTCCTCGATTACCAACGATAATGAGCATAAGCTTTGTTGGCTTCGGCCATCTTGTGTGTATCTTCTCTCTTTTTCACGGAAGCGCCGGTGCCGTTCGCGGCATCGATGATCTCGTTAGCGAGACGATCTTCCATGGTCTTTTCATTTCTCAAGCGGGAATAGGTAACTAACCATCTCAATCCAAGGGTGACTTTTCTTTCTTTGGTCACTTCGGTTGGAACTTGGAAGTTACTGCCGCCAACGCGTCGCATTTTTAATTCGACTTCTGGCATGATGTTGTTGATCGCTGTTGCGAAGACATCCATGGCGGGCTTGCTGGTCTTAGCTTCGATTTTGTTGAAGGCCGTGTAGAGAATTGTCTGAGCAGTTCCCTTTTTGCCATCGAGCATAATCTTGTTAATCAAACGTGTGATGAGTTTACTGTTGTAAATTGGATCTGGTAACACGTCGCGCTTTGTAGCAATGTTTTTACGCATAATGAAACTCCTCCTTCAACTATTCTTCCGATTCTTTCGGCTTCTTCGTCCCATAGAGGCTGCGGCCTTGACGGCGAGCTTCAATTCCGGCGCAGTCAAGTGTTCCGCGGACGACGTGGTAACGAACACCTGGTAAATCTTTGACACGTCCACCGCGGATAATCACGGTTGAGTGCTCTTGTAAGTTATGACCTTCACCACCGATATAAGCAGTGACTTCATAACCGTTCGACAATCTAACACGGCAGTATTTACGGAGGGCTGAGTTAGGTTTTTTGGGAGTCATGGTTCCGACACGAGTGCAGACGCCGCGCTTCTGTGACGAAGCTTGCTCGGTGGCTCTCTTCTTTAAAGAGTTAAATCTAGCACCAAGAGCGGGAGTCTTTGACTTTGTAGTCTTGTTCTGACGGCCTTGACGAACTAATTGGTTAATTGTTGGCATACAATTGCTCCTTTACTTTTTTCCTTTTATCTAGTGGCTATCCATCCACAGTACCGAGTGTGTCATGAGTTTTTCTTAAAAAACGACCTCTCGGTCCATGTGCTCAGGATTAGCACACGCTCATATATAATATATAAGTAAGAAAAAACGCGCAACAAAAAAATGAAAAAGTTATGGTTGGATTTCTATTTCGCACTAAAAGTGAGAGTGATATTGTTGACTCCCATATGGTCAATAACCATGGAGTAAGGAAGCGATTCCCCATTTTTGTTGAAGGTAAAGTCCCCATAATCATCATCCGCGGTTCCAAAGGTATCGCGATAGGCAAATAGAGTGGAATTATTGGCAGCGATGCCGCTTTGATAATTGCCTTCTCCTTTTGCTGATAGGAGATGGCAGAGGGTTGGTTCAGCTAATGACAGAGGAGAATTGTCATGAGCAAAGCCAACGTAAAGATTTGAATAAGGAGCGAGCTGCTCAGCGGTCATGTTTTCAGCATATCCCAACTTGGTTCGGCCATCATAACAAGATAAGCGAGCATCAATGTGATAGATGCGCAATCCGTGATAATTCGGGTAATAGAAGACGCGGCTTTTTCCCTCTTGGTCCGCGTAGACATAGGAAGAAAAAGACGAGGAGTCATTCAAGCCATCCGGAGTGAAATACTCAATCAAGATGTATTCATCATATGGGGTGCCATTGAATTTGGAAGTCGGGATGAGCAAAAAGTCTCCCGCTTGCGTGAAGGAATTAATGGTAATTTGCTGAGGCTTGTCGATGATGATAGGCGTGGCCCAGTGCAAAAGGTATTTGCTGAAGGAGCAATGGTCGCCTAAATTGTAGTCCATCATGTCGAAAAAACCGGTTGGCTGATATCCGCTGCCGCCAACGGTGTTGTAATAATCGCGCAGCCCAAACAAATGTCCCACTTCGTGGATAAATGTATATGCTTCAACGATGTTGTTTTTGTAAGCTTTTTCTCCCATGAAGTCGATAGAAGACCAAGCATAGGTGGCAGCAGAAGGAGTGCTGGCTACTTTGTTTTTGCTTGCTCGGTCGACATAAGCCCAAAAAAGGGATGAAGTATCCTGATAGTTGGGCGGATAGTCGTAGACAATATATAAACCGCGAATGTATTGGTTGCCTTCAGTCAGATAATTTGTTAAATCAAAATCGCTATTAAAGAGCCAGGTGACAATCTCGTTAGCGATGTCAGAGCTGACTGTGAGAGCAGTGCTTCCAAATTTGGAATTATGAAGCGCTTCTGCAGCAGTCATTTGAGAGTGATACCATTCGGTGACTTCGCCGAGAATTTTCAGGTGACCATAGGAGGATTGATTATAGTAAGAGGCCACAGATTGATAAGCATTTTTCGCTGCGTCGCCAAAAAAGGCATTTTGGATGAGAGTTCGCTTTTTAGCCAGAACATCTGCATCAGGATCGACATCTTCCTTAAAAGTCATCGGAACCACTAGCAAGTAAGGATCCTTGCCTTGCTCAAAAAATAAGCCATTGTCTCGAGAGCTTTCCATCTGAGCGAGGCTGCTGATTTCGGTAGCCTTGACAGTTTTATCGTAAAAGTAAGCCTCTTTTGGCAAAACATAAGTGCTCACTTCACTATTGAAAGTATCTAGTTCATCCAAGTCGGCTAGGTAAGGGACAAACTCCAGCGAAGTCGCGCCAAAGCATGAGGTCAAAACCAAGGTCAAACTAATGAGAGCAAAACGTAATTTCTTCATGTATTATTAAATCTAAGTTTTAAAGAGACAAATGTAAAGCAAAAGACTTTTTAAATGTCTTTTACTTATGAGCCCAATTCATTCATTTTTTCGTCAAAAACCCAGCAAAAATAGCGTATTTATGAAAAAAGCCCCGATTTTTGGTCGGGGCAATTTTTATTGAAAGATGAAGTTTACTTTTTGTTTTCTTCTTCGGCGCGGCGAATCTTTTCGTGGATGGCATTGACAGCGCGATCGTGCTCTTCGACGTAGCGATCGGAGACGACTTTCATCGTATCTTCGACATCGAAATGCTCAATCAAAGCGTCTTCTGCTTGCTCATTGAAGAGACCGCGGCCAGCAGGAATTAAACGGCCAGTGATAACGTTTTCTTTTAAGCCATGGAGATAGTCAGTTTTGCCTTTGATGGCAGCATCGGTCAAGACGCGAGTAGTCTCTTGGAAGGATGCGGCGGAAAGGAAGCTGTCAGTTTCGAGAGCGGCTTTCGTGATACCGAGAATTAAGGGAGAGAACACCGCGGGGTGTTTTCCGCTGAGGAGCGCTCCAGTATTCTTGTCGGTGAAAGTGTTGATGTTGACGCGAGTGCCGGCGAGCATGTCGGTGTCTCCCGCATCAATAACGAATACTTTGCGAAGCATCTGGCGAACGATAACTTCGATGTGCTTATCGGAAATAGCAATATCCTGCGAGGAATAAACTTTGCGGACTTCTTTGAGAATGTAGTTTTGGACGGCGGTTTCATCGCTGACTTCGAGGAGTTTCTTCGGTGAGATAGCTCCCTCAGTGATCTTGCCACCATTCTTGACAGCGTCGCCTTTTTTGACTCTCAAGCGAGCGCCGAAGGGGGTCGTATATACTTTCTCTTCGAGATCGTTTTTGACAGTCACATCATAGCAGCCATTCTTTTCTTCGATACGAGTGACCACACCGCGAATTTCAGAGATGAGAGCTTCACCTTTAGGGGTGCGAGCTTCAAACAACTCTTGAACACGAGGCAAACCTTGAGTAATATCGCTTCCGGCAACGCCGCCAGTGTGGAAGGTTCTCATGGTTAATTGAGTGCCGGGTTCACCGATGGATTGGGCAGCCATAATACCAACTGCTTCGCCGACTTCTACTTTGCGGCCAGTCGCTAAGTTGCGGCCATAGCAGTGGACGCAGACACCGTCTTTTGTCTCGCAGCCAAATAGGGAGCGGATGACGACTGATTCAATGCCGGCATCGACGATAGCCTTAGCTTGCTCTTCGTTGATCATGGTATTGCCTTTGACGATCACTTCTCCAGTCTGTGGATGGGCGACATCATTTAAGGCATAGCGACCAACTAAGCGATCCTGTAATGAAGCGATGATAGCGTTGCGGGAAGTGTCGCGAATCTCGCGGACTTCGAAGCCGTGATCAGTGCCGCAATCTTCTTCGCGAACGATGACATCTTGAGAGACGTCGACGAGTCGGCGAGTGAGATAGCCGGAGTCAGCGGTTTTAAGCGCGGTGTCAGCACCACCCTTACGAGCACCGTGGGTGGCGATAAAGAATTCAGAGACGTTCATACCTTCGCGGAAGCAGGATTTAACTGGCAATTCAACCGCTTCACCAGAGGTTGAGCCCATCAATCCACGCATACCAGCGAGCTGGAGAATATTGGACATATTACCACGAGCGCCAGAGTCGGACATCATGAATATGGAATTGCGGGTGTCGACTTGGAACTGCTCTGTCAGTTTGGCTTGGACTTCGTTTTTGACATCATCCCAAACTTTGACGACTTGGTCGTGTCTTTCTTTATCAGTCAATAAGCCCATGCTGAACATTTCCGAGAGTTTGTTGACCTTTTCGTCACCGCTCTTGAGAATCTCTTCCTTGCCTTGCACGATGTGAATATCGTCTAGGGATATGGAGAATCCTGCCACAGTGGCGTAATGGAAGCCTTGATCCTTGATTTTGTCGAGGACAGCGCTGGTCTTGGGTTGAATAACTTCTCCCCATTTATCGATTTCACCAGCGCGGCGATCGTAGCGCTGGAAGATATCG
>Ga0116170_10004325_pt1 | contig 13029 bp, 11 predicted proteins | sample AD_JPNHW1_MetaG_FD_89797 | JGI IMG/M metagenome (GOLD analysis project Ga0116170, IMG submission 89797) | Active sludge microbial communities of municipal wastewater-treating anaerobic digesters from Japan - AD_JPNHW1_MetaG | ecosystem: Engineered > Bioreactor > Anaerobic > Digestate | place... | reverse complement strand
TTCCTCGACCCGACGCTGGTGTCGAAGATGAAGGTGCTTCCGAAGGGTCAGACGATCCCGACGAACCCGGATCTGTAAGAGGCGCGCAGCCGGTCTGAAACTTCCGGGCGGGAGAATCCTCCCGCCCGGAAGACGGCCCGGTGAGCGATTCTGAAGAACCGGAACACGCACAAAACAATTTCGGGGGAGAGGCCTCACAAGGGCCTCTCCCCCGAGTTGTTTTTTTTGTGAAGAGGTAAACAACAGGGTGAGAATGGTGTGAAGGAGGTAGATTGGGGAATATCGAGGTTTATTTCCGATGGCTTGCATGTTATAACAAAACGTTCGTTTCTTCCCAAGTGGGGAGATGAATTCCTTTTGAGAAAACGCTGAGATTTTTTGAATGACTGTCTGCCCTTTTCCCGCTTCTCCGCCCGTGCGCTGGATTGATTCCCATTGTCACCTGACCGACCCGCGGTTCGACGAAGACCGCGATGCGGTCCTCGAGCGGGCCCGTCAGGCCGGGGTCGTGCGGACCGTGGTGGTGGCCGACAGCCTGGTCTCGAGCCGCGAGGCTCTCGATCTGGCCCGTTCACACGAGGGGTTGTACGCCACGGCGGGTCTGCACCCGCACCATGCGGGCGAGTGGACGGATGCGCACGCGCGGGAGTTGCGCGACCTGTTGCGGGAGGGGGCGGTTTCTTCCGACCGGTCCGGTTTTGTCGCGGTGGGAGAGGCCGGTTTGGACTTTTATTACGATTTTGCTCCTCGCGAAGCTCAGGTACGCGCTCTGCAGGGGCAGATCGAGGTGGCGCGGGAGGTGGGACTGCCGCTGGTTCTGCATTGCCGGGACGCCCATGACTTGTTTCTCGACCTGTTGCGGGAACAGGAGGTGGGGGCTGTCGGGGGGGTGGTCCATTGTTTCAGCGGGACGCCCGAACAGGCCCGCCGGATCGTGGATCTGGGACTCTCGCTGGGCGTGGGGGGGACGTTGACGTTCAAGACGAACGACCAGGGACGTGAGGCCGCGCGGGCGGTGCCGCTGGACGCTCTGGTACTTGAGACCGATGCCCCCTATCTGGCGCCTGTCCCCAAACGGGGCGCGCGCAATGAACCGGCGTGGGTTCCCTATGCGGCGGCGCGGTTGGCCGCGGAACTCGGAATTTCTGAGGAAATCTTGTCGCAGGCGCTCTGGGCGAACACGATTCGGTTGTTTCGGCTGCCGGAGGCCGTTCGTGCCGGGTGTCGAATTAACGACGGGGCATGATGGTTTTTCGTTGTCAGGCGTCGGCGGGACGGTTATGCTGAAACATCGGGAAACCGGATGAAGGGATGAGGGAGCGGGGAGATCGTATATTCCGGGATGTGGCTATATTTTATCTGATCGGGTGTGAGGGAGGCGAAAACGCAGAATGCCGATTGATGCGACGTTGTTGGAGATTCTGGCATGTCCGCTCTGCAAGACGCGGGTGGTGGAAGTGGGCGAGACGCTCTGCTGTGGCAATGGGGAGTGCCGCCATCGGTATCCGGTTCGGGAGGGGATTCCGGTCATGCTGGTGGACGAGTCGGATGTTCTTCCGGAAGACGAATGGGGCCGGACGGTTCAGCCGCTTCTTGCAAAATAAGAATCGGGGCCTGTTCACGTTTTCCCCGAAGAGGCTTTTGGCGTTGACACGATGGGCGGGTTCCGTTATGGGTATGGATTCAAGATTTCGTTCCCGTCCGGCGCTTGAGGATTGGGGAAGGAACAGGGTTTCTGACAGCCATATTCAATTAAGAGGATAGAATCCGATATGTCCTGGTTCGCGCGACAGAAATATTCGACCATCAAGGCGCCCATCCCGCAGGACCGGGTGCCGGTGGGGCTTTGCACAAAATGCCCCAAGTGCGGTGTTATCATGCTGACGCGCGATCTTGAGCGCAATCTGCAAGTCTGTCTAAAGTGCGATTATCACCTGAAAATGACGGCGATGGACCGGATTGCGTGTACGGTGGACGAGGGGACTTTCGTTGAAACGCACGGAAACCTCAAGACCGCCGACCCCTTGGATTTCCATGACATCCGTTCCTATCCCGAGCAGATTGCCCGGTACCAGCAGCGCACCGGCCTGACCGAAGCGATTGTGACGGGGTACGGCAAGATCTATGGGATCGAAGTTTCCCTGGGGTTCATGGATGCCCAGTTTATCGCGGCCAGCATGGGGTCGGTGGTGGGCGAAAAGGTCTCGCGGGTCTTTGAGCACAGCCTCGAGACGCGTAAACCGGCTGTCATTTTCTGCGCTGCCGGCGGCGCGCGCATGCAGGAAGGGATTCTCTCCCTCATGCAGATGGCCAAGACGAGTGGTATGGTGGCCAAAATGCGCGAGGCACGGATTCCCTATGTGCCGGTCCTGACCGATCCGACGGGCGCCGGGGTGGCGGCTTCTTTTTCCTCGCTGGGCGACCTGATCATCGCCGAACCGGGGGCGATGGTTTATTTTGCCGGTCCACGGGTGATCGAGCAGACCATCCGGCAGGTTCTACCGCGTGGGTTCCAGCGCGCGGAGTTTGTTCAGGAGCATGGGTTTATTGATCTTATTGTGCATCGCGGCCAGATGAAGGCGACGTTGGCCAGTGCCTTGGCGATCTTGACGCACCAGAAGCACGATCCGATTGGAGAAGAAGAGGCGTAACGACGCGGCGCCCGTTGGGCGCGGGTTTTGAGGCTCTGGGCGGTTTCGAGGCGTTTCCCGGAACCGGGGAGGGCGGAGGGGATGGGGACGACCATAAAGAAAACCACCGCAAAAAAGACCGTTACCCCCAAAACGGGGACCTCGAAAGCCTCGGCCCCCAAGACGGCGGTTGTGAAATCCGTTGCCCCCAAAACGGCCGGGAAAACGGCCCTGAAAGCGGGGGGGGAACCCGTTGAGGTGAAGAAGACGGCGCGCACAAAACCCTCCGTTGCCCAGACGGTGAAAAAGACCCCGGCCTCGGCCCGGACGTCCAGTCCGAAAACTTCCCCGGAAAAATCGGAAGAGACCCCGCTGAAGAAACCGACCGCAAAGAAGGTCGCGCTCGCGAAACCTGCGGCGAAGAAAGTTGTTGCCCGGAAAACGGCCGTCAAAGAAGCCGGAGCAAAGAAAGCGTCCGTTAAGAAAGCCCAGGTCAAGAAGACGGGAACCGTTACAAAGGCGGTCAAAAAGACGGCTGCCCGGAAAACGGTCGCGTTGAAAGCCGTTTCCACTGAGACCGCGTCGGTGAAGCCCGCCGTGAAAAAAACGGCCGCGAAGAAGAGTGCGGTTCGGAAATCTGTTTCCACTTCACAGAAAGCCCTCGAAACGCCGCAAGAACCGCTTCCGGTTCCTTCCGAATCCCGACCGAAGAAGAGTGCGGTTTCCAAAGCGGCGCCGACAAAAACAACGGCGCGGAACTCCGCGAAAACGGGCAAGGTGCTGGACGTTGAGAAGCCTCCCGTTTCGGGGGCGAATCCCCAGATGGATATTGAATCGAAGAAATTCGATGTGGGCTGCGAGTGCGAGATGCCTTATCCGACGCCCCCGCCGGGATATGGGCTACCGGATTTCTACGACGAGACTTATGTCCGGCTTCTGGTTCGCGATCCCGAGTGGGTGTTTGTTTATTGGGAAATTGACACCCAAACCCGTGAACGCTTCTGGATTCCCCGGGGGGCGCATCAGGGACGGCTTGTGTTGCGCTGGTACGATGTGACCGACGTGCCCGAATTCAATGGCCAGAATGCCCAGCGGGTCATCGAGACGGCGATCAACGACCAGACCTCCTCGTGGTACCAGCACCTGCCCGATCCGGGCCGATACTGGTGCGCCGAGTTGGGGGTGTTGAGTTCGGAGGGGGAGTTCCTGTGCATTTGCCGTTCGAACGTGGTTCAGACGCCCCGGGTGACCCTGGCTTCGCCGCGTGATTACGAACGGTGGATGCGGGTGGGATGGCTGCTCGAGGAGCGGGAGATTTTTGAAGCCCCTGCCGGGCAGGCTCCGTCCGAGGCTCAGGAAGCGGAGGGTTCGCGTCGGGCGCGGACCGACAAGTCGCGTCCGGCCTGGCAGCCCGGCGCGCCCGGCGAGCCGGAGTCGGGTACGGAAGAAGCCGTGGCGCGTCTGGAGGGTCAACCCCTGGGAGGCCGTTCCTCCGAGGGCTTTCTGTCCTCGTTCGGTTTCGTCTCGTCGAGTCAGGTCATGCGTCCCGACCTGGCCGAGCAATTGGAAACCCTGAAGAAAACCCGAAAAAAATAGAGTCTGTGACCCCTGCGTCCCAGCACCGGAAGCGCGTGATGCTTGACGAAACACTTCTCCACGACAGATTGCGGCGGGTTCGGCTGTTGGTCATGGACGTGGATGGAGTTCTGACCGACGGGGGCGTCTATCTGGGGGGCGAGGTGCCCCTCAAGCGCTTCAGCGTGCGGGATCGGGCGGGGATCAAGTACCTGTTGCGCGCGGGCATCGGGGTGGCGTTTGTTTCCGGACATGAATCGTTGGCCGTGGTCCAGTTAGCCGCCGATCTGGGGGTGGAGGAGGTCCATCAGCGCGCGTTACGGAAATGGCCGGTGGTTGAGGCAATGTTGGAACGGTTGGGGATTTCTCTGGATGAAATGGCGTATATGGGGGATGATCTGATAGACTTGCCGGTCCTCCTGCGGGCGGGTCTGGCGCTGACGGTTCCCGAGGCGCAACCCGAAGTACTCGAACGGGTGCAGGGGGTGACCCGAAACGGGGGCGGGCACGGGGCGGTGCGCGAGGTGGCCGAGGCGTTGCTGCGGGCCCAGGGGCGGTGGACCGAACTGCTGGCTCGTTACCTGCAGGTTGAGATTCCAGAAAGTGAGTCACCGGGCAGTTGAGTGCGTTTCGAAAACGGTTCAGACAGCGGACCCGCGGGATCCGCCACAAATTAGTTTATTACTTGACAATCGCGGTTCGGGTTGTGATGGTATGTTTGCCTTTGTCCGTTGCGCGGCGGATCGGGGCGTTTTTGGGTTCGATGGCCTATTACCTGTCGCGGCTCGACCGGCAGCGGATTCTCGAGAACCTGCAACTGGCCTACGGAACCGAACTGCCGGACGCCGAGCGGGTGAAGATTGCCCGGGGGGTGTTCCGGACGGCGGCGTTGGGTGTAGTCGAAGCGGCTTACGTGTCGTCGGGGCGCGTGGACGAGGTCCTGCGGGGCATGCGGGTCGAGGGCATGGAGGCGGTGCGCGAGGTGATTGCCCAGGGACGCGGCATCGTCATGGTCACGGCGCATTTCGGCAACTGGGAACTGGGGGTGGTTCCCTTTGTTCGCAGTCTTCCCTGTGAGGTCGGGGTGGTGGCGCGGGAATTGAGCAATCCCCATCTCGAACGGCTCCTTCTGCAACAGCGCGAGCGGTGTGGTGAGAAGGTTTTTTTGCGCGGTAAGACCGGGCGCGACTATGTCCGGTTCCTGCGGGCGGGTCACATGCTCGGGGTGGTGGGGGATATGGACACGACGCGGGGCGAGGGGATTTTTGCCCGTTTCTTTGGCCGTCCCGCCTGGACGCAGACCGGGATTGCCCGGCTGGCCCGCATGGGGCGCGCCCGGGTTTTCACCGCCTTTGCGAGGTTTGACCCCGAGGATTCGAATCGTTCCGTCCTGGAGATCAAGCCCCTGCCGGAACCGCGGGCCAAGGACGAGACGGAGTGGATTGCCGAAATCACGCAGGCCTTTACGGACCGGATTGAAGACATTGTGCGCCGCTATCCGGACCAGTGGATGTGGATGCACCGGCGCTGGCGGCATCGGCTCGAGGATGGCCCCCCCCGGATTCGGGTGGACGCCTGAGCCCGGAAAACCGGAGGGGTGGGCCGAGGGAGAAGAGAGGAAAACAATGCGTAATCTGAGCAATATGGGGTTCTGGAAATGGGGGGGGATCTGGTTGCTGGCCGGGGCCCTGACGCTTTCCCTGGGGGGCTGCCGGACCCAGGACGGACCGGTCGTTCAAGAAAAAAAAGATAATCGGGAACAAACGGGTGCGTTTGAAATCCAAGGATTGGAGGTTCGGACGTTTTCGGGGCTGGACGCCACCCGGGTCATTGACGCCACATCGGCGACGATGGATCTGAAGAAGAATATGGCGTTTCTGAACCAGATCGTGGGGACGCAGTACACGTCCGGCACTCCGACCCAGACCTTTAGTGGCCGTTCCGGGCTTTATTTCACCGAGACCCCGGCAAAGAATCAGGGGGTACCGGAATACGTGCCCGGGGTACGGCCCCGGCGCGGGGATTTCTACCTCCAGGGGGGGGTGAACGTCAATAACAGTGGGCAAACCGTCGAGGCGCCCAGTCTCTTTTATCTCCATGTCCCCACGACCGCTACCCTGACCGGCAAGGCCGCAGACGCGACGACCGTCTCGATCAGGAGCGGGGGGGGAAATGTCCGGTTGGGTATCCCTCCCGGCAAGGAGGGGGGCGGACGCGCGGTGATTGAGGCCAAAAGTCTCAAGACCGACTACCGGCATCAAAAAATCAACTTCGACGGTCCGGTCAGCGTAAAAATGGAAAATTCGACAACAAGCACTCAAAATGTCGCGCCGGTTTCGACAACAAGCACTCAAAGTGTGGCGCCGGTGGCGGAACCCGTTTCCACCAGGACGCAGAGTGTGGCGCCGTCTGTCTCCGAGAAAAAGGGGACGACTCTGGTGTCCCCGAAACCCGCCACCAAGGCCAACAGTGTCGTGACGGGCAAGAAATCCGCATCGAAGGCCAAACCCAAAGTTAAAAAATAACGCCGCCCGGCTGAGCGGGCAGATACCGGGACCCCGTTGAGGGGAGAAAGTGAGAAAGACGGATGAAACGATTCGTGGAGTTTTGTGGAAGTGTGCTGATCGCCGGAAGCCTGTTTACGACCGGTCTGACGCCCGTAGCGGGGGGGGCGGAGGAAAAAACGGAGCCGAAAGCGGATAAAGAAGAAGCGGGAGGGGGGATGGGGTCTTTCGACCTGGAGAAAAAGCTGCCCGGCCTGAAGGACTTGAAGGCGGATGGGGAAATGATCGTCGAGACGGACGAAAAGGGCGAAGTCTCTGAACTGCGGATGTCCGATAATGTGGTTCTGGTGTCGCGGGATCTGGATCTGGAATGCGATTTGCTGGTTTTTGCCGCGGACAAGCAATGTCTGATTGCCAAAGCGACGGTTTCGGGACACCGGGTGAAAGTCCGTAAGGTAGATGTCAAGGCCCGGTGTCTGGAATTGCGTTATTATCAGGACGACGGAAAGATGGTTCTGACGGGCAACCCCGAGGTGGAGCAAAAGGGGGGGATGCTCATGAAGGGTGAAGAGATCACCATCGTCCAGGGGGCCAATGGAAAGACGAAAGTCTCGACACGAGGACCCCGGATCACTTCGCCCACGTCGGGAGACAAAGGGAACCCCCTGGAGAACTTGGGGGGCGGGACAGCGGGCAAAGACGAGAAGAAACCGGCGGCCAGTGGGGCGAAACCGGCTGACGCGAAGGCGGCCAAGGCGGACCCGAAAGCCGACAAGGCGGACGCCCCGAAGGCGGTCGAGGACGACTCGAAGGGCTCCCTGGCGGAAATCCCGAAGGAGGCTGCGCCCAAGGCCGCTGACGCCAAGGCCGCCGGGAAGACGGACAAGGCGAGCGATTCCGACGCGAAGGCCACGCCGCGCAAAAAGGCCGCTGTCTCGAATTGACGGGTTTCCGTCCGGTCTCGTCACGGGACCCAAGGCGCCCGTGAGCGCCGCGAAAAACATCTGGATTTTTTCCGTCCCCCTCTTCCGAGACCGTTCGGAAGAGGGGGGATTCTTTTATACGGAGAACCGTAGTTGAGCGTCCCTGCCACGGTTTTCCTCACAGGCGGGCGAGGACGCCCGCCCTCCATGAAACGCCCCTTTTTATGGGGAGATCGTGATACCCGGGAATGACTCCCGAGAATGACGCCCGGGAATGACGCCCGGGAGCGCCAATCTCCTGATTGGCGAGGAAGATCGTGTTTTTTGCACGTTCCGGCGTTCCCCTTCGACTTGGAATTGTCTGGACAGGGACAGGTGGGCAGGGTACTCTCAGGTCGGTGTTGCCGTGGAAGGGGAGTTGATGCGTTTCGGGGGGCGAAAAAGGCCGTCTCGCGGAGGCGCCGGAAGAATTTGAGCCGGGGGGATACTCCGGCGGTGTGACGAAATCTGGAAGGCGAGAGAGAGTCCCCGTGCCATCGTTGCCCCAGGAAATTGAAGAACCGGTCCTGATTGTCGAGCCTCCGCGCGGGTTGTTGAGACTGGACTGGAAGGAACTGTGGCAGTACGGCGAGTTGCTGTTTTTCCTGACGTGGCGCGACCTGAAAGTGAAGTACCGTCAGGCGCTTCTGGGGGTGGCGTGGGCGGTGCTGGTTCCCTTCATGCAGATGGTGGTCTTTTCCTTTGTGTTCAAGAAGGTGGCCAACCTGTCCACGTCGGGACTGCCCGGGCCGGTCTTTTATTATGTGAACCTCCTGCCGTGGACGTATTTTGCCAACTCGCTTTCCATGTCCAGCGGCAGTCTGCTCTCGAACACCTCGTTTTTGACCAAGGTGTATTTTCCGCGGGTGATTATTCCGACGGTGCCCTGCCTGGCCAGTCTGATTGACTTTGCCATTGCCTTTGTTCTTCTGGGGCCGCTGCTCTGGTACTTTGATACGCCGGTGGGGGCGATGACGCTGTTTCTGCCGGTTCTGATGGCGGTCGCGTTTATTGTGGCGCTGGGCACGGGGTTCCTGTTTTCCGCCTTGCAGGTGCGTTACCGCGACATCCGGTACCTGCTCCCCTTCATCACGCAGATCTGGATGTACGGCACGGTGATTTTCCCGTTCAGCGCGCTGAGCGAGTATGGTTGGTTGCGTTACGTGTACGCGCTCAACCCGATGGCGGGAGTGGTGGAGGGGTTCCGCTGGTGTCTTTTTTCGGAGACGATCCGGGCGGCGGGGTACACGGCCGACCCGCCCTGGTTCCTCCTGGCCATCGGCGCGCCGGTGGCGGGGGCGATTCTGTTGACCGGCCTCTTCTATTTCAAGAAGATGGAACGCACCTTTGCCGATATTATCTGACCGGAAACTTTCTGACGCATGAGCGATCTGGCCATCACCGCCGAACACCTGAGCAAGCAATACCACTTGGGACACCATGTGGACCTGACGCGCTCGTTTCGCGAGACGGTGATGGATATTCCCCGTCAGGCGGGGCGTCGCCTCAAGGGGTGGCTGCGGCCATCTGTCGCTGGAGAATCCGATTCGGGTTCGGAGGTGAAAAAAGACGAGGACGAGATTCTCTGGGCGCTGCGGGACGTGAGTTTTGAGGTCCGCAAGGGGGAAGTGCTCGGGATCATCGGGCAGAACGGCGCGGGAAAGTCCACCCTGATGAAGGTGCTCTCGCGGGTGACCTGGCCCACCGAGGGCCGCGCCGTAATCCGGGGACGGGTCCGGTCGCTGCTCGAAGTCGGCACGGGGTTCCACCCCGAACTGACCGGGCGCGAGAACATCTACCTCAACGGGGCGATCCTGGGGATGCGCAAGGCGGAAATCGCCCGGAAGTTCGACGAGATTGTCGCGTTCTCGGAAGTCGAGCGTTTTCTCGATACGCCCGTCAAGCGCTTCTCGAGTGGAATGTATGTGCGGCTGGCCTTTGCCGTCGCGGCGCATCTGGAGTCGGAGATTCTGATGGTGGACGAGGTCCTGGCCGTGGGCGACGCTCAGTTTCAGGCCAAGTGTCTCGGCAAGATTCAGGACGTGGTCGGCCATGGCCGGACCGTTCTGTTCATTTCGCACAACATGCAGGCGATCCGCCGGTTGTGCAGCCGGGCGCTGCTCCTGAAGGGCGGGCAACTGGTGCGGACGGGGGAGGCGTCGGCGGTGGTGGACGAATACCTGACGACGCTGCCCAATCAGCCGCCCAATGTCGAGATCGTACCCGCGATGCACCAGACCTGGCCGGCCGAGTTCGAGGTGTTCCGCATCGAAATCCTCAACCGGCAGGGGGTGCGGACCGATTCGCTGCTGGTGGACGAGCCGTTCTCGCTGCGTCTTTCCTATCGGGTTGCCTCGGCTGACCGGCGCTACGGTCTTCTGGTTGTCGTTCGCAATTCCGATGGCGTACGATTGTCCACATTGGTGAGTACCTACACGGAAAGTTCTTATTTCGAAGGTGTTCCGGGGCGGGACTACCGCATCCGGATCGAGACCTGCAATCCCTTCCTGGCGGGCGCTTACATGCTCGATGTGGTGCCGTTCGATTATCAGGGAAAAGTGGTGGATCGCATCGAGGGAATCCGGTTCACCGTGGTTCCCGTTTCGGCTTCGGAAAAGTCGCGGTTTTCCCCCGGTCACATCCACATGGATTCGGTCTGGTCGCTGGAAGCGGAAGAGGCGGTCGGAACAAAGCCCCTCTGAAGTCATCTTGCTCGAGTTGTCTGATGGGTCGGATCAGGCCGATTTGCCCGACAGAAAAGTGTCCCTCGATACCCGATTTCCCGGAGCACACGCAATGCCGCTGGTCAGTGTCGTGATTCCCACCTACAAACGTCCGGTTCTTCTGGCCGAGGCGATCCGCAGTATTCTTCTGCAGACCTTCGAGGATTTCGAACTGATCGTGGCGGACGATGGGTCGGGCGAGGAAACGCGGGCGGTTCTGGAGGGGGTGCGGGACCCGCGTGTGCGGGCGTTGTACCTCGAACATGGCGAGCGCAGTCAGGCACGCAACACCGGCATGCGGGAAGCGCGGGGGAAATATATCAGTCTGATGGACGACGACGACCTGTCGCTGCCGCAGCGGCTGGCGAAGCAGGTCGAGTTTCTCGAAGCCCACCCGGATGTGGACGTGGCCGGTTGCGGCGGGCATCTGGTGTCCGAATCCGGCCAGGTCTTCAGTACGATCCGTCCCTGGGAAAACGAACGGGAGGCCACCTTGACGAACTGTCTGATGAGGTGTTTCTTCCTGCCGTCCGGGGTCATGGTACGCCGCAGCGCCCTGGAAGGGATCGAGCCGTGGTTCGATCCCGATTTGCGCCTGGCCGAGGATTTCGATTTCTGGATCCGTCTGGCTCACGCGGGGCGGCGCATGGCGTGGGTACGCGAGGTGCTGATCGTGTACCGATTGTACGAAGGCCGCTCGGCGGCGTTGCACATCGGATACATGATGAACTGCAAGCGGGTGCTGGACGCTTACTACGGGCGGGCGGATGTGCCCGAGGAGGCCGTGCAGGCGCGCGGATGGGCCTATGCGTGGTGTTTCCTGAACGGCGCGTTCCGGGCCTATGCCGGTGAGGCGGCCAATCTGGGAGAGCGTTTCCTGCGGGAGGCCGTGGTTCATGTTCCGGGCCTTCTGGAGCCGGCCGAGTTTCCCTACCTTCTGAAGGCCTTTGCGTCCTTTGCGACCCGGCAGCTTTTCTCCGACCGCGCCGTGGCGGTCGAGGCTTTCTTTCAGGGACTGCCGAAAGAAATGGCTGGGCTGGCGGTGTTTCGGGATCGGGTCTGGGAACTTATCCGGCAGCAGGAATCGGAAAGTCTGGCTTCGCGCGCCGGGGGGATACCGGACGTCTCGGACGGAGAATCGGAAACCGACGGAGGATATTCCTGCCTCGGGTATGGCGTGGGAATCCGGAGCGAGTGGCGGTTTCCGGGCGTACCGGCGAGTTCGCCGGGGGGCGAGGTGGAAATCCGACGCGAGGACCTGAAGGGCGTATTCCCGCCGGAACAACGGGGAACCTGGGTTCAGGCGGTTGCGGAGGACGAGACGCATCTGGCGCTTCAGGGACGGGGTCTGTTTGTCGTGCGGGGGGGGCGTGAGATTCTGTTCGACACCCCGCTTCCGGAAGGGAACATGGATTTCTCCATCACGCTCTCCGAGATGGTTCTGCCCGTTCTTTTGTACCAGCGGGGCCTCTCGATCTTTCACGCGGTGTGTGTGGCGGTGTCGCCCCACGAGGCGTTTGCCTTCCTGGGGCCGCCGCGAGCGGGCAAGACGGCGCTGGCGTGCGCCTTGCACGCCCGGGGGGCGACCGTGCTGGACGACGATCTGCTGGTTTTCGATCCGGCCTGTGAGCCGTTGCGGGCGTTGCGGGGGTTTCCGGTCATCAAGACCCAATACGATCCGGCCAGTTTCAGCATGTGTGCGGGGGAACGGGTGATGCTCGGCGCCTCGCGGTGGAACAAGGCCCTTTTCCGGACCGATGTTCCGGCGGATATGCCGACCGGCATCCCTCTGACGGCCCTCTTTGTCGTCAAACCCCAGGAGGGCCCGGCGACGCTTCAATTGATGAAACCCACCGCCGCGCTGGCGGAACTTACCCCGCGCTGGTACGGCCAGCTCTACAGCCCGTTGCGCGAGGTACTGGGGGGACTGGCGCGGGCCTTCCGCGAAAGCTGTGCCCTCGCCAGCCGTGTGCCGGTTTTAGAATTCGGTGTTCCACGGACTCCGGACGGACTCTCCGACGCCCTGCGGGTTCTGAAAGAGGCGGGGTTCCTGAAGTCCGTGTGACGCAGTTCGGGGGGATTGCCGGGGAACGGAGCCGACCGCGTCGGGGGAAAAACAACGCGATTTCGTGTGTTTTTTCTTGACTTGCGTTCCGTCCTGCCCCACTTTGAAAGGCGTTGTATCCGGGTTGTTTCAAGTGTCACCTGTTTTGATCGCGACAATTTGAAGGTGGACTTTTATCACGTGAATACTCCCGGTTTGTCACGGTTCGGGTAAATGGGGCTATTTCCGGCATATCGTCTGAAAAAAGGACGGAAAGCCGTTTAGTTAACGTTCACTACGAAAGGACAGCAGATCCCATGATTCACAATCGTTCGTCGAAACGCATTATCTCCCTCACGCGCCGTGATTTCGTCAAGATCTCGGCAGTGGCCTCGGTGGCGAGCCTTCTGCGGGGGGCGGCCAGCGGGTTTGCCGCCGGATCGGATACCCTGAAGGTCGGGATCATCGGAACCGGCAAGCGGGGCCGGGGCGCCCTGATGGATTGTCTGAATTCCGCGCCGGGTCTCGAGGTCGTGGCCGCGGGCGATCTTTTCAAGGATCAACTCGACGGCACCCTGAACGAGTGGCGCG
>Ga0116170_10004324_pt1 | contig 13030 bp, 9 predicted proteins | sample AD_JPNHW1_MetaG_FD_89797 | JGI IMG/M metagenome (GOLD analysis project Ga0116170, IMG submission 89797) | Active sludge microbial communities of municipal wastewater-treating anaerobic digesters from Japan - AD_JPNHW1_MetaG | ecosystem: Engineered > Bioreactor > Anaerobic > Digestate | place... | reverse complement strand
GGTGGGGTCGCGGCAGATATCACTCAACGTGCCCGTCGCCATTCCTGTCTACAACGGTCTTGAGAATCCGGTTGGGGGGAGTGGTGACTTTGGCGATCTTCAAATTGGGAATCTGATAGGGGGGGATCTTCCGCCAGGGCTTTCTGTCGTGATGGCGAACCTTTCGCCCGAGAAGGATCCGTTCTCTCTCAGTCGTCCCGGGGTGTCTTTCCAGATGAAGCATGGCTTCAAGGCCATGCTCTGGAGTTTGGACATTTTTAGAACGCCCGCCTAAACATATCCATTACGTGGTGACCTTGGCGACTTTGCAGAGCGGTGTAGCGTCAACATCCTCTACCTAGAAGAGGCCAAGAAAGGGCGAAATGATAGTTTCACCATCGATGAGGCCATGCGAGTTGCTCATGCAGCCAACAAATCACCCTCCTGGTTGCTCTTTGGGGAGAAGGGTGAGAGTGTGTTCTTTGCTCCGGAGCCAGAGAAGTTGCACCTGTTTCCAGGTCAACGAGAATACTTGCCGGGTCACGACCCAATCCTCGAAGCTGATATGCGCGACGATGGGTTGCCCAGCGCGGACAACACTGATCGTAGGCGGAGACTGGAACAAATCCTGAGAGCCCAGATAGATCTGAAGGCGCTTGCAGCCAAAGCAGATGTCTCAGAAAGCAGCCTTCGCGAGTTTCTAGGCGGAAAGCGCACATTAAATTTTGATCAGATTGCCCGACTAGCAATCGCAGCAGGACTTTCACTTAATTGGCTACTCTTCGGGGATCAGGCCAATGATCCAATATCGTTTTAGTCCAAGCGTTCAGGCCTCCACAGTGGTCCGAACACTTTCCCACCCCAAGCTCAGGCGAGGGTTGGAGCTTGCTTGCCTTCGATGTTCGCATGGAGGGCGTGCGTGAGCCAGTCGAGGAGGTTGGTCAAGTTCGGCTACAGCCGGGACCACCGGGGCGACCGGATGCAGTTCACCTATGAACTGCTGTGCAGTGCGGAGGGCGCTCCGGTGGCGGTGTTCGATGGCGCTACCAACGACCACAGGAACTGTAGGGAGTCAGATCGACAAACTCAAGGTCCGGTTCGGAATGGATCATGTGGTGCTGGTGGGGGATCGAGGAATGGTTTCCGAGACCACCATCCGCAAGGAGTTGGAGCCTATCGGCCTGGACTCGATCACAGCCCTGAAGTCGGCCAGTGTCCGGAAGCTGGCCGAGGCCAGGGTGATCACCCCCAGCCTGTTCGACACCCATCAGGTAGCCGAGGTCCAGCATCCCGACTTCCCTGGAGAGCGCCTCATCACCTGCTTCACCCCCTTCACCAAGGAGCGCAACATTCGCCGGAGAGAGGATTTGCTCCCGCTTCTGCGACAAGCTCAAGCAGATCAAGGGGACTCTCGCTGATTCAATATGGAACTTCAGGCAGGAGCGGCGCCGGAGGAACAGGAACCGAAAGCGTGCCTGGTAGATCAGAAAGCTGTTCCGAATCCTCTTGACGAGAGTAAGAACTTACTTACACTATTTTAAGGCCTCGTAGTACCGGCCATCCTGCTCCATGTTTCCACTTCACGAGCAACCACTGATGCCAGGAAAACGCACCACGACCCTCAACCGAATCGAAATCGCCGACGCGGCCATCCGCATCATTGGCGACTGCGGCATCTCATCACTCACGACTACGACGCTTGCGAAAGAACTGGGAGTTTCATCCGGTGCGCCCTTCCGGCATTTCGCGTCGCGAGAAGAGATCCTGTGTGCGGTAGGCGAGCGCGTGCTCGAGTTGATGGGAAAGACATTCCCAGATGAAGCCCTTCCGCCACTGGAGCGCCTTTCACAACTCTTCGTGGCGCGGATCCAGGCGGTGACCCGACATGGTGGTGTGGCGCGCCTCATCTTCTCGGATCAGTTTTCCAAAGCTCTTCCTGAGGCGGCCGCCGCGCTTATCCATACCTTCGTTCTGCACACCCGGAAGTTCGTGCTGGACGCCATAACCCAGGGAGCCGCGTCGGGGGATATTCGAAAGGATGTGCCGGCCGAGCATCTCTTGGTTCTTTTCGTTGGCACCATGCAGCACGCTGCGTTCCTCTCCGCGATGAATCGCGACCAGAGACCGCCTCTCCCCATGGATCCCCAGATCATTTTCCAGTCCATTCGGACCTTGATCGGATCCCAGGCTCAAGTCACCACCAAGTAGTCCCTTACTGGCTCCCAGACTCCCCTTTCGTCTCCGTTCTGAATAGGCGGCCTAGAAGGCGTGTATCCACTCGCAGAACCGCCCAACCCGATTCCGTCCCCCCGTTCATCCCACGAGGCCTCCATGAACAAGAAAGCGATCATCGTCCCGGTAGCCCTGCTGGTTGTCGCCGCAGCCGGAATCTCCTGGTACCGCCAGCGTGATGCAGCCGCCAAGGTCGGCACTATCTATGGCAATGTCGATATCCGAGAAGCGACACTCGCATTCCGCGTTGCAGGCCGCGTTGCCGCCTTCAATGTCGACGAAGGGGCCACCGTAAAGGCCGGGGACGTCATTGCCTCACTCGACCCGGAACCTCTTCAGAACGCCCTGTCAGCCTCGGAAGGAACCGAGGCCGCGCTTGCCGCTCGCAACAGCTTGGTTCACCACGGATTCCGTACCGAGGACATTGAGCAGGCCAAGGCGCGTCTGGCTTCGGCGAAGTCCGCGCTTGTGGAAGCTGAACGGCAATTGGCGCGCCAGCAGGCACTGGCACCCGAAGGTGCTGCCCCCCAGAAAGCCCTGGATGGCGCCCAGACGGCACGGGATCAGGCTGCCGCACAGGTGAAGGTGATGGAAGAGCAGGTGCGCACCATGACCACTGGTTTCCGCAAGGAGGAGGTCGCGGAGTCCGATGCTCAGCTACGGCAAGCGCAGGCCCAGGCGCGTTCGGCCCGCCTTGCCCTGAAGGATGCGGTGTTAACAGCGCCCAGCGACGGCGTGATCCTCTCCAGGTCCATCGAAAAAGGCACGATGGTGCAGAATGGCACTCCTGCATTCAGCCTTTCCCTGACCAACCCGGTGTGGGTCCGGGCATATGCCAGCGAATCTCAGCTCGGCACCTTCGCTCCCGGTGCGAAGGTGACACTGCACACAGATGCCAGCCCGGACAAGGTCTACAAAGGCGCCGTCGGGTTTGTGTCGCCTACGGCGGAGTTCACCCCAAAGCCGGTCGAAACTTCTGACCTCCGTACATCGCTGGTCTATCGCTTGCGGGTCATCGTGGAAAACGCGGATGACCAGCTCCGTCAGGGCATGCCCGTCACGGTGAGGCTTGCGAAATGAACATTCCACCTTCAACAGGCGCCGCCCTGGAGGTGCGTGGCCTAGTGAAGACCTTTGCCGCAGGCCTCCCTCCAGCACTGGATCACCTCACCACCAGCTTTCATGCAGGCACGATTACAGGTCTGGTGGGCCCGGATGGCGCAGGAAAGACGACCCTACTCCGAACGCTCGCCGGCCTGCTCCAGCCCACCGAAGGTAGCGTTCTTGTGCTCGATATGAACCCCTTCACGCAAGGGGACAGCCTTCGAGACCTGATTGGCTACATGCCGCAGAAGTTCGGGCTCTACGAGGATTTGTCTGTTCTTGAAAACCTGGAGCTGTATGCAGATCTTCGGAACGTGACCGGGGAAGAACGAGAACGCAGCTTCAAGCAGATGTTGGCGTTTACGGATCTCGCACGCTTTACGGATCGCTTGGCCGGGAAGCTTTCGGGCGGCATGAAACAGAAGCTCGGGCTCGCGTGCACCCTGCTGGGATCGCCTCGCATCCTTCTGCTCGACGAACCGGGCGTGGGCGTCGATCCCATTTCCCGGCGGGAACTGTGGCGGATGGTACGGGAACTGGCCAGTGAAGGGCTAACGATCCTCTGGAGCACCGCCTACCTGGATGAGGCCGAACTCTGCGATGACGTCCGCCTGATGAACGAGGGCAACATCATCGCCAGCGGAACCCCGAAGGAACTCATGGACCAAATGCGGGGGCGATGCCTCCATGTGGCCAACCTCAAATCCCAACGGCGCGAGGTTCTCCGCAAGGCCCTTCACGACCCTGAAGTGGTGGATGGGGTCATTCAGGGATCGAATGTCCGACTGGTCATCCGCGAGGTCGGTCGGTTCCCGGATCTTGCGGCCATGGAAGCCGGCCCGGATGCCGTGCTGGTGGAGGTTGACCCGCGCCTCGAAGATGCCTTCATCAGCCGCCTTGGTGGCATCCACGGGGGCGATTCCGCCCTCGCCGCAGTGACCAGACCTGTGGAACTGCCTGCTTCAATCGATCCGGAAGCCGTGATCGAGGCGCGAGGCCTCACCAAGCGTTTTGGCGAATTCACGGCCACGGACCATGTCAGTTTCAAGGTGTCGAAGGGTGAGATCTTCGGGCTGCTCGGGCCCAATGGCGCGGGCAAATCCACGACCTTCAAAATGAAGTGCGGCTTGCTGAAGCCAACGGAAGGACAGGCTCTTGTGATGGGGCTCGACCTCAAATTCAGCCCTTCCGAGGCTCGCCAAAGGCTTGGATACATGGCCCAGAAGTTCTCTCTCTACCTCGGACTGACCGTTGAGCAGAACCTCGTCTTCTTCTCCGGGATCTACGGCCTGGACGGACAGCAGCAGAAGGGAAAGATCCATGAACTGGTGGAGGCTTTCGGACTCCGCCCATACCTACAGACCAAAACCGTGGACCTCGCATTAGGGTTCAAGCAGCGTCTGGCGCTCGCATGCGCGGTGATGCACGAGCCCCAAATCCTCTTCCTAGACGAGCCAACCTCAGGCGTGGATCCGGTCACTCGGCGGGAGTTCTGGACCCACATCAACGGCCTGGCTCAGAAGGGCGTAACCATCATGGTCACCACCCACTTCATGGATGAAGCCGAGTACTGCGATCGCATCGCCTTGATCTACCGGGGGAAGCGAATCGCCATGGGTACGCCGGATGACCTCAAGGGGATGGTGGTCACCCCAGACTGCTCGAATCCAACCATGGAAGACGCCTTCATCGAACTGGTGTTGCGCGCGGACCGTGAACGGGAAACGCAGGTGACCCAATGAACCTCACCCCCTCACTCCGTCGGCTCCTTGCGCTATGTCGGAAGGAGTCCTATCAGATCGTCCGTGATCCCAGCAGCATCCTCGTGGCCTTCATTCTTCCAGTGGTGTTTCTGTTCGTGATGGGCTACGCCATCAATCTCGATGCCGACCATGTTCGGGTCGGTGTCTTGCGCGAAGATCCGGGACCGGCAGCGGTTCGTTTCGAGCAGGTCCTGAGTGCTTCGAAGGCCTTTGAGGTCCATTCAGGTCCTTCCCGGGAGGCTCTGGTCAATAGGATGGCTCGGGGAGATCTTCGAGGCGTCGTCGTCATTCCAAGAGATTTCAGCATCCGCATGGCACAGGGACATGGCAAGGCCTCCTTACAGGTCTTGGCCGATGGTTCCGAACCCAATACCGCTGCCTTCGTCGGCAACTATGTGCAGGGGGCTTGGGAATCCTGGCAACAGGGTCTGGCCCGCGACCAAGGGCGAACCCAACCCCTAGGGCTGGAGATTCGAACACGCTCCTGGTTCAACCCCTCCACCATCAGCCGCAACTTCCTGGTTCCCGGCTCCATTTCCGTGGTGATGACCATCATCGGCGCCCTGCTCACGTCCTTGGTGGTGGCACGGGAGTGGGAGCGGGGAACCATGGAGGCACTTCTGGCGACGCCGGTGACCCGCACGGAGCTGCTGGCCTCTAAGATCATCCCCTACTACGGGCTGGGGATGATCGCGATGGTGATCTGCATGCTGGTGGCCGTCTTCGTCATGGGCATGCCCTTCCGGGGCTCCGTGCTGGTGCTATTCGGCGTCTCCACTCTGTTCCTCGGCAGCGCTCTCGGACTAGGGCTATTCCTCTCCACTGTCATGCGCAGCCAGTTCAATGCGGCACTGGCCGCGCTCACGGCGGGTTACCTGCCCGCGCTGATGCTCTCCGGCTTCGTGTTCGAGATTTCGAGCATGCCCGCGCCCATCAGGGTCATCACGCGCTTCATATCGGCTCGCTACCTCTCCAGTTCCCTTCAGACCCTGTTCCAGGTGGGCAACCTGGGTTCCGTGCAGGGCTATGCATCGATCTGGCTCCTCGCGTTGACGGTCTTTTGGATCGGCCTCACCGCCCTGAAAACCCGCCGAACCCTGGACTGAAGCCATGCTCAAGCGCCTCTTCCGACTCATCGTCAAGGAACTCCAGGTCACGGCCGGCGACAAGAAGGCCCGCCTGATGCTTCTGGTTCCCGTGCTGCTCCAGATCGTGATCTTTCCATGGGCCGCCACCCTGGAAGTGAAGAACAGCACCATCGCGGTCTACAACCAGGATGGAGGTCCCGCCTCCTTTGAGATCCTTCAGCGCCTCACTCACACCCCGGCCTTTGAACGGATCATCGCCGTGCACAGTGATGGTGCATTACAGGACAGCATCGACAGCCAGCAGGCTCTTCTGGCCTTGCGGCTGCCTGCGGACCTCTCCCGAAACCTACAAGCGGGGCGACCAGCCACCGTTCAGATCCTGATCGATGGCCGCCATTCCAACAGCGGACAGATTGCCTCCGGCTACGTATCGCAGATTCTCCAGACCACCCGTTTCGAGCATGGCGTGCGCCCAATGTCGACCGTGAACATAAGGAATCTCTTCAACCAAAACCTCAATTTCAAATGGCACATCGTTCCGAGTTTGGTTGCCATCATCACAACCATCGGCTGCCTCACTGTTACGGCGCTCTCGGTGGCGCGGGAACGGGAGGAAGGCACTTTCGACCAGCTCCTAGTATCGCCGCTGACGCCGGGGTACATCATGGCGGGAAAGGCGGTTCCTGGTGTGCTGGTCGCCCTGGGGCAAGCGGGACTTATCGTTCTGGCAGCCATCTTCGGGTATGGCCTGCCCTTTGCCGGATCCATCCTCACGTTGCTGACGGCCATCATCTTCTACGGCCTAGCGCTGGCCGGAATTGGGCTATTCATTTCCTCGATCTCTGCCAGCCAGCAGCAGGCGTTCCTCGGCGTCTTCTCCTTCATGGCACCTGCGGTGCTCCTGTCTGGATTCGTGTCCCCCATCGAGAACATGCCCACGGTCTTCCAGTGGATCGCGTGGATGAACCCGCTCAGCTACTTCATTCCGCTGGCGAAGGGGCTCTTCCTGAAAGGCTTCGGGTTCGCGGATGCCTGGCCCTTCCTATGGCCAATGCTCGTCATCGCCACCTGCACCCTCGCGGTCTCATTGTCCCTGTTCCGTCGACACATTGCCTGAATGGACCACCCCATGAACAAACTGCTGCTACTTCCCCTACCGCTTCTTCTGGTTGCCTGCCGCCCCGTGGGTCCAACCTACGCGCCACCGAGACCGTCGGTTCCGGAGCAGTTCACCTCCACAGGAGGAACGATGGCCACGCTCAGCGAATGGGGCTCAATCTGGAAGGATTCCCAGCTTCAACTGTTGGTCAAGCACGCTTTAACTGAAAACCCTGATCAAAGAGTGGCTGAAGCCCGGCTGCGACAGGCGCGTGCAAACCAGGGCATCCAGGAAGCGGCTGGTGGGCCTGAGGTTGGCATGGGTGCGAAGGTATCCCGTGACAAGATGAGCGAGAACAGCGGCCTGATTTCCAACATCCCCGCGAAGAACCTGAAGACCGAGTTCACCACCTACCAGGCGGGCTTTGATGCCTCCTGGGAGATTGATCTCTTTGGACATCAGCGGCGCCTGACTGAAGGCGCCAGGGCGAGAACCCAGGCCTCGGAGGAGCGCCTGCGCGATGTTTGGCTCGTGCTCGCGTCAGAGGTGACCCGGAACTATGTCGAATACCGGATGGGTCAGCAACGCCTTGTATTGGCCGAAGAGAGTGTGCGGCACCACGAGGAACTGGTTCGCCTCACGAAGCTCCGTGTCAGCACCGGGGACGCTGCGAGCCAGGATCTCCAAAGGGCAGAGGCGAACCGAAACCAGGCCCAGGCGGCTCTGGCTGGACTGGGCATTAACCTGCGCCAGAGCCTGGCGGCCTTGTCGGTTCTAACCGCCACCCCATTGCCGGAACTGGACACCCAGCTTCGCGAGACCACTCCCCTGATGGCTGTCCCCTGTGCTCCCGCTGCCGGATTGCCCTCCGAACTTCTTCAGCGGCGTCCCGATGTCCGGGCTGCCGAGCGCGAAATGGCCGCCGCGTGCGCGGATGTGGGTGTCGCCCAGGCTGAACGTTATCCCCGTTTCACCATCCTCGGATCCGGTGGATGGACTTCCATCTCCTCCGGGACCTTGATCAGTTCGGCCAGTTCCGCCTGGAGCGTAGGGCCCCAACTCAGCCTTCCGCTCTTCAACCGGGGCAAGTTAAAGAACAAGGTTCGAGCCAATGAGGCCGCCTACGACGCGGCTACGGAAACTTACCGCAAGTCCGTGCTCATGGCCGTGGCTGATGCAGAGGTGGCCCTCACTCGCGTCGCCAAGAGTGAAGACCGGCGCTTGCGGATCGAGGATGCCGAGCGGTTGTCTCGCGAGTCCGTCAAGCTCTCCGAGCTTCAGGCCAAGGCCGGCGAGATCTCCAAGATGTCGCTTCTGGAAGCCCGCCTGAACCATGCCAACCAGGAGGATCAGAAGATCCAGGCCCACGGCCAGAGCCTTACCGCACTTGTGTCGCTTCAGAAGGCGTTGGGGGGCGCGTGGCAGTAGCCATTACGCATTCAGACCGACTTCGCATTTTAGAAAGGCTGAATCTGAATGGGCATGAAACCCATGAATCCCACCCCTGGACGCATCCTCGAAGTCGCAAGGATGCTCTTCTTCGAGCAGGGACTTCGGGAACAAGGAGGATCTTTTTTCCGAGGCCACCCTTTCGGGCTTCGAAGTTCCCGACTTGCGTCAGATGGAGGGGAGTTCCGCCGGGGCTTGCCTGGTTTCCTATTTCATCGATGCGATGGAGGGGAGGGTCACCGGCAAGAAGCTGATCGCGCTCCTGCGGGCCTCCGTATCCCATCCCGGTGCCCTGCACGCCCTCCAAGACATTCTGCAAAAGCGCCTCCAGCAAGTGCTGGCGGAATTGCTTCCCGTTGATGAGGCAGACCTGCGATCGGGCCTCATCGCGACCCAAATGGTGGGCCTCGCCGTGACCCGCTACATCTTGAGAATTCCATCCGTGGTGGCCCTGTCGAAGGACGAAGTTGTGCGGCGAATCGGTCCGGTGATCCAACACTACCTGTTCAGCCATATGGCCAATGCCACAAATCGCACCGTCATCGCTGACTAAGAATCTGTCTCCTACAAGGAGCCAAACACCCATGCCTATCGGAATTCGGACAACCACGGCTGTAGTGCTCGCGACAGGCTCCATGGTTCCTGGTCAAACCGCCATCGAGCGACCGGGTTGGATCCACACGGGCGAAGGGGTTCGCGAGAAGCATCTCGCCCTTATTCACATCCAGGCGTATTCCATCAGCCATTGGGTCCGGACGCGGCCTCCTGCGGTCACCCGGTCCGCCATGATCGACCTTGAGGAGGACAAGCAGTTCACCCTCCGGATGCTTCGCGATGTCGGAGTCGGCCGGATGAAGGGCATGTTCCGGGATGCCTTCGCGTTGAATCGATACCGGGACCAAACCAAGATCGAAGCGTTTTTGGCCGCCCTCACGCGAGATCTCGCGAAGGGCGACCAAATCACGGTTGCCTACACACCACAGGGGGTGACCACTTCGATCTCCTTGCAGGGCGGCGGAACAGCGACCGTGCAAGGCAAGGACTTTATGCGGGCGACCTGGAGCATTTGGTTTGGTCAATCGGACCAACCGGCCCTGGGAGAAGCCCTGGTCTCAAAGCTGCGAACCGGGAAATGAGCCCAGGGTGTAACCGTCCAATCTACTCGCCGACTCCGTAGGAGTGGCGAGGCTGCTTTTCCTCCGCCTGTCCGCTGAGTCCGGAGCCTGGGCGTGGAGGTTCAACTCGCCACTGTGCGCGCGCATGTCGTTGATGCTCAAGGCAAGCCCGTCTCTGGCGCATATTTAAGGATTACACCGTCTGATAATGGCTTTGTTGCGCAGACTGGGGATGACGGGATGACCAACCCAGTCCAGGTGCTGCCGAATTCGACAATTACTGGCTACATCTATCATCCCAATTGGACCGGGCATGTCTCTTCCGGCAGCTGTCCTTGTTAGCAAGGCGGCACTGACCACCATCCAGGGCCAGACCGCAGAACTGGAGCCCAGCGATGTGACGGGCATGCCCTTCAAGGCCCAAGCCCAGCTGAGCGTGCAAGAGGGACAGGTCATTCTCACAGCCAACGCCGTGGATGCCGTGGGGCGCTCTGCTTCGATCAGTCGCAGCCTGGATGTGGGCTTGACGGCTCCGCGCATCGTCGTGGAAAGCCCTGCCTTCGATGCTTCCGGCGTGTTCACGACCTCGAACGTGGGGGTCACCCTCACGGGTTATGTCGAGGCTCCCGCCTATGTGAAACCCCTCACGTTCACGGTGAATGGCAACGCCTCGACACTCACCGACGATGGGCATTTCAGCATCCCTATGACCTTGCAGGTGGGAAGCAATCCCGTTGAACTCCTGGCCACCAATCGCTTTCAGCAAAGCGATAGCAAATCCTTGTCTGTGGTGCGCACAGATGCCATTGCGCCGCTGGGGACAGCGCCTGGGATCCACATCGATTGGCCCTTGAATGGTTTTGCGTCTACGAGTTCCTCCATCCAAGTGAAGGGGCGGGTGCTGGTTCCAGGGATGACTGCCACGCTCAATGGCAGCGCGGTCAGCGTGGATGCCCAGACCTTGGCTTTCACGGGAACGGTGAATCTGGCGATCGGGTCAAACACGATCACGGCGCTGGGAAGTGATGCCCAAGGTCGGACGGCTACGGATCAAGTCCAGGGAACCTTCGTTGTTCCCGGCAAGGTCACCTATACGTGGTTGATGCCTCTGGATGGGACTCAGGTCAAGACGCGCAAGGTCGCTGTCACCGGCAAAGCTGATCAGCCGGGTATTTGCGGCGTGACCGTCAATGGTGTGGCCATGACGTTGGATGCAGCTTCTGCAAGCTTCTCGGGCCAGGTTCCTCTCACCAAAGGTCGCAACATTTTGGTTCTTCAGGCGACGACGCTGGCGGGAGATGTCCGCCCAGCCGAAATCCGCGAAGTGCTTTGTGAACCGGATCTGCCCCGCATCCGTCTTCAGGCCAACGATTCCGCTCGGCCAGGCGAAAGTGTGAACATTCAGGTCACGCCGGAAACTGGCACCAATTTGGTGAAAGCAGATATCTCCTGGAATGGTCGTTCCCTGACAACCGTGGTGCCTCCCTTTGCGGCCGTCACAGCCCAGGTTCCCACGGATGCCCTGCCGGGTTCGCAGATCCTGGTGGAAGCCCTCGGCACCGACGATCAGGGTGAAACCGTCCTTGCCCGTGCCTTTGTCAATGTCTATGGGGCAGGGGCACTGACCGTTGAAACCTTCGATGATCGCAAAGGACTGCTGATCACTGATGGGGGTACCGCGAGTCTGGAAGGAGGGCTCAGCTCGGAATCCCAGGCCTTGGACAGCCACGGGCGTGCCGCATTGGCGACGGCGATGGCCCAGAACTGGGTTCATGTTTCCAAGCCTGGCTATGTTCCGGTCTGGCGCAGTGCCGCGCTCCAGGTTGGGGCGGCGCAAGCCGTCGTGGATGCCCGCCTGACACCTCTGGACAAGGCTCAGGCTACGGGTGGTGTGGCCTATCACGGCCGATTCTGCGACGGTGCCCTGACTGTGGATCTCCCTGCGGGTGCTGCCAGCTCGATCTCGGCAACACCTCTGTCCACCCAGGGCCTACCCGCGCTGCTCCCAAATGGTTGGTCCGCGGTATCAGCCTGGTGGTTGGATGCTGCTGGGGCGACAAGCCTGGGAGGAACGGCCTCTCTCACCCTGGCCAACACCTCCCTGTCCCTGGCCGCGGATGTCTCCTATGCCTGGATCCACTGGAATGAGCAGCTCCACCAATGGGATGTGCTGGCCCCTTCGCTTGGCAACACGGCCTTGAGCCACCTTCCCATGCCCCAGACGGGTGGATACGCCTTGCTTTTGGCCGACCCGGCTCCCACCCAGCCGCCGACGCCCGTCCTGGGGGCGGCCCTGTCGGGTTATACCGGCCCCACATGGCAGGACGGCATGCAGGCCAGCGGCAGCATTTCGCCCAGCATCCTTCCAACGGTCGAAGCAATCAACGGCGCTTCAGCCACGGCCCAGTTCGATCTGGCATTCAATGGCAAGGATCCCTTGCCCTCGGGCACGCTCATCCAGACGGATGTGGTTGAGAGCTACACGATGCTGGATCAAAGCACCATTGAGCCGGACAGCTCGACACAGGATGCCGTCTTGTCTCGCTGGGTATTGGATGTCGTCGACGGAAAACCAACTTTGAATCCCGCCATCAACAGCGGATTGACGCTTCAGCTCCCTGTCCGGATGAGCCGTACCTTCACCGCAGCGCAGCTTGTGGAAGGGCGCATCTACGCCGGCTTCTATCACGACGGCATCCAGGTGGCCGACGGTCAGGCCCAACTCGTCAATGCTGCCGGGGGAACGGTCATCCAAGCCGGTGTCACCGTGGGGTTTGCGGCCAATGCCATTTCGGGCACCGCCCTGGTGCGCGTGACGGCGGATGGTGGCGATTTGGTGGCGCTTTGGCCCGAGCTGAGCGGGAAGGGTGCTGTGGCTAAATCCTTCCATGTGGATATCGTGGGCACGTTGGCCTCCAGGTTTTCCGTTCAACTGGATGCCCTGGATGCCGGGAGCGCCACCAAGGCCATTCTTGTTCAGCGGCGGAACGTGCAAGGCCAGAACCTGGTTGTCGCCGTCGGAGACCTCCAGAAGCAGGCGGATGGCTGGGCGTTGGCGATTCCGAGTGGGGGTAGCCCCATTTCGGAGGGAGGATCCTTTGCCGCCCTTGTGCCCCAGCAATCCTGGGCCTGGGTGAGCGGTACTGCCGTTCTGCCGGGGACAAGTGCCCAACCCCTGATGAAAACGCTCGGCCTGAAGGC